>JAABUP010001065.1_pt1 | contig 58598 bp, 65 predicted proteins | sample 5559201 | NCBI WGS metagenome assembly JAABUP01 (sample SAMN10711887, study PRJNA513373) | rock metagenome | isolation source: Antarctica rocks | place: Antarctica | reverse complement strand
AGGCATTGATTAGTACTTGTGTTCATTCGGCTCGAGAAATCATATGCTTGTCATTCAGAGTCAACGTCGCACTTTCAAACGCTGTAATCGTAAGATTGAGAGGAACTGTAGTTCATTCAACCCCCCCCTGCTTCTACCAATAAGACCTTAGGTCAGCCATAATTTTGCCCCCAGCGAGGACCCTCATTCGTGATCGAGATCAGCACCGTATCGTGCGGTATTCTTCGTCAGATCGTTATGTCTCTCAGAGTCCAGCTTTACGCTCATCATCATTGAGCCATTGTAGACGACTTCCCACACTACTTCGCCGCTCTCCAATTAGTTTTGGACTGACTTCTTGATCATTCTATGCCTTTACGAGGATAGTTTTGACACTGGAGCCTGTTTGTTGTAGTAACTCGCTGTTTGTTGTAGTAACTGGCGAGCTCAGTACTCTCCTCCCGATCTTGTAGCAGGCTTTTCCTATCGATATGACTCTTTACCCTCGCAGTGCCAATGTTTGCCTTAGCCATTGATTCCATCGGCCCCTCATCGGTCGAGAGACTTCCGATTATGTTCGGCGGGGTGTCATCCAATTCCACGTGCAGTTCCTGACATTCTCAACTCGGTGCTGTGTTTAAAGACTAACGTCAGAACGGGGAATGCGGCATGTCCTGGGTGTAACTCACCCTTGTCTTTCATACCAGCCGTCGCTCCATTCCTGCTGGAATTCTCGCCCACTCCTCAGGTTCAAACTTGGTGCTTTTAAGTCTTGGTCTATGACCATCTCTGCTCTCGCACAAGGCCATCAGAGTGTCTTCAGGCTCCTCGCTATGGTAGCCATGCGACCACCGTCTTCGCGTGCCATCCCTGAGTACAACTTTTAGCAATATCTTGCTCAGACCTCAAAAGCTCACCAGGGGTATCGAGCGAAGGAGGAGCTCATTGTACCCTGACAATGTACCCTCTCTGTATCAATTAGCGTAGTCCCCTCTCTTTATATGACTGATCTGGCAGACGTGGAGCTATACACCGTAGCTTCTTCCGATGATGGGATTGCGGGGGGTGTTTCTCAGAAACGCTCGTTCATGTTGTGATTGTATCAGTGATTGTTTTGGTCGTTAATTGAGAGATGATTGCATGAGCTGAGATCAGTGGGGAGGCAAGAGACTTCATTGATTGCTAAGCTTATAGGTAGTAGCAATTTGAAAAAGTGAGCGCCAGCGACATTGTGAAAAGGCTGAAGCCAATCCTCGCAATGTGAAAAAATTGATTGGTGGATCACCAAATTTCTGAAAAAATAAATCCCTCCACCTCGCATTTCACTCCATGCCGACATATCGCATGCTTTATCATTCTAGCCTCCTCATCAACCTGCGTTCGGATCCACCAAATGTGATCTGATAGTGCTGTGCGTATGAGGCGGGCGTGCTTTCTGTCGTCGATCTCGATGTATCCCGTAAAATGCACCGCAGCTTCGGCTGTTTGTGGCATTTCAACAGCCAAGATCAACGTCTGCAGCTTTACGAGGCGTGGAAGAATTTTGCGAAAATCTTTCAACACTTCATCTTGTACACGCCCATATTGTGACTTGAAATTGTGAAAGAGTGCCGCTTGTTCATGGAGACCGATTGTCTTCTGAGCGCGACATTCCTTCACGTGGTGTCTCAGCATTTTGGCCTCCGTGAATAGCGTGGGGATGAAGATATCTAGGTGGACGATATATTTGAAATTTCGATGTGGTCCTCTGGGGGAAAGAAAAGCTTTCATATGTCCCCGGCTGAGAATACCACCCATTATATGCACGAGTTTATTTCGAAGGAAAATTTCCCTCCACAATTTGCACACAAATGAAAGGCTTCGTGTACGTTTGAAGCGGTCGGGGAGAAAGCCAAAGACGATGATCATCTTGAAAATTTGAACGAAGACCTGGACAGGAAGGATCGCCATCGGACACGGTGCCTACAATGAATGAGATACTTAACAATGCACAGGATTACTTGGTTGGTATTTACCGTCGCGACATCTGCATGCATTATCACGTTTCGCCTTGCTACGTTCATGGTCTAGGAGGGGTCAGTGTGGGTAAGAAGTTTTGGTGATAATGTGAGCTTACGATGTGAAAAAATTGAACTCAGACTGTGGAACCGTGAGTTTATGAAAAATTTGAAGGAACAGGTATTTGTGAGAGGTTGGAGAATGAAAAGTGGTTTGTGTTGACGGTCGAGAAAAGTTGAGTTCTGAAGTTGCGAAAAGAAAGTTCCAAGGAACAGGACTGTTTGAAATAGAAATTTCCCAGTGCCGGGTAGCTCAGGTAAAACAATGCATTTGTCACGCATCTCCAATGCTCCTTCTCCATTGGTCGAAGGATGAGTGGTAGGATCCACATGGGGTGCACTTAATCTCCGACAGTCACACGGGCATTGTTGGTAGGAGCCAATGACTGTACTGTGCTGGGCTGCGAGTTGGCACGTGCTGTCTAGGTTCTGAGGAGATGTATAGCTCCATTTGGGACTGAGAGATCTAGGTCGTATGTGCCCAGTATGGTTGGAAGCATGTGGGACAAACAGGGAGTACAGCGCTCACTCGAAGCAACTATCACCTTCCACCCTCAATCCATTGATCGACGCTTATCGAGCTCCAAGGCTGCGAAAATTATGAACTTCTTTTGATGGCTGTACCAAGTGGTAGCGTGTATACTTCACCATCCACTGCTGAAATTGAAAGGAAGTGTGGTTGCTCATTGGCGGAATTGATAGATTTGAATCTCGTGACAATCCTGACCTCGTCTTCTAGCGCTACACTTGACGACTGAACTCATTGTAAAGAGGAAATTTGTTTAGAAATACGTCAATTGAATGGTGTGGCAATGGCATAACAGATTTGTCGACAGAAATCAAAGGCTGGTTCATGACAGTAATACGATAGATCAGCCATGCTGCTGTAAATTGTGCAATGTGACGAAGTACGTTTCTTGGGATTTACCCGCCTTACTTCTCAATTCATCAATGCTAGATAATTCTACAGACTACTTGGACTTGGTCCATAGTTGTCGCCGTTTGGAGCTCGAGCCTGGATGTCGGACTTGCTAGCAATTTTTCTAGGTTTATGAATGCACCATCGATTCCCTTTAGCATCTCATTGACCGTAGGTACAAGATCTTCACCTGCTCGCACTGACGCCGGATATGCGTATTCGACCCTCGATGTTTGGGGGTGATATACCGTGCCCGAATCGCGATTCCCTTCCCCGCAAAGTCACCAATTTCAAGACCTCTGGAATAGGCACAGTTTCATCGAATGAGTTCCAACGCAGAGAGTTGAATGGGTGCGCAGAGATATTGTATTCTCTGCTTGTTCTGCCCGGCTTGAAAGATGTTCGGGTCATTATTAGGGCTCCAGGCAATGACAATATTCAACGCTTGGATCGCGTCGGCTTTGCCAGGAAAGTCAGCAGGTTCTGTGGTTGTAGGGTGGTTTGACAGGTTGGCAATAGGTAGGCTGCCCTCGAAGGATACCCTGAAGGTGTACGTTGTTGGGTTTGGACGAGGTAGACAACCTGATAGCCTTTGCTATCGCTTGCTCCAAGCTCAAGCCTCCTGATGGTTATGGTGGTCTTGGCAAATCGGTGGTCTATCCACCACCTCGGATTTTGACGAGACAGTGTCTTAGGCCTTCCGGTGTAATGACTTGATAGCATCTGCTGTCACTTGCTCTGAGCTCAGGACTTCTGGTGGTCACGGTCTTCGCATAGTCGGTAGCTGATCCTTCGCCCAACGATTCGGACTGTTTCTCGCTTATGAGGACAGGTCTGAAAGTCGCTGTGAGACATTGAGCTGATGAGGTGTGCCAGTACATCATGGTCCGCGTTGTCATTCGAGTCTGTCTACTCGGCTTGCGCACTGCCAAGGCACACTAGTGCAAATCCGACCCTAGTGGTAGAAGCTGATACCTGGGGAGAATTTGATAGAAACACCTGAACAATAAATCGGGTTCGGCTGAAATAATTGGTGGACGGGTTGAGCGTGTCATATGTGCCACATGGTGTACATGCAGTCGATGAAGTAATCAAAGGATGAGCTCGAATGGAGCTTTTGGGGGTCGATCTTTCTCCTACAAGTATCGGGCGGTGCAACTCGGGCGATCTCATAGCAATCAAGATACAGCGTCTGACGCCGTGGTCAAAGGATAAAGAGATCTCAATGTGCAAATATCAACCTTCAAAAGCAAGTTGCCCAAAGGGCAAAAAGTCCCCAACCGAGAAACCAAAAGACATTGTGAAGATGATTGTCCGGTTCGAAACAAATATATTACACCGATGAGGTCGTCTGCGAACGGTGGTAAATTGTGGGCTGATCACGCACGCGGCTTGGGGACGGTAAAAGGCGCACACGGAGTCGAGATCATCTCCACACCTGATACGAATCCATGGGACCTACGTCACAATGGCTCTCTACCCCTTGAATACAATAATAATGTCAACTGTCAAGATTTGCCTGATGAATACGGAGTTTGTAGTAATTGTTTCTTCGATGGTAAGGATTCGTGTTCTCTAATAGATGGTCAGCCTGACGAAAAGAATCATTTCGCTCTCCCGGAGTCTCTCCTCTCAAACGGTTGGACAACAGGTGAAGCGCTATTCGTGGGAGTCAAGGACTGTGATGTGGCCTCATAGGCATAGACGGGCAGCACAGCGTCTCCCTTCGACAAGATTCCAGATACATTGGGATCTCAATGCATCTCGAACCTTACTGTCAACATGTACCCCGCCAGCAGCTGTCTCTGTATTGGCTCTTATCGGTATTATGCCACACCACATTCTGGTGCCACTATGTGTCTTTTTGAAAAACTTGGCGTGCCGAAAAACCAACGCGACGTTTAAAAGCACGCAGCTGTCGTCAAAAGCTATCTCGAAAGCCAAGCTTATGGACCGAGGTGATCCCTTCTCACCTCGAACCACAAACGTCCCTTCATCCGCCAAAAGAGATAACACTGAAGCTATCGAGGTCAGGACGGGATGGGCTCTGTTGGTAAAACACGAAATGTTCAAAGCCTCATGACGAGAATGATAGAATTTCCACGCATTCAATTCTGTAATCTACAAGTACGAAGTATCACAAGCCGCAACCCAGCGGATCTACAACCATGGATTTGCAAATACGTTAAGGCCAGACTCCCTAGATGTTTGAGAGATATCGCCTGTTACCCCAGCTATGGGTGCATGTTTCACGAATCCGATTGCTGAAAACACCGAGACTTTGGGGAAACAACAGAGGCACTGGTCTTTTCGACGGGACATTTTCTGCAATCGTTGACGCCATATTGTGTTTTGGCCATTGCTATTTGAGAGGTCGGTGACCTTGGGCCCCAAGTTTCCCTGTTCTGTTTCGAATGAAGCCAAAGAGAGACAATTTACCGTACATGTCTATCTCAATGTCTCATAATATGTAGACAGCAAGTCGATAATATTCTATTATATCTTAAGGGGCCTCTTTCCTTCCTATACCTTAGGGCAAATTATGGAAGTTTTGTACTACAGAACGATGGAGCCCAGTCAAATTGTGCTCCTTGTAGTATTGCAAGATCTGCCCAGAACGGGTTCATCAAACCATTTCAAGCCCTTCAAGTAGAGGCATAACTCGCTCCATCAACCGTCTGAACCTTCGAAAATTCATTCACCACCTCAATCTCATCTCATGCTTCTCGTGCAACCCCCTCGCGCAATCAACCTAGTCGTACTTCAACATCGAAATAGTCTATCGAGCGGGTTTCCAAAGATAACTCCGGATGCCCCTGTAATCCCATTTCGTAGTAACTCGCCAACTCATGACCTTAAGAACCCTCGTGTCTTTTGATGTGTAAGAGTAATCGTTCCTGCCTGTAACAATCGCGATAAAGGGTCTGAGGCCGTGGTTACTGAATGAAGAGATCGATATTGTGAAATATCAACTTACAAAAGCAAGCTGCCGGACTGATATGAAGTCGCCAACAGCGGAGCCGAAAGACGTTGTGAAAGGGACTGTCCAGATTGAAAGAGTAGGCGACGAAGTAAGAAAAAGGAGCCAATTATCCGAGAACAATCATCATGAATCGCAGGCCAATCCTACACTCAACTTCAGAATGAAAGGGATGAAACCGGAAGCAGAGCTAGGGAAGGACATTATCCTCCCAGAATAACCGCCAGCCAGCTTCTCGAGTACCTGACATGCATCGTCGATCCTCTCGCGCGTAATCCTCATCATGGACGACGATCCTGCAAAGGAGCCTTGCGGTGGGCTGCAGTGGGAAACGTTCCCTCATGCAGTCACATTGAGCTCTGCTGTTCAAGAGGTGCGAGTCCAAGAGGCTAGAGCACCTCATCTTTGAAGAAGGCATGTTGGGCGATGGTAATCTCGGCGACTTCGATGGTCATCAGGGCGCTAGTCCGAATGGGTCTAGAGACTTGGCATGCATTTGTGTACAGAAGTGCTGAAGTACTGAGGACAAGGCAAATGGGGGCAAGCCTTAGCGAGCCTCGAATGCGTTAAAAGCCGGAAGGCGCAGCACACCATGTAGAGGCGAATTTGATGTAGCTTGTTGCTGCTTCTGAGGTGAGTTTGCTTGAGCGACGACCCTCGTTTGCACCTTTCAAGCTCTCTCGCAACGATCAAGGTCAGACTCAGTATCCTATAGATGGAGTACTAAAGATTATTCTATCATTATACCGTACCCACATGGCTCGCACGAGGTTTCTCCAGATACGCCATCGCTGTGCACTTGATGCCGACCCATACCACGAGATCTGTACTGTTAAGTCGCGCTCACAGAATATTACACACCTTCCCCGTATCTTCCTTCCACTTCCGCCCCCGCTTCGGTCTTCGAGGCCTCCCTTTCGGCATGTGCCCCTTATGTCTCGGCTCGCCCCTTTCCATTTCGCGAATCTGCCGTGTAGCGACGTCTTTTCGAATTATCTGTCTGCATAGATCCACAAATGCTTCATCAACATTCGCTCGCCGTCTCGCCGAAGTTTCGTAATATGATGCATTCCATGATTGGGAGACTCCAAAAGCCCGGGAGCGAGACACGGCGCGATCTTCTTCCAGATCTGATTTGTTGCCCACAATGACAAGGGGGATCGTGGAGTCGTCTTTTATGCGGACGATCTGGTCGCGGAGTTCGTGGAGCTCAGTGAGGGAGGAGAGAGAGGTTATGGAGAAGACGAGGAGGAAGCCTTGGCCAGACTTCATATAGAGTTCCCTGTGAAGCATGGAAGTCAGCGACGGAACCGAGGGCACGACACTGAAGCTATCTATACCTCATTGCAGTGAATTGTTCCGTTCCAGCGGTGTCTAGTATTTCTAATATGCATTGACGTCCCTGTTTCCTTGTAAGCGCCTGACTAGGGTAACCAGCAATAGACACCAGCCTCTTACATCGACCTCAATTTGCTTCCTGTATGAATCCTCAATGGTCGGGTCGTAGCTCTCTATCCATACGTTTTGTACAAATTGCGCTGTCCGTGCACGTCAGCCAGCTGGGGCTTGAAGTCGAAGCGCATTTCGTGTAGCGTACCAGTAAGACAGCTTTTGCCTACACCACCTGTAGAGATGTCATTAGCAAAGTTCTCCAATCCAGGTAGGGATTGCTGCTTGCCCGCGCCCAAGACGACTATGTGATACTCTCTCCTGGAGCATCATCGTCAGCGGTCAGTCTATACCAATCGAGCAGCCCAGACAGGACGTGCCTTTGCGACATTATGTAGGCGCCGGAGACTTCCTCGGCGACCGTCTATGTATTGTTCCTGACCTCTCTGCTCTAATTCATGTAACAAGGTATTCTGCAGGCGCGTGACGCCGGACCGCAAAGCTCACCGCTCGTTGCAGGAATCGGCGTGTTGTGGTCGGGGTTCTCATCTGGCCTCCAACGGTCGTAGAGAATGATTCTAAGGTGGCACCGACGAGTGGCAACGGGCGTGGTATGGAGCAGAGAAGGGGAAGGACGAGGACATGACTTAATGATCAGGCGAGCATGATGGATTTTGCCTTGTTGTGTACAATATCTCGTCCATTGGATCGCAAAGGACGCACCAGCTCGTAATTTGGATCTAGACGGGCTTGGGTCGGTCTTGGGTGCGTCGGGCGTAGGCGCTAAGCTGCCTGCCCGGGACCTAGAACGGGTAGCTGGGGGAACAAAGTGCTGGGTCGTTCAGCCCTAATTATGTAAGTGCCCAGGAAGCGGATTCCCTATTGAGAGGCCTGGAGGGCCTGGAGGCTTTCAACTGGTCGACCGGGCAGCCGGGAATCCGCCTTATATTTGGCTGGCCTCGCTGGCCTCCCTTTTCGTCATGAAGGATTCGTCAGTTGGGAGGATGACCGTATCATGCAGCCATAAGCGACACCTCCATCCCCTCCAAAACCACCTTCCGCATCGGTGGGTACGTTCAAATGGGTATCGAAAGGCCCCTGCCAGTTCGCAATCATTGCCCTTCTTGACATGAGCGTCTGATATAGCGATATTGCGATACAGGAGCCCATCAATACAGCATCGGCTGCACCGACAATCTGGGGATCGATGCCGACCAATTGCTCCAAATCCGCCATGTGAGGCTGATCGCACTTGGTTGCTGTTGTTCGCTTCGAACTCTACCAAGACAGCTCCTTTCCCGATCCTCGGAAAGATCTACCAGGATGCCATTCTCAGCTGAGAGGCTCAACTCGTTTCATTCCCGCAATATCACATGTCACTGAGCGTGCAGGATTCACTGGCTTCGTCGCTACGGAGACCACCCGTGGGCGCTTCATCTGAATTCTTGACTACATTAGCACAGTAGTGGAGTCGTGAAAGCTCTTGCTATTGTCCTATACAACTTTCGAGCGATATCGACCTCTTCAAATCCTCATCACACCCACGCTTTTCTCCAGCTGCGCTCGAAGAGCAAGAGCCACATCTAGCATATCACGCTAAAGGGCTACCGAGACTCAATATCATACACCAGACCTATTTTGCAATGCATATATGCGTTCGTACTTATGCCTTTTGGCCAGGTCAAGCTGAGGATTTATTGGACTGGCAAAAGAGAAGAGATGGAAGACCGAGCTCCCTTGGCCAAATCTTCCGAGGACCATAACCAGTCCGCAATCCGGCCCACGTTCGATCAAGTCTTCTTACACCTAAGGCCATGATAATGATGCACCGTGTACGAATTGCGACTCCATTACTTCAACTCACAAGACTTCTTTGAGAACTGCGACTTAATGCACTTCCATCGATGATGCTGGAGAGTATCGCTGTGAAGAGCAGACCCCGTTGTGTTGGCCTACGAGAGCTTCACTCCTTTCAGGTCTTCCACGGGATTTGTGTGAAGCGCGAGATTTACAATGCACAAGATCATTTCACATTGTTGAGCGGTATCTTCTGAGCATGCAAAGGAAGGCCCACAGTCCCCTGTGCCGGACTAGTTACAAGAAAGGTGCATCTGCCTAGTCATGTATCATGGCAGAATGGCGGCAACAATCGTCCGTGTCTTAGCAGGAAAGGGGTTTCCCTCCGAAGCTTTTCTCAGGAGCAATGTCCATTGAATCGCATACTGTTCGGGGTGACCGACTTACGACCTTAGTAGGATCATCGGAATGCAGTGATAGAGCTTACCCAAATACACGACTGAAGCGCCATAATCGTCCCTTCCCTTAGTTTTCCACGTGATCTTTCTGTCTGGCTAGATAATTGGGTACAATGACGTCAAGTCAGATCACCCACCATTGCAGAAGAGGAAGTCAATTGGATACGGCGCCAATGGGACTGAAGCGTTCTTGCTGAATCCAATCCTATCGCCCGAAGCTACAGAAACCATCGGAATTCCTTCACCTCTGATCGAACAATCATGCCTCGCTCACCATATGACTCCACCGGAATCGAGTTCTACAGCATCCCCTCCTTCACATTCACCTCGGGTGACACTTTACCCATTCGTGTTGCATACCGATCCTACAATCCTACCGCCACGAAGAAAGCTTGCATACCTACTTGCTACGGCGGCCGAATCAATACGACTCTTACCTTCACAGGCAACAACCATGTATTCTCCTCTCACCATGTCGTCGTTGTTGCTATGCTTGGAAATGGAGAATCTTCCTCACCCTCAAATACGCCAGACTTTCCCAAGAAGCTTGACTACAGAGACTGCATACACGCTCAATATGAGCTTCTGACAAAGCATTTGGGCATTCAAGAACTAGATGTCGTGCTAGGCTTCTCGATGGGTGGGCAACAGGCATATTATTGGGCATGCATGTACCCAAACTTCATGAAGAACGCTATAGTAACGTGTGGCTCTGCGAAAACGAGCGGTCACAACTACACATTCCTCGAAGGACCTAAAACGGCATTGGTTAACAGCGTCGACTACGCTGATGGAGAGTACAAAGCAAAAGGCATCAACCCATCAAGAGGTCTACGTGCGTTTGGCAGGGCATACTGCGCATGGCTTACGAGTGGAGCCTGGTTTCGCGAGCGACTGTGGGAGAAGAAATTAGGGTATAAGAGTATAGAGGACTACATCAAAGGAAATTCGGAGACCGCTTTCGATGGTTGGGATGCTGAGGACGTTTTGATATTGGCTCGGATGTGGCAGGCCGGTGATGTTGGCGTTACCAGGGAAGACGGTGACTACACGAAAGCGCTGGAAACCATTGCAGCAAGGGTCTTAGTCATGCCAAGCAGGACGGATCAGTACTTCCTGGTCGCCGACAGCGAGGTCGAAATGAAGTATCTCAAGAAGGCCGAGTTGGCAGCCATCGAGACGGTCTGGGGACATGTTGCTGGCGGAGGTGGGAACGATGAAGATACGGAGTGGATGAGTGCCAAGATCGGGGAATTTTTGGGCAGAAGCTGAAGACTTGCGATACCACATAATGGAATCCATTCATTGCCGAACAGCTTTACATCGGACCCATACATGTATCTGCGACTCTTCTCCGTTATCTTGTCACCTGCCCAATTGGGCCAAGTTACCCGGTGCCTACTTAAGTAGCCGCACATTCATGAAAGCCAACGTCATTGCAGTCCGGTTGAAGGCATTATTGAGTACAAGCTCAACAAGGCTGCTTCTATGACCTCGCAATCGAGACGGAATTGGTGATTAGCATGCTGCTACTCAAGCATCTCTATGGAGCATCTGCTTTCCTATCATGTAGGCTGCATGCTCAGCTGGACAATTTCGACGTCCGCGAGGCAACGATCGAAGGCATTCACAATGCTCTGTACGGCAGTCTCACGTCCTGCAGAGGTGTCGTCGAGTCTTTCATTGCCCGTATTGAAGCCTACAATCCCGCTTTGAATGCAATCATAACTTTGAATCCCAATGCATTGACGCTTGCCGATGAGCAGGACATGTCTTTGGCTACTGGAAATGCCACAGGATCTCTCTTCTGCATTCCAGTGCTGTTGAAAGACAATTATGACACCGCCGAAATGCCCACGACGGGCGGGTGCCTTGCTCTTGCCAAATCACAGCCAACCATCGATGCTCCAGTAGTGACAGCTCTCAAGATTGCAGGAGCAATCATTCTTGGCAAGACCAATCTGCATGAGCTAGCCCTTGAGGGGCTTTCCGTTTCTTCCCTTGGTGGTCAAACAGTAAATCCATATGATCACACCCGTACACCTGGCGGTAGCTCTGGAGGCACTGGAGCAGCCATTGCTGCCTCGTTTGCAGTGTTTGGGACTGGAACTGATACGGTCAACTCATTGCGCAATCCAGCGAGCGCGAACAGCTTGTTCAGTGTTCGTCCAACCAGAGGTCTGATATCGAGAGGGGGAATCATTCCGATTTCTTTCACCCAGGATGCAATTGGGCCAATCGCAAGGAATGTCAAGGACTTGGCTGTTGCACTCACTGTCATGGCTAGCATAGGTTATGACCCGGAGGATAACGTTACCGCCCTGATTCCGAGCCATTCAGTAAGGCTGGACTACACTGCTGCGCTCCATGAAGGGTCTCTAAATGGCCTCCGCTTGGGCCTTATTGAGGGATTCTTCAATCGCTCTAGGAGCAATGAGACAAGTCCGGTTGTCGCTGTACTAGATCAAATGGTTACCACTTTGACCGCTGCCGGCGCGACGGTTGTCCCAATCAGTGAAGCCATCTACAACTCCTCCTCCATACTGAATGCCTATGACACCCAGAGACTTGAGTACAGGCAAGACATGGGTGTGTATTTATCCCAATCGTCACTAAGAGGGAATCATCCTTCCACTCTGAACCAACTGTACTCCAGTGGCAATTACCTTGTCATCCCCAGCCAATACTCCTATGTCAATACTGCTCTTGTGTCGTCAACGGACAACATGACGTACGCACCGATTAAGACTGGCATCCAAAACCTCACGACAGCTTTGGAGAGTACTTTCAAAGCTAATGCACTCGACGCCTTGATTTACCCTGAACAAAGCAATCTTGTTGTTCCAATTGGCTCTCCATCCCAAGTTGGTCGCAATGGGATCCTAGCAGCCGTTACCGGATTTCCCGTCGTGACTGTCCCAGCCGGGTTTTCATCCGCCACAGCAGATGCTCCCATTGGTGTACCTATCGGTATGGAGGTTTTGGGTCTCCCGTGGACGGAGAGTAAGCTGTTGAACCTTGCGAGACTGATCTCAGAGACTGAGAGGGTAAGACGTATGCCGCAGTCTACTCAGATGGGCGTGGAGACTGCGCCTCTGCAAGAAGTTCCGAAGATTGTCCCAGACACTAAAGACATACCAATCGCTTATCCCATTGGTGTCTTGTGAGTTGGCGCGTTTGCTTCCCTTGGCAGTCCCAAGTACTTCAACTACTACCCCAGTGCCCCTCTCAGGTTCAGTGCAATTACATAGCTACTGGCTCAATCTTTACTTCTGGCTTTCCCCACCTACCAGATGTCCTTCGACTTTGGGGAATTGGGTTGTGAGCGATTTCCAGCGAAATTAATTGGGTAAAATGACTGCGTGCATTGATTCAATGCTGCGACGGATAAGCTTGAGGGCATCAACGAGGCCAGCGGTGAACAGGTCTGGAAGAGTAGAATGATTCAGGCCAGAGCCTCGGTCTTTCTATTGAATGCAGTTTTTAGAATAGTCAACGCTCAGAGATGTCTCATGGCAGAAAGTTCAATATACGTGGCCATTGGGCCTCCCCTTTCCCACTTTCTTCAGGCTACCCACCGAACATACCAAATAATAGATTTACAAACTCCCTGAGCTCGCATCATCCCTATGCTCCATGGCCTGGCTAAACTCGGTGTTCCAAGTATGGAGGTGTTCATGGTACAAATGATGGCAGCTGGTTCAAAAGAGTAGGCGAAGAGAGGAGGATATGAGTGCTCAAGATGGAGACGTCGAATTTGGGTCAACAATCTTGGTATGCATGACGCAGTCTCAGTGGAGAGCGAGGTTTGGAAATATTGTAAGAGATCAGAATGCCTTTGGATTGTTTGCTCTAGCTATGAATGAATGCGCTCTACGTTTGAGCGACAAGAGCACTGTCATCACTTTCCCCACCGAACGAAGGCTGCCGTCAAGAAATCTTGTCATTGAAAGAAAAAACGCTGTGAAAAAGTCGTGCAATCCTGCCATTGAAGATAAAATCGCTGTGAAAAAGTCATTAAGCACCTGTTTGAACAGGTCGTTTGGAGTTACCCTCAGCCTCTACTTCGGGCCATAACCCTCGCTGTAGGGTCTATACCAGCCATTCTCTCGCAACCAGCGAGAATGAGCACGGTTTTCCTTGACGGCCTGTACACGCGTCTCGAAATGGTCATGCCCGTATGTACATTCGGGCCGGCAGTATTTGCCTTCCCTCACTCCCGCGCAGGTCGGGCGAATGTGCCATTCCGCGGGCACTTTGCAGCCGTCCTGATCTCACCCATCAATAAGGACCTTAAAGGTGCTTTCAAAGGAAAACTTACCTCGGCGATGTGCTCGGCGATCATCGCTGGGCTTTTTGTGCGCTTGCAACAGATCCTCTGGAAGCCGCAGTCGGAACCCGCTGGACACCTCTTGCCCGTAGTCAAATTGTATGGACAGACATGTGTAAGCGGATTGTCCAGATTGAAATTGGCCGTGTACCCAAACTTGGTCGACAACCCAGAAGCAGCAGCAGCCAAGCCTGTGCGATCCTGGTGTGAAAAAGTTGAGGGGATAGTGGTAAGGGTATGAGTGTTACAAGGGCTTTGATCTGAAGCGGGTGGATCCGTGTCCGTGATTTGGGCAGGTGAGTACATCTCGGTAATCTTGAGTCTCACAGCAGGAGTAGACTCTTGGCGGACCGGCTTCGCAGGTGCTGTCGTTGGATGAGCTGGCCGCCTGAGATGCGGTAGAACCTAGGCACCGAGGTCAGTAAGAGGTGAAAGTTAGTAGCAAGATTTACATACCTTGACATCAACCTTTTCAACTTGACCATTCATCCCGTAGGCTTCTTCGATCTATCAAGGTAAGGTAAGCATGTCACTCGGCTGGTTGCGTGCACTGTGAACGCACTGATGAAATCATGTCCCTCAGCTGACGATGCCATTCTTCGACCTCGGGCTTTGAGGCGGCGTTATCACTGTGAATGTAATTTGTTATGATGTTGCGGATGGTAGCGAGCGCGACAGTAAAGGTTTGATTCATATTCGCTGTGAAAAAGTCTAAGGGTCCAGTGGACGATTGAAATGGAGAAAGATGGGTGTATGTATATTGAAAGAAGGCTTTGGGTGGAAGAAGAGACACGCAAGCTTGGGTAACCGTTTCAATCTGCGACCAGAAGAAGAGAAAGAAACAGGAAAGATGATCGCGTATTAAGTACTCAATCCTCAGCGCCAGGTAACCGGGGGGGAAGTGTTTGACCCACTTTTTTCTCGCTAGTGGAGAGTTCTGCTTCATTCACACCTTCTCTCGGCCAATCAAAGCGCGTCAAGCGGACCGATCTTCTGTCCGTCAATCACCATTCGCTTCTATTTGTCCTCCGCGTCACCTATTCAACCTCCGACTCCGAGCACGTGAGCCGAGGACTCATACACCACAGAGTGACCCGCCAGCGTGGGGTGTACTGCTTTCATCAGGCCGTATCCACAAGGCAAGGTGTCTGTATACTGGAGCAAAGCGCTGAATCAATAGTGCTTATGTGTCTAGTCTCTGTTCTGGATGCTGGAGCGTGACAACGCGCTGAGAGCGACAGGTAGATGACCTAGTGATCACATAGTCTAGATGACCACGGAAGATTGCACTCCGCGAGATGATATTCAAAGCGTCTGGGGCTCATGCATATTCTCCGTTGGAAGGGGCAGTCATCATAACCCGCTGCATGTCATTATATGTATAAGTCTCTGAACAAGCTCTCTTCGAAGCCTTAGGGGCCTCCAGTGTCGGTCACAACATATTGAGACATGTAAGAGGATGACCAGATGGCATTGAGATCGCCGCGCCGTTGGGATGATCAGGTGCCGCGGAGGTGCCTCTGAATGAGAAACCGAAGTGAAGTGAGGTGAAGTAAGTTGAGTCAATCTCAGCAAGCCTTCACCATTCATCCGAATCATCTCCTCCTACCATCAAGCGACCTGTCTTCTCCCATTACCAATGATCATCAATCTGTCTCCTCCAATCATCAATGATACACGTTGGCAATCATCACCATTTCCCACTTCATCATTGACTATCACCCAGTGTGGTCATTGACTCATATCGTCAAGCAAGTCATTTTACCCTAATCTCACCTCGTCATGGCGCCCAACATTCACAGAATCTTCGATAGCGATGGCAAGGCACCTCAAGCGAGACGTAGACTTGTTCAGAGTTTATCGGTTGCTCATACGCTCGGTGACATTCATGACAGCGAGGATGATCGCAAGGAATTGCTATCACCTTAGAAGAAACCCAGACTCTCTCAAGCTCAGGTGCTCAGTCCACGATCCTCTATATCGTTGAACAAGAACCTTGTTGACTAGACTGGGGCAGGTAGAAGGTGACGATAAACGAGCCCAAGGATCTGAGAGCACTTCTGACGAGCGAATTGAAGGGGACGTCGAGTATACCGACTCAGAGAGAAAGGAGAGCATTGAAAGTCGACTCGGTGACCCCGAAACGAGTGAAGTGGAACCTTTGAAGCCGAATGAACTCGAGGAGGAGGAGGACGACATCATAGTAAAGAAGGCAGGTGTGTGAGTGGCCCTGATTTTGAGAAGGATCCCCGCGCAGATCCCTGGCTACAAGAGATACACGATAGCATATGGATGGGTTGGTAGATAAGGACAAGAAGGATGAGGAGCTCAAGGGCATCGTGAAATGGGAGGACGAGGGCAAGTATTCACTGGTTGATGATGGTGTATACAAACCAGTCAAGGGCCGTGGCGGTGCCCTCGTACGGAGTTCAAGGCTAAGACACAGGCAGACGGCAGCTTTCGCGTAAGGAAAGCCAGGCAGGTCACCGACACTGCCTCTGCTATGCGTACAGATGACTAGACTACATTCGTCCAATGACATATTCAAGATGTCCTTCGTCAACTTTCTCAACTATTCGCTGCGCAGGCCAACGTTCAGCAGAATATCCGAGGTATGGCATTACCTAAATGCGCTTGTGGAGTCTCACCTAGGAGCAACCTGCCATACAGGTTTGGCGGCGCCCAAAATGAAACTCCATTGAGGAATCAGAGGCTTCTGCCTGTATCTACACAAGCCTGTCGCTTCACTCTCGGGCCGATGAGCTTTCTCAAACCATGCTTTTATCACCAGACGAACCCAACTCAGATGAATTCAACCTTTTCTCCAAAATTTCTGCCTTGCATCATGATGGTCTTAAATGGTCATGGTCATTCTAACTGCACTGTCATACCTCCCGATTGACCCTTGTCGCAATCTCTAAATCATGTGTAGACCCAGTACAATGTTACACACATCCGCATCTTCTTCAATTGCCAAATCCCTAGCCTCCGTCACCACAACAAGGGCCATAATTGAGCGCCTTTTTGATGCCCTCTTGTAATACGAGACTCCCAACAGGAATCCTAATTCAAGCCCCATAGGCCCCACCCTGACATCGGAAGGCTAAAGCAGACGGAGGGCTTCCAGACTCACAAGTATCAAGGTCCTTGATTGAGCGAGAACCAGCTAGAGAAGACTCATACTGATTCGTCAACCGAACCCTCAGTCCACAATGAGCTTTAGCTGATCCAAACCAGGTTTGTCCCTGTACATTGTACATTGGCAAATGCGTCTATCTAGAGGTCAGTAAGTCTTCATGGGAGCTCCTTCCCCCTTACCACGCTTTCAATCTTCCATTCCATAGTTGACAGCGACGCTTTCAGATTTTCGCCCTGCTTAACGCTGTACACCATTACACTTTTACGGTTCTCCCGAGCCCAAAGTCTCTTCACACACGAGCTCACCTCAAGAAGGGTCATTCAGCTGCATTTGGAATCCAGCTAAGTAGGTGCATATCTGGGTCAAGAACGGCCTCCAGATGGGTTCCGCTATGAGTTCCGTAGCGCATCATGAGTGACCGGTAGAGATCCTTTCTACCAGTTTGCCTAGACGATAATCCCATTTGCTGACAGATTAAAAAGTTCAGGGGTTTACCCGAAATTCGAGGAACCTGCTTCCCATAAACATCCTATTACAACGGTGTTTGTATAGACAATGCCCAAAAGAGGTGCTCATACTGACGGTCATTGTCCCTTGGAGTCGACTACTGCGCTGTCCATGTCTTCTTGAGCAATATGTGAGCTTCGGGTAGAAGCTCCTAAGGTGGAAAACATGCCAGGGTTCTGGCTTTCGAAGTGGGCGAGTACCATGGAAGTCCCCAATCAGTACAAGAGTATGTGGATGGGAAGCGACACTAATAGATTGCAACGCGATTGTAGATTATCTAAGCGCCTAAAGCACGTATGCATATTCTGCTGTAAATCTAGTGAGCCATTTCAAAAGTAAGTCTGGCCATGAAGCGCTTTGCAAAGCAAAAGGCGCGAATGCATCCTCTGAGCGAAGCAAAACTAACGACTGTGAGGCCATAAGCAATCTGAAGTAGCAAAAGTAGGCGAATCTCCTTTTCCATCAGAGTGGACAAGATTCTCAGGGGCCTTGAGAGTCTAGAATTCATCCTTTTCGACATCGGCCCTCGCGAGATCTTTGTTGGTCTGCCTTTTGGCCTTGGGCGTGACTGTCAATTTCTGACGCCTGGTCTTGCGTTTCTTCCTTTTTGCGAGCTGTTTGGTCAATAGGGATCTCATCTCCATCTCGACTCCAACCGAGACCTTCCTTTTCAACGTGCTCCAGGAACTTGGGGTTGTTCAAAAACCCAGTAAATGTCCAACGGTGTCCAGCCGAACTGATTACCGGCATTTTCAGATATTGATTGTTGGGGTCCCTCGGATTCGTTGACTCGGCCGTAACAGAAGCAACGGTCTTGCCACGAAGCATCTTTGGATGTAAGTTCGGCATTTGGGTTGTAATAGAGTATTTTCGGTGGACGTTGGCGTATTCAAGCTGTACCGCATTCATACTCTAGCTGTAAGAGTCACGCTCCGGAACTCACTTTGAGTAGGTCTTGCCCTTTGGGCTTGAAAAATTCAATGTGGCGAACCACACGAAACATTCGCACCTGCATATGTCAGTGATTCCACTATATTGTTCGATCAACATACCCAAAGCCTCGTATCATCAGCTGAAAATTGGAAACTGGCAATCAGTACACTTTGACGCAAATTGTTCCTTCCGAAGCCGTTGTTCTGCCAGTTTTCGATCATGTACCGATGCTCGGCTGGGCGTCGGTCTTTCTCTGTCTCTCCAGGCCGGAGGTCCTTTTTCTTCCAGAACTCTCTGATCTTGATGCTGCCGTCGATCCCTCTCCCCGTAAAAGGGATGTATTTGCCGATCTGGGGATACCGACTTGGCTGGCCGTGCCCAAGGTCATGAATTTTCGCAATGGCTTTGTATCCAGGAGGTAGAGCGTCTGGTTCGCTATGGGGAAATTGGCTCCTCTTTCGTCTTATCCTTTCTGGTGCAAGGACATTCTTGAAAGAGTCTTTCCCGGTGGGCGTGAACCTGGAAGCAGGAGGTCCTAAGAGGGGTACGGGAATCTGGATAGACACCCTGTCAGTACCATCATCAGGCGGAACGTGTATGTCAGTCACTTGTCTCTTACTTTTGGGTTTTCCGGCTTCTTGGAGCGAGGCATGGTCAACGACACAACAAGAGCCTTCTTGCCTTAGCAAATCGGTGATCGAGAACGACGGATTCGTTGATTTCGATGACAAGATGAATAGGTCCATGCCAGGCAGGACCGACAATTTGTGATAGAATGAGGAAGCGAACCAAGTCGTCTTCAGCAACTTACGGTCGGTGTACAAGTGTAGTTAATGGTAGAGCTCTGCTATGTCCTGTGAAGGATGAAGGTGAAGGGTGACAAGAAGACGAATGTGGTTGGAAGAGGGAGGAGGATGAAGGGTGGAGGAAATACAGAGGGCGAAGCATATAGAATTTTCAAGGGTGCCAAGCAATCTTGCCATCAACATTACAACGGAAGCGACTACCGTCCGATTTTTGCGAAGCCTGAGTTTTACTCCACCTCTGATGAATGACGCTCACTATTACCTTGATTACGAATGCAGCCGTAGTGTTTGCATGTGAAGGGTGGTACCTTGATTCCTCTTCGCAATTGCACTCGGAATATTGAGCCTCGACGAACATCGATGGAAAACAAAAATCTACTTAGCAACTTTCGCAGCGTGGCCCGTGACAATCCCCAACTTCCTCCCCTCGCTCTCCACGACACTTGAAATCTCCTTCTCCAAGCTCTGCTCGTGCGGTTCCCAACCCAGAAGTTTCCTCGCCCTCACAGCCCGACACCGTGAATTGGCTCCCCACAATAACGCTCCCACCTTGGTCAGCTGATTAGCCTCATCAGCCGAAACCGCCTCCACGTCGGCAGTATTGATGAACCCTTGTTTGACCGCTTTTGACGCAACCGATTTTGCTATCTCGCCCCACACATGCTCGCCATTCTCCGTAAAGTAGTAGCCCTGCTTCCCCCAAGCCGGGACACTGCTGTCCGAAAGTGCAAGTGCCAGCAGTTTGAGATAGCACTTGCTCATATCGTAGACATGAACATTTGGCCAGAATGTTTTCCCGGCTCCAACTTGGATGCCATGGCCTTTTTCAAGAGTGCATCGAGCGAGCTCGTAGACCTGATGACCTCGCTGATTCCCTGGACCCCGTCCCACACCATATATAGTAGGTGGGCAGACAATCGCAGTTTTGAGATCAATGTTGTCAGCTTCAATGACGAGCTTGTCCACTTTTCGGTGAGGGGCGGAATCAGGTAGTGATGTGACGATATCAATGCCATCCCAGTCGTCATACATATCAGGGGACGCACCACCGAGAGTTACCGGCTTGTTGGTTAGCAACAGTTCGGTGTCTTTGTACATGAGGATACCGGTGCCTGATGTGTGGATGAGGCATCCTTTCCGATTTGTTCTCTCATTAGAAGTGAGTCCGCGTATTAGAGCTCGAGCGGAGGCCTCATGATCGGCATTCGCGCAGTCTAGAACAGTCAAAGCTGGAGACATGAGCAGAGTCGACAAGGCTTACTCAAGACGATATCCGCCTTCTTTGCTTCTTCTTCAAGTTTCGACGTATCGTCAAGAGTGCCATAGATCAATTCGACCTTTGGGTACTGGCTTGCTACTTCAGCACCTTTGTCGCTGTCCCGAACAAGACAGGCATATTGATAGTCAGGATGTGCATCCGAAATTTCATAGAAGACGTCTCCGCCGATGTAGCCTGCAGATAGAATGATTTTCTTCTACCATGCGTGACCCGTGGCCAGAAGAGACCTACCAGTCACACCCGTACTTCAAAGCACGGTCAGCCGCAACATGGATACCATACCTTACTGAGGCACTTACACAAAGACTTTGACTGTCATTTCAAGCACCCAAATCAATGCGCGTGAGAAACGTATTCCGGCTCCCGTCTTGGCACTGACGTCAAGTCGTCAAAAGGCACTGCTAGTATTAAGATGCTTTAGAATATTTCCGATTGAATTGGAATACTGTGAAAGAGTTCTTGCTCACGGTCTAACGAGAGCATTATTTGAGAATGCTTGATGAGTCATAGCTGCTTACCAATATATACTAAGTTGTTGGAGCCGGGGTTTTGCCGGCGACGTTAACATTCTGTTGACTAAGAAGTCCCAAAGATTCTGAGGCCTACGCCCTCGAATCAAAGCTCTGGTTCCATATAGCTGATAAGTGGACTGTGTCAAAATTGAGAATCATGCCGAGCTCTCCTGGTTTTCTATGGAAGATACGGCGGCCACACATCTCACCCGCTCAATCACAATTCAACTCTTCCTTGTTCCTATTGCTTTGGTCCAAAGCCCGTGGATCTCTAGTTCTTAGTCTCGTCTACCTATTACTTCTCAGATCGTAAATTCTCTTCGTCCTCGCCAGTTGGCAGGGCAGCCCAAATGCGACGCCAGAAGCTCAAAGGTCGGGACAAAGGTATGATTACATTGCCATTCGTAGGGTCGTATCGTAGAGTCAGTGACTCTGTAGAGGGGTTGGATTGAAACGTCCGGCCCACTTCATGATGCGAATCGAGATTGCTCTTGCCCTCCAGAGAGTGGTTAGTGCGACTAGAAGCAAGTTGAACGGGATAAACGGCTGGGTAAGTGGCTGCTGGTTCTAGAGGCTGTGCATTGATGCTCGAGTCCGTAACCGTTGATGGCATGCTGCTGTCTTCGTAGAAGGCGCTCATGTTCTTCTGACCGCTTCCCTGAGGCTTCAGACTCTTAGCCTTCCCATCACTGACAATGATACGATCACTTTGCGACTTCACTTTGGCCGCGCACCGTCCTCCGCATCCTTTCCGGTATGCCAATTGTGACTGCCTAGATATGTCTACCAATTGATTCAGGACGAGGAATTCAACTTTCAATTTGAAGGCTCCGACGAGGTTTTGAGTGGGCTCTTTGGCGTAGTGCTCGTTTGTATACGCCAAGACGACATTTACGATGTCCATGGTTATGATAAAAACATTCACTAAGATCAAGTCGCGTCTGACTCGTGAGACGTTGACTTTTTCATTGAGCGCGAAAATCTTTGATACTCCTGCGAAAGACTCAAGATCGTCAGCACCCTGATAGCCTAATCATCAAGGGAACAAAAGCCAGCCAATGTTTGTAATTGGTGGCCGGGCTCGTGTCTTGAGATATATTGAGGAGAGGACGTCTACTAACCCCATATGTACAATATGCACAGCGTGCTTTCTTGCAGCGGGAAAGCCAGCTGCGAAATCCGCACCATGATACTATCCCGTGGTGACCATGCGACGGTATGTTCAGGGTCATATGAGGCCCATGCCGTCACCCAGGAGGGAATTTCAACCAGAATAAAGGTAGTGACAATCAGTATCAAGCAAGCACGGAGAATGTTCTGGTTCCGAATGACAAGATGCAGGCGCTTGTATAGAACTAGGCTCTGCCCTGTGACCATCATGGACCAACCAACCTCGATAAAAAGACTGTTGAGTTCCCACGGAGAAGATGGGACCCACCATACTAACATATAGCCGAGTGTGTGCCCTACTACACCCCAACTTGTTACCAGGAGGCACCAGAAATAGAGACCCTGACGTTTTCTGAAGTGTCGCAAGATCAAGACATGGGTTTCTAAGACCAGAAAAATCGTGATGCCGAAGAAGGCTACTGCCCAAGCGAACGTGGCCCGGGACATATGCGGTGGAGGCCCTGCCCGCAGTGTATCCTTCCATGGAGACGTTTGCACCATCTTGATTGAGCCCTTTGAGTGACTTGATGATATCTGCTCTGCAATGACTGTATTGAAAACTTAATGAACCAGTTCGTAAATACGTCTGAACGCACGCAAGAATTGTACAGAAGGTTGGCTAGAGGCCATGCCTTTATTCCTGCTGCTGTGCCGACAAGGACGCCACATGGTCACAGCCTCGGGAAAATCTCAAGAGTCGATTTAGAAATGCTATCGCATACTGCGCAGCTACGCCGCAGAGACAATTGCCCATGCATGAAGCTGAGCGATAGTGCCTGGGGAGTTCCAAACACGGTTTCTAGTGGTAGATCCAAATCGTAGATCGCCGATTCCATAATATTAAGCCCTGGTAAGTCTTGAAGGGGAATATTCTGAGGGACGTCAAGATAAAGCATCTGAAGAGTATCATCGCGCGCTTCCATGCACTTCAGGCGTAGACAAAACACAAGATCAGATTGAGGGTTGATAGCAGACTGGCAGACGATCTACCTATGTGCCCACGCATTTTGACTTGATATTGTCGGCGAAGAGATCCACGAAATCGAAGAGTCTGAAGATACTCTAGATCTTTGATACGCCAAGATTGGGCGTCTCCCCACATATCCTTACGTATGTGGTGGTTCTCCTCTCCCAAGTTTAGGAACTCTTACCTTCAGCCGAACTGAAACCAGGCCGTCAAGATTACAACCTTCTCAGTATGATGATTTTGGGTGTTATGAAAGTATTCTAAGCCCGCCATAGCTGTGCTGTTTAATTAATGTAATGATGACCCCAGCGCCTAGCGCGTTCCATGGCAGACCGAGACAGCCTGACGAAGGAAACATATCGCCGATCTCTCAGATCAGACGAATGAACGGACAGCTTGTATACTGTGTCAAGAAAATCGATAAAGTACGGTGCACACCTTCAGTGAAGTGGGGAAGTGGCACTTGAAGACAGTCTGCCAATAGGGCCTGCATGATCGACAACAGCGGACGGTGCCGATCTTACCAGTCAAACTTGATATGCACATGGACGCAATACAGATCGAAAGGTCGTACATCGGGAGACCACCCGAGGTCCTCAGCCTTTAGGATCAACTCTTCCCATGCCTGAAGCAATCGTTCTCGGCAACCGTTTTGCCCGGTAGAAATTTGCAAATCATCTTGGTGATCGCATCGCGATATCTAAGGCCCCATTGAATGGATTCCTCGTCAAACTCGCTACTCGTATGCCGACCGTTCTTTGGAAAGAGAGTGAGTGGCCTCGTCATGCAAGGCTCATCCACGTGTTGCTACATGGGACGGTGCTGCGCCGCTACGCCGCCTCCATGATGCGGTACTTCTGTGACGTTTTCAACCGAGCGCACATTCCGGAAGACAGTGTTACAAGCCAGTTCAATGGATCCGGGATTCTGCTAATATAAGCATGGCGAGCTTGGCTGATAGATGGATCAATGAATGGAACTTGAGTGTATGCAATAAGAGGGCTGTCGACTCACTATTCGCTTTCAAAGCCTTATCGACACAGCTTGATACATCTCGCTGTAGTCCCTCATTGGCACACCCTGACTTGATTGTTCAGTCTCTCAAAGAAGCCCCTCCACTCCCCATCCGCGATCACATTCTCTTCTTTCTCCGCGACACCCACGCCTTTAGGCGCCACAACTCCCATCCCGCGCAGCATCTCGCCCACCGCGCCAGCCAATTCAGCATCCTCACATACCCAGCTCCAAGGCCTGCCAATGCTTCCTCCCTCTCCCCCAGCACCAAGTCCATCATTAAATGCTTTCAATAGCAGCATGCTGACCGTTGTAGCCTTGACTTCCGTGCTAGCGGTCGAGTAGTCAGGAGGAAGCGGGCCTTCGACATGAACGTAGCGAGACGCTGGACTAATGATGAAGAGAAGGTGCCCAGGGGGGTCTAGAGGGACTTGGCGGAGGGAGATGTGCCAATGGTTCGGGACTGAACCGGAAGGGGAGACTTTGTTGCGAGGCAGGGCGTTGAACGTTGATACGAGGGTAGTCGGATCCATGCTGAATGAGAAAGGATTACAGCGGAGGGAATTGACAGCTGCATATATTTGCAATTTGCGTTGGCCCGTTACATGATCCCTGGGCCTGGGGCACGCGACCAGCGGCGCGGGATCGCCCGGGACTTACCCCCTGGGGAGCGGGGTATCTTTAAACCTCGGGCTCATGGGGTTTGATCTTGCTACTTAATAAAACGTCAAACTCGCTGAGTCCTACAGTTGGCGTCCGTCAGATCCTACCATAGCTTTGTCCGAATCGAGTCGTGCAAGAGATTCCCTTTTCTAAGAGTACTTATGTTGCTTGGCTCACCTACATTTGCCCCTCAGCCATGCTCAATATCTTGTCAGACTTTGCCGCTTGGTTATTGCCGCCCACCTCCACGATTTGATCTACACCTGGATAATCAGGAATATCCAGATCGTACTTCTTCGCCACCGAAGAGGGTAGGAACCTGCTATTGTTAGCTGACCGGGCCAAGATAGTCCAGATCAAGGGTTTGCGCCGCTTGCCTTCCCCCTACAAAATGCGTCCCCTTAAAGTGCTTGACCAGTGGCTTTGGCGCCGTCAAGCTAATGAGCGTTGCAGGGTTGAAGCTCGCCCCTGGGCCGGATGGTGGTGGTCCGTCCTCGATGCTCCATGACGAAGGAGCGTCGACGGAGAGAACAGGGACGTCGGTCTTCTCCATCGCTTCGATGACGTTTCTGAAAGGGTCGCGGACCTCTCCAGAGAAGCTGAAACCAAAGATGGCATCCACAACATGGTGAGAATCCTTCAGAGAAGATTCGAAATCTTCGGAGAAAGGGATGTCGAGATTTCGTAGTTGCGTGGCTAGGCGGTCGTAGAGCTCGTTCTTGGTCTTTTTAGGGAAGTAGATTGTTGGTTGATAGCCGTAGTGGTGGAGGTGGCGAGCTGCTACAAGACCATCACCGCCTGTGAGTTATTAGACTTTACAAATGTATTGCTTGGGACGATTTCAGACCATTGTTGCCGGGGCCGCACGCTACCAGTATCTTTTTCCCTTTCGTAGGTGGATGCACGCGGTAGACTTGCATGGGTCAATGACGAGGGTCCAGCATGACTCTCCACACTGACCTGCTTGAGACACTGAGAGACCCGCTAGTTCCATCAACTGGTCAAGGGAGAAGGCACCAACGCTCATGAGATCCTTGTCCAATGCTCCCGCATTTGCAGCATTCAAAGTCTAGGTCAAATCTTCAGTGTACCAATAACAGGTGGAGAATGTCTTTTCTTACCCTAAGAGCCATCTTGACTGCTCCCATCAAATTTACTTGTAAACGTGGTAAGTGAAAATTTCAGGATTCGAGGGAGACAGTCGACGATGACGACATGCTGATAGATCCGCCGCCGATTGCTTTCAAGTCAGCAGCACGAATTCAGCGCAATCTTTCCTCAGGCAAGGACTCGGAGGTAGATTCCGTACTGCATGCAAAAGCTTCCATCTAGGTGTATCAAGCCATGAAAAGAGACAAGCCGACAGATTGTGCCTTACAGGGCTGAGTCTCACCAAAAGAAGTCAAGCTACGTGGGAGTACCAATTCCAGATTGAAACCATTTTGTGACTTTAAGAGACTCGTACTCATTGCCTCAGTGTACGAGTACGTTTATTGGGAATTTGCCGTCCCAGAAAATTGTAATTCCGAGGGTTTCCCCTCAATTGCTTCTCCTTGGTCATCACGATTACAATGGCGTAGTGCACAATTCGCTCTACATGACGCGACTAAATGATCTGATTCTGTCCATCATTCCCTTCTGTGACCAGTACCCGATCTCTTTGCCATTGACCCTTGCATCTAGCTGGTGATGATCTCCAGCTAGCCTCGCGCTCCTAGGCTTGAGAACCCTGAAATTTCTGCCACGAGGCCAAATCCATCAGAATCCCAGGTGCCATGCAATGTCTGTCGAAAGCGAAAAGTCAAATGTAACAAAGAATCGCCATGCAGCAATTGCGTACGCCTTGGCCTTGACTGCTCGTATGGCGAACCTAGCCACAATCTCAAACGTCAGATTGATGGGACGGAAGATACTGCAGAGCTATCGGGACGCATGGTGCGACTAGAAAGCCTGGTCCGAAATTTGTCGAAGCAGCCAGAAACATCGACGACTCCGCGAAGGTTTCGTCACTCCCGGGAGGCTTTTGATAACGTACTACCGAATGCACCTAGAATTACGGAAGCAGCCAAAGGCCGTAAGAATGCCATCTTGGCCCCTGGGAAGCTTTGCGTCACCCCTGACAGCTCGCGGCACGTTGTCTCAAGCTTCTGGGGTGGTCTTTTCGACGAAGTATGCAATTCAGCCACCATCTTAGACCAATTTGGTAACAAGAAGTTAGATCGAGAATATCAGGTTTTTGATCGATGATGAGGAATTCTATAAGAGCAGTCTCGATCCTTTCCCAAGTTTCCTCAACGCTGAAAATATAGACGGGAACAACCTTTCGCAGCCATCAAGGCCACAGGCAGACTTACTGTGCAGTCTGTATTTCAAGAACATTGATCCTTTTCTCAAATTGTTACACCGACCCCGTTTTTTCTACGACCTCTCTCAGTTTCGGCGAGGAGTTTTGAATCATAGCGTGCAGTTTGAAGCTTTATTATCCACGATGTTCTACCTAACCTTGATAAGCTTGAGTGAAGAGTACGTATGTACGAATTTTGAGAGCGAATCAAAAGCAAAGATGATGGACAACTTTCGCAAATTGGCTGAAAAGGCTTTGGTAAGATCCGGTTTCATGCAAAGCCACAGCCTTGTGTCTTTTCAAGCTTATCTCCTATATCTAGTAAGTCTTATATACCCCGTTCCACATCAGTCCCCCAGTTCCCCTCTATCTTTACCGGCTCCGACTTGACATCTCGGAATAGCCCTTGTTAACCTTACTAGACGGCCTTGTATGAGAGCAACAAGCATATCCAAGCCAGTTGCCAAATGGGCCTGGCAATCCGCATTGCGCGAAGAATTGGCGTCCACAAGGACGGAGCTCATTATATCATGTCTGCATGGACCACGGAAATGAGGAGAAGAACATGGCGACTCCTTCGGATACTGGATGTCAAAGCTCTTGAATCGCAGGGGGCAGAAGCTGAGACGTATTCCTTGAAATCGGACACGCAATTACCACAAAACACTTTTGACTTGTCTTGGGATCCCTGCGAATATGCCCCGAAAGCGCCTACACCGGAGGTTGTATTCACCGAGATGACTTTTCCTCTTGTGCAAGCAGAACTCTCATCCCTTTTGCAAAGCCTGCTTGAAGACGAGCATCCACTTTTTGATGATGTACAGTCTTATGTGGATTACCATGGTCCAAGGCTCCAACACCAAAGAGACAGGATCTACAGCACCTACCTCGAAGATATTGACATGAATGACCCCATGCAACGAATGACTTAAGCAGTGACGGGTCTTTCATTTCGCAAATTCTTCCTCATAGTCCACCAACCCCTTCTCAAACATCCATCTAAAAAAGACGATGATTACCAAGATCTTAGCGACAAGTAATTTGATGGCCCTTTGTAACGTGCGAAATTGATACTGATATATGTATAGGCTGTTCTTGATGGCCCTTGATGTCTGCGAATCTTCACATGATCTGGAAATGGAGTACAAAGACTTCCAATGGGAATGGGTGTTTCGCAATACCGTCCAGTGGCACGCAGTCGCGGTAGTATTGACTAACTCACTTCATCGATTCGACCTACCAGACTTCAGTCGAGCATGGCGTCAGATTGATGTTGTTATTGAAAAATACAACAGTAGCATTCAAAATTCTGGCGAAGCAGTTCTATGGAAACCGCTCATCTCGTTGTGGAGAGAAGCAACACCAAAGAGGGTGGAAAATGAAAAGCTACTAGCAACGTTCGAGCCCTTCGGACCATTATATTCGGCGGAAGAATTTGGCCAGATACAAGGCGCTGACGACGTTCAGCAGTGGAATCCAGCCCTGTTCGGTTCAGAATCTCCCAGAATGCCACTCTAGGGTTATTGGCCAAGCTTTGTGAAACAACTATCAGATCAGAAGCTAAGTAGAGATGTAAATAATCACGCAAGGTCGACCTATTGACCAAGGTGCTTCATGGGATTAGAACGCGAAAGGCGCTTGGACAGCCTATCCGCTTTGTTACCGTAGAGTATGGGCCGCCATTTTGAATTCCCGTATCTCGGCACCCTGATCTCCATCGTATGGTCAGCATTGCGAAATCAGAATTTCTTAATCGTAATTGAGACCCCTGAAATCAGAAGAGAGCTTGAAGTCGAGATCTGGCATCCGCGACTATCCTATTTCCCGCTCGGCGACAAAGTTCAGGGGTCCCCTTCCCCCGACGTTCACCCCAGGCAAGCCCTTCAAGCCCTTGAGATACCCTCCGGACCCCGTGGCGATATTCTCCAATAAGCTGATATCAGCGGCAGCGCTCCAAAATATACCTTGGAGAAATGGGGCCGTTTACCGCCGCCTTTGAAGCAAAAGTCCCTCGAGAATTAAAACAATGCCCTTTAAATTATTCAAGCCCCGATCATTGCAGCCAGTTTGCGATCTTTTCGTTTGCTCAATTCAAGCCAGGCAGCCTACCGGGACTATTTGCAGTAATTCGCGGAAGAACTGCAACATCGTTGTTTCCAATGCCAGCCAACTTCCGGCTCTTGAACCCCGAGAATCGCTGACTGAGCCGTCTGCCTGTCCCTATGAAGTACGTCTATTGATTGGATGCTAAGTTAGGATAGACTGTCGTTTCGAGACAGCCCGTGCTGTATTCGTAGAGATGCTTGTCTACTTGGTCAACGCAGCACCGTCGTCCGATGAGGAGCCTAGAACAATTTTCGGGATGATTCAGAATTGGAAAAGAGGATTGTGTGACAGTCTGGGTGGTTGCTTAAGCTTGACTTGCATATATCCGATGTCACGCGCCTCATGACTCTGGTCAAGAAGGGGTGAAGTAATAAGCAAGTCTTATCAATCAATGGCAAGTTGCTTTGTATGGCTTTGTCATACCGCGACCTTCAAATGTTCGTCATAACTGACAAACTTTAAGAGGCCCCGAAGCAAGGATTTGAAAATCGAAGATCGCTAAACTTGGTCTTATTGGGTGACTCGCCCTCGCCGACGGTCGGCGAGCATACCGAGACGCATCCCACCAACCCTATCCCGGACAGCGGACAAATTACTCTGCTTTATTAATGTGCCCTTCGTCGCGACCTGTCTTTCCCGCTACTCTGGTCGATAGTAGGATTCATCAGAGCCGAAAGTGCGAGGCTTGCAAATCAAGCCCCAGGTGGAGAAAAAGGAACGGCTTATAAAGGACGAAGAACCCATAGCAAAGACTTGCGTCTCCTCCACTCTCAAGAGTCAAAGCTCAGTAGAAGGCACGTTCTGCCTTTTCAGCTCTGACTTTCGTGCTCTAGGAAAACCTTCGACTCAACAGCTCTACAATCCGCGAGACTAGATACTATGCCTCCAAAGGTCTTCATCACAGGCGTGGCCGGCTTCGTGGGAGGTCATGTGACTGGTCGTCTTATTGAGAAGCACTCCGACTATGAAGTGGTTGGCCTAGTCCGCAATGAAGAGCAAGCAAAGCTGGTCAAGGCTCGGTGGCCACACATCGACATTGTAACGGGGACGCTTGATGATGCCGCTGTCTTAGTGGAACAAGCTTCCAAGGCAGATGTTGTCATTGGTACGTTATACGAAACCCTTGAGAGATAATAGAAGAATACACTGGTCTGCACCGCAAAACTGAAACTGACATATGCTGTCATGTGCAGAAATGGCTTCCTCCGATCACCCAGCCGGCGTCGAAGCTCTCATCAAAGGTCTAAGCAAAAGGCCCGGCGGTCCTGGTCACTTCATCCATATGTCTGGCACAGGGGTCCTTGTTGAGCTTTCGGCGCCACCTGGTGCAGGTGAGCATCTCTTGTCTTCTCTAGCTTGAACCTCTATGCCAGCCCCTAAAATTACTGCAAAGGTCCGACTGCCACGAACAACAAAATCTATAATGACGTTACCGACATCGTTCAGATCACTTCTCTCGGTCCTTCCTACTTGCATGGACCTTGCGACGTAGCTGTTCTAAGCACAGGCAATGAATTGAAGGTACCTACAGCGATCGTCTGCCCACCCGCCATCTATGGAATTGGGAAAGGACCGGTCAAGACGAGAAACGGGCAGCTTCCATTCTTGGGAGAAGAGATCCTTAAGAGGGGCAAAGGGTTCATGATCAATGAAGGGAAAGATTACTTTGACTGTAAGTCAACCAAAGATGGCTTCTCTACTGCCTCGAAGTCCGTGGCCCGACAGCTAAACAACTCTGAATTCATTTCAGACGTCCATGTTGACGACGTCTCGAACGCCCTCATCCTTTTGACCGAAGAAGCCCTCAAACCAAATGGCGGCAAAGCCCAATGGGGAGCTGAAGGATACTATTTCTGTGAAGCAGGCGACTTCGCAAGCCTGCCCCTCCCGTTCCATGGCCTAGGAATCTCGCAATCTCGCATACTTACGAATTCTCCTACAGACGTGGGACCGCGCCACCGCCGCTCTGACCAACCTACTTCACAAAAAAGGCGCAATTGCCAGCACCGACATCGACAAGATCTCCCTCGACGAAGCAAGCAAATGTCATCCGGCCGCTTTCGTGCTTTGGGGCGGTCATGCGCGCAGTCGCGCTCAGCGTTTGAGGCAACTGGGATGGGAGCCGAAGGGAAAGAGTGTTTGGGAGACAATGGAGGAGATTGCGGATGATGAGATTGAGAGGATCAAGAACGGGAGATACTGAGGGTGGGAGTGATTTCTGCCGTACGGTACATGTGAGGTGTGGATGACAAGCATGGGTTGGTCTTCACGCTCGTTTTATAGATCAACAGGCATGTCATCGCTTCGACTTTAAGGAATGACAGAACCTCTCACATAGCAGATCTGAGCGCGTCTCCAAGTGACTCTCATTTCATTGAAGAGCGCTACTGACAAGCTCTAATACAAGACAGTAGAATGCCTTCCTGCAAATACCCTTGTTAGCTATATAAACTCTGAGTACTGGAGTGAAACTTCAGACTAACCTTGATCAAGCGCTTCGTTCTCATCGCGATATCCAGCACTATACTCGCCGCTTCGGCGTTCTCATCGCAAACTTGTAGCTTCAGAAAGCTGGCCAGGAGTTCACTCCGCAGCATTAGGACAATGAAGTCCACCGACACAAAAGCCACCCGCATCCCACTCATCCTCGTCCTCCTCAAGCAGCTTCTCGCCCACTATCCTCAAGAGGTCTTCTGGCTCATATTCGTCATAAAGCGAGAAAACCGGGTCTCCCTTCAGCCTGAATTCCATTCTCGCGGTCATCGCGTCTTCAAGGTAATGCCCGAGAGCCTCCGGGCCCAGCGCGAAAGGTATTTCAAGGATGGGCTCATGATCGACCGAGAACTCGAGCTTTACCTCCCGTTTGTTTCCCATGAGAACGAAACATTTCTTGCACGCCTCACAATTAACGAAACAAGGCTGCATCACCGTATTGATGACTCCACAAAAATAGCACTGAGCGATAGCCTCCTCTATCGAGCCCGGATCGCCAAAGCCAGTGTAGATGATCTCACCGCGTTTGTATTCGCCGGACTTGAAGGCACAATCGATGCAGAAATGGTGCTTGGGCTTGTACGAGTCGTAGTCGTAGGTACCGGATTTCTGGCGGGCGGTTGTCACCCAGCGTTGGAAGCGGCTGAAGTGGTGGGCTGAAAGGAGACGGTGGCAGGAATTGCAGAATTCGTGGCCGAAGGGGATGATGGCCCAGTCTTCGAGTATGGCGAGGGAGGGGCCGTAGGGGTAGGCGATAAATGAAGCTATGGTCGGAATTTCGACGACCTAAAGGGGCATTGGTGAGTTTGTGTTAAAATTTTGGGAAAGGGGGTTTTGGACGGTGGTGATCGTGAAAACATGGATAGAGAAGGAAATTTTGACGACTGGACTGTGCTAGAGTACTTTTCTAAAAAGAGAACGCGGCGGACTTACATTATGGAATTGTCTGGACGTTTGTTTGAGGGACCATGCATCGTTGTAGTCGAGATAAGAGATGATTTCCTGGCGAATCTCCTCGGGAGCAGTTGAGAATGGTGAAGATGTGGAACGCTTAGGTCGTGGTTTTAGGAGCTCCTGTAGTTTTTCTTGAGGGATGGTCATAAAATCTGAAAATTGAGGAAGGACGGGGAACGGCTGAGATATACACCATTTTGGGATTTTAAACTTGAGGGCGCGTGCATCCTTGTGATGGCGACATCGGAGCAGTTCGAGTGAGTCACGATTTCACCTCATGTTTGGTACGAGCTTTGTCAGACGAGATGTAGGTGATTTGCTCTTAGAACCTTTGCGGACAGATTTGTAGACATGAGACCGAAGATGTTCTATGTCTGACTCTGGTGTTGAAGAAGATAAAGAAACAGAAGACGGATTTGCTTTTTCAAGGTCAGGTGTCACATAGAGGAGACCCTAGGACCCACTTATATATTTATGCCATTCACTTATGTTCTCATCGCGAACGCGTCGGATCATGGGGGTCCCAGACGCGGCATTGTGGGATCTCCAGACATTTTTCCAGAAATCATGTCCAGATGGAATACGTAGATCCTATGCCTCATGACTCTCTTTGGATGGTGCGATTGGCATGTTTCTCACAGCCTAATCGATGTGTGTGTGAACATGTGTGAGCAAGCACTGAGAGGTTGCTAGCGTGGAACCAAGTCCACCTCTCAGCCCTATCAAATTCCCCATCGCTAATTCTTGCATTCGATCCTCTGCTTCAGTAGCAACTCCCCAACGATGCCCCAGTGATGGTTGTGAAAATCCGCCTTGCTCGCTTCGGCAAACGCAACGCCCCCTTCTACAATATCGTTGTTGCACAAGCACGGCAAGTCGCCCCATCCCTATCATCCTCCAGACACATTCTAACGAAGCAACACCAGCTCCGCTCGCAACTCGAAGCCTCTCGAAGTCCTCGGCACATACGATCCAATCCCAAAGCCAGCTCCATTTGGTGAAGGGAAACCGATCAAGGATATTAAATTGGATACAGCTCGGGCGAAATACTGGCTGGGAGTAGGGGCTCAACCGAGTGATCCAGCGTGGAGGTTGCTAAGTATGGTGAGTCGGACTTCTACTTCGAATACGGCTCAATAATTACCTTGAGCTCTAGCGGGAGGACCGTGATGGAGGGAGTGTGCTGCCACGCGAGGATATGGTGGCGGCGTGCGGGATGAAGATGGAGATTCAAGGTTGTTGCTGACAAGTCCTCAGATAGGGCTACTGGAACCAAAGTACAGCATACAGAAGATGCAGCAAATAGAGACGCAGCAGAGAGAAGGCGCTCAAAGAGACGGGGCAGAGAATGTGGTTGAAGGACGATGACACGAGTGAAGGTCTCGAATGGCCGATCACGTGACGGAAAGCATTGCTGATGGCGTTCGGAGGGTCGAATTTACATCATGTGGGCATATACGGCTTTACTAAGAGGGTGGAGAATAGACGGAGACAAGCCGGCCCAAATAGATACAAAGCCCGAAGATTGTAAGATCAGTGGAAGGAAGTCCATATCGTAATTCGTGATGATTGCTACAAGTCTATGTACAGAAAAACAAGCGGCTCAAAAACTTTGTATATCATGTTAGTGTGGCGCAACTACAAACATTGTGTTTGTCACGAGACAAGTAACCATCACGACAGCCCCATATATTGCCAATCCTAGACTGCACCTTCTCAGAAGCCTTCTTCGCCATGCGCTAGCTTTGAGACCACCTCCACCGAGCAGACCCTCGTCCTCACTGCTGTCCGAGCCATCTGCCTCGTCGTCGTCTGCCTTCAGCAACCTTTGATGATGTGGCGACTCAGGCGACGAGATCTTGTAGTAGAACAGTCCCGGAAGGATAAAGCTGATGCTAGTACTACCCGTGCTGCCTACGTAGGCGAGCACCTTCTCGAGCGATGAGACGGTCATAGCCACGATGTAACTCAGGACGATGATACCGGTGGTGATGGCTGCGAAGCGTGTCTCGCTCATCCCATCTCCTTTTGCCTTGATTCCGTGCTTGCCGCCCGCGAGTAAGGGGTTGGATCTACTTGGGGAACCGCTCGCATCGGCCGTCTTTCGTGGGCGCCATTTGAGCACTGCGTCGACTGATGCGCGACAAGGGTGGACCTGTAGGGGATAGGAGAACATGACGAGGATGACTATGGCTGCTTTTCCAATTGTAGAGCTAATCGATGGCGCATCTAATGCATGTGAGCTTGCGCAAATCGAAGCTGTTCAAAGAGGTCTACTTACACATAGCAACCACGTTCCCTCCGACGGCGTTCCCAAAGGAAAGATAGCCGGTGATTGCGACTAGTATGTAGAGGAACGCTGCTGTGCCTATACTGGCAACGACGACTGCCAATGTTGAGAAATGCGAACTGTCGGCGATCTCGTTTAGGATGGAAAACATCTGGAGATACATAAGCACAAACGAACCGGCTTCATTGAGTAAGAACTTACGTTCTGATGACAGGTGTATGCAAAGACAATGACAGGAAAGCTGCTCAAAAAGGCGACTGCGCTCTCAGGTTGAACCACCCGAAGGACTCCTCTGTCTGCCATAGTGTCCCCCTTGATGAAATGGGCAAAGACTAGAATGACAAGGTAACCGATGGATATCAATGCAATGACGCTAGTATACTTCAATGAGTCCAGACGCCGTAAAAACGATAACGGTATAATGATGAGCCTAAAACCTCCAGTGTCAGCCACTTCAGGTATAGAATTGCTCACAGGATGTGTGACTCACATGAAACCTGTAACCCAAAAATGTCTATCGACAAGAAACCCTACGTTCCCAGCACTTTCGCTAAAACCCCTGATCACACCTGGCATCAGATCACCAATGATGATCAAGTAGCTGACCCCAACTCCAAAACACTTGATCGCAATGGCCGCATCGAATACAATAGCTGCATTTGGGTATGTGATCTGCGAGAGAGCAAAGAAAGATGCGGCGCCGCGGTCAAGGTATCTGGCGCATCGTGTTTGAAGGTATAGACCAAAGCCCGCTGTCAAGCCGGACCATAGGATAACGATAATGCCGAGGAAAATTCCCATGCGAGAGAGTGCGAGAGGCATCGCGAGAACGCCGGCTCCAACGACTGTGCAGTCCTCAATGTACGTTCTCCGGAAAAGGGGATATGCTCATACTGGTATTAACAAGGTTTATAACGCTGCTGATCCAGCTAGCCTGACCGATCACGCCCACCTCTTTCTTACCCCGAGAAGAGCGCGGCCTGCGAAAAGTCAGTCCAGATCCCAACGTCCCTTCAAAGCATCCGAAGAAGTTAAGGCTTTCAACCTTCCACATACCGAGATCGAGAAGAATTGGCACTAGCTGGTCGTCCATCGCTATGGTCTGCGTCGCCATCGATGGCATGGTATGGGGGCATTTTGACGTGTCACGCTCCAACAGATGAATTATGACAGACACCTCATCGAAACCTTGAACTTGGAGCCTTCTTTATGATGAGACGCCAATCTATGGAAGTTTCAGGCGTCAGGATGGTCATACATTGCAACCAAGGGGATATAATTATTATTTCCGTTAGGGCTGGTAGCTCCGAGGTAAGGTAGCCTCGTAGCTTACTTTATCTTATCAAAGGCTTGGCAGGTAATCGCGCCAAGCTTTCCTGATCAAATCCTTTAAGAACATTGCCTTTACGTCTATGCTCTCAGATTTCGCAAATACGCCCAGAGACTTCACAGTATCCTAGAGAGCAGAGTCTCGGCCTTCCTATATCAGCTTTCACTGATGCAAATCTTTCACATTATCGGTGGCGGCCTTCCTCATCCGGCTTTGACCATTGAAGCGAATGCGAGGTACAGATTACATTTTTGGCTCAGTTCAACTAGGCTCCAAATAGGACCTCAAATCTCGTGCTTCAGGCATGATTCCGCCAGTCCTGAAAGGCCAAATTCTTTTGTGTTTGAGGATTCGTCATGAACAGCGTCCTTAGACCGCCTGCATCGGGGGACGTGATGAGAACTTTGGTTGACAATTGCAGTCCGTGAACACAGGTTGTATCATCAAAGACCACTCTGAGTTGACCGTTAAAGGCCACTGCGCTCCAAGTGAAGACTTTGCTCCTATCAAGTCACTAATCTGTGGAATAGCAAAACTTCGTGGTCCACGGAGTTGCCACGTGTTTCAAGGGATATCAAAGAACAGAGGTGTCGGAGCAGTGGCTTTTGCTCCGGAAGGAGATCGCCAGACCTAGAGATCGACTAAGCCACGGTTCAAGATGTGGACGATGTTTCTTCCTGCTGACTCAATTATGCAAGAGCTCTGGAAGAGAGGCTCGATGCTCTGGGGTTGTGCCTTGACGCATCAAGGTCCTATTGCTCCGCCGTCCGCGAGCCGACCGAACGAGTGTGTAGGGAGCTGAATCAGTATCACGCAAGCTTCTGAGGCTGAGACAGTAGTACAATCACCAATCTTGGCGCAAAGCTCATCATCACATACTGCTTCGAGACTTTCATTCTACCTTCGAGGTCATTCATTCACTGCGGAGCAACAACCATGAGCCACCAATTGACGTTGATCATACTAAATGGCTGGATGAAGAGACACGAAGAGCTAAGGTTCGGGTCCTCCCCACAATCGACCTACAGTAAAGAAAGAACTGTGCCGTTCGCCAAACTGAGTTGAGTAAGACCTCCAACACCAACATAGAAAAGGTCACCCATCGATCCAACATCCGACGTTCCACCGACCGGATACTTTGTCTCCACAATACATTCTCTCACAATACTCGTTGCCGTAAGCGCTACATCGGCGATCCGAAACCAGTCCACATCCCGTTTATTGGGAGTCCGGACGAACACCACGCAGCTACCATATATCCATCTTTGATTTTCCAGCAATCGAAGATCGATATCGACAGTGTCTGAGTAGCCCCAGGACCGCGAGAGCATGGGGTCCGGATAGCGAAGGATTATTTCGTTGATGACGATATCGCAGTCGTCCATCACGGTGGGTTTCAATTTGGTCGAATACGGATTGAAGCACTGGACAGGATAGACTGGAGGTGATGTCAGGGTGTTCGAGCGGTTTTGGAAAATCGAATCGCCGCGAAACAGGCTAAGGGACTGAGCTCCGCTTGAGCTTCGAACCCTGGCGGCGAAAGAGAGAGCGACCAGACAAGACAAGGTACAGAGGAAAGCAATTGACACGGGCATGGTTCCTGATTTGCAAGTTGACCAAAGGGTGCTCCCTGCAGGAGCTGTGAGCCGAAGGTGCACCGCGAATATATGACATGCGAGATTTTCTGAGCCCCCCCACATGTGTTAGCCGCCAACGGCAAACATAGCGGATAGAGAAGAAGACTTCCCTAGATCCATTTCATTGACGTTTATGGCACGGTCAGAGCCCTACCTCAGGTATCCAACCAGTCCGCTCGCTAAGCAAGGACATCTTTACACTCGTCCTTGACAGCCTTCCAAGATTCAAGGTCTATTGGCTTCCTGGTATCCTTCATAGACCCTGCATTTTGATCGGCCGCGACACAGCCTGTAAGCGGATCAAATGAATGCCTGTATATGGTATGGCTTGTCATCTAAAGTAGATCTTCTACCCCAAGGCGCCGCAGGGCTGTATGATGAATAGGGAAAACGCGTCGCGTCATACCCCAGATCGCGGGCGGACCTCGGGTAAAAACACTATACAAAAGGGCTTCCACCTGAGTCCTTGAGGAGCTGAGCGCAACCTCCAGTCCCCGTGTGAAGGTCGTTGCTGCTCTCACTATCCAACTCCCCTTTCGACTGATTTCCACATAAAGTTGATGCTGTGCGTTGAGTACGTCTCAGCCCAGAGTCTCCGCTGTAGTGAAGGTTCGCGAAACTTCCGAGACATGTTACTGATCACAAATCAGGAATTTCTCTTTCGTTCTAGCTAACGGGAATCATCAGGAAACGTGTTGCTGGCATTTTTCATAGAATTGAGTTTGTGACCTGTAGCCGAGTTCTCTGAGAAACGCGACGACATCCGTATAGAAGTGGAGAAAAACCTACATGTGCTGTGTACCAGCAACCGTGTGTTTGATTTGTTACACTTGAATTGCCCAATGAAGTGCTCCACCACCGGCTGTGCTGTCTTAGTGTAGTCACCTCCGACGAGGTGGAACCCGGGAGAGTGAAAGGATCTTGGTCTTCGTGTCACTCTCCTGTCAGTCTTCACTAGCGCAAGCCGGTATCCTAGGTATTCTGTGCCGTCATATTTCTTCTCCTCCTACTATCTCCCTTCAACACGACCCTCATATCTTTCTGGGATTTCGCCCGTCAACCTTCCACCAGATCACCTCCAATATGCCAAAGCCGTCCCTACCGCTGGTAGATGAATTATGCGATCGGTTAGGGTACGCGGGAAGCGAGCCAAGTAGACGACAGGTTGACCTCACAAACTCTACAAAAGCCTGGCGTGTTGCTTATGTGAGCGACGATGGCACACCAGGCGAAGATATCCGACACTGGAATCCTGAAATGGGGAACGAAGATTTGAAGCGGATGGCTGAGAAATTCCTTGAAGAAGGCTATGGCCTCAAACACTGGCCATCAACAAGTGAGGGCGGTCTGGGTCTGGAATTCCCACGAGACAAAGAGACGTGAGTGCCAGACACCCTAGCTCCTTGCCAAATATTGAAAACACCAGTCTAGCAGAGCTATTACACCAGCTTTTCTTCCGACAGAATAACAACGCGTGGAAAAATCGCTTTGTTGTTGGTCAAAAGAAGCCCAGGGAGTCGAGCGGTACTGCCTTTAGTGATTCCAATTTTGAAGAAAACAGCAAGACCACCGCCCCATCGAAGTACGACGGTGCCGCCAAACTTTCGTAAGTCAGTCTTGGCCTGCGCGTTTGTCTCCGAACTCAGAAACTCTGTGATAGGATAGGGCCGAACGAGACTCAAGAAGATGTCTCTGACTCTGAGGGCAGACGTCGGTCCACGCGCTCTCAATACGTGAGCGGTACACTCAATGAAGCAAATCTTCTATACAATTTGTACAGCAGTGAAAGCGACGCTGAATTGCCCCCTTTGAGTCGAAAACGCCAAGTACGTGTGCGTTGAGTCTTAGAGCTACGAGGATGACAGCTGACGTATACATGGATACAAAGGAGTCCACAAATCTGAATGCCGTCCCTCGTATTCCAGATATGACTGGTGCAATCCCCGGCGAGTTGAAAGGAGACCGAAGCGGAGACCGTCAAAATTCTACGAATACTGGAAAAGTGTTGGCACGACCGAAGAACGTCTCAGGAACACGATTTCAGCCTGCTAATGACGAGACGGGTTTCACACCTGTCAGTGATTTAGACCCTGGAGTCACCAATCCAACAGATGAAATGGGTCTTAGGGTGATCGACCCAAGCGGCCACTCAAAAAAGCCCATGGAGGACGCACTCTTCGTGGACGCAGACGATGATCTGTCTCGTATCAGGAGGAGAGTATCGTATGATAAATGGACTTCGTCGGACCGGCAAGAAAGCTCAAAGCAGTCATCAAACCTCACTGCCGCGGAAACGCCTGGAGCTCCTGTGAATGCCACACATAGAAGGCTGTCGAGAAAGCCCCTCAATGCCTGCACATTGTGCAAGGCGGCCCATAAAAAATGTGATAGAAAGGCTCCTTGCTCATATTGCGTATCAATTGGCGGCGGTCAGTATTTCGACAATCTCATTTACACTTCAATACTAACGCTTGCGCAGCAGAATGCATCTATGATGAGAAATCTCTCGTTTCAATTACGAAACGTCGCTCTACAAAGCGACCCACAAGTTCCGACCGTGGAACGCCGGGTTCATTAAGTTACAGCGGTGACAAAGGGGTACAGAGGCAACAGCGTCCACAGACGCTAAACCGGGATAAATCCCGCCCTTTCATAAGTGATCCTAAGCAGTCGATGCAAAGCTCGAATATAGCTACCGGCTCAACCCTCCCATCAAGATCTCCAACGATAGAGAGAGATAGAGGCTCGGGAACCCCACTAGACTCAACCTCCAAACCAAAGACGTACGATATCCGCTATTTTATCTTTGCCAATGACATCCAAGAACGATGGACAGGCAAGACTCTCGGAGAAAGCAGTCTAGACAGTTTCTTCGAAGAAGCCTCGATCTACGCTCGCGGATCAGATACCCTTCGCATTAGATTCGTGCTTGGCTCTTATCAATCGGGCTTCAGGAATAGAGCAGATAATATTGGTAGAGGCGAGGAGGTCGAATTTTCGGAGATGAAAGATGAGTTTTGGGCAGCGCTTAAGGAGGGCAAGGCGAATGGTATCACGAAATTCAAATTACTGCTGGAGCCGGTGCTTGCTAATCAAGGAGGCCCTGAGAGCAGTCTGAAAGTTGAAGATGATCCTGAGATGCAGATCTGGTAGTCTTTTTCATTGTTAATATAACTTGCTCCTTTGGAGCTTGATTTCATAGAAAGATATCCACGCTTACAAAAGGAGATACAATGCTTTAATTCGTCAGCTCCGACGGTGCCATTACCGAACAACATCCGATTTTTGCATTCTGGTTCATCAAGCCGCGCCTTCTCCGCCTTGGCTCACATATTACGGACCAAGTGCTAAACCCTTCTCAAGGACTGACCGCTTCACACTGCAATCTTATTACTTTAATGGGCCTACGTACTTTTCAAGGCTCTGCAGGGTAGTCCTTAATCAGACTGAGTGTCAGAATCTTCTCTTTGATCTTCCGGACCTACGGTGGAGAGTTTCTCTTAGACCAAAGATTAGAGTTGTGGTGAAATTCTTAAAGGGACTGCTCTGCCTCGTAGATCTCTATGAGTCTAGTTATCAATTGCTCAAGACGGCTGAAGACGACTATGTTTGTGTATATTTCTCAAATTTCTTCTCATATTTGTATGCATATCACAGCATGTTTATCTCGAACTTATGATCTGCCACTGCGGTCTTCATTCGAGAAAAGCTATTAAGGAGTGGGTTATTGCAGGCTACTGTACTAAGCCATTCAGGTGACGCTAGTCCTAACTAGGATTTCTGAAGTCGAACTGTCAGACATCGCATTGACACTATTTTTCAGGGGTGTCTGAATGCCAATGCCAAGAGATGTTGAAGTGCAATGTTTCAGGCAGTACACTCCCCCAAACATTGGCGGAGGAGGAAGCACTGAGAGAGCAATAAATGGGCAGGCATACACTTACGCAACACCACTGGATCCGTATTTCATCTGACTTGAGTGGTCGATACGCCCATGATTGATATTCACATGTTTGACATAGCATTTGATCAAAGTCCCAAGTCCATACTCTTCTCTATTTGAAATCCGAATACCACGTAAGTTCTGTAGAAGACTGGGCTTTTTTCCCCTCTAACTCCCGTCTGGTGTTAGCTGATTCCCGCTAGCGGTAAAGCTCAGAGGCTTCGCCCCCAATTTACAGTCACTGCATCCCAGGCAAACCCTTGACATACTGACTTCAGCGACCGCGCTTCAAAACACACCTTAAAGGAAGGGGCTGTTGACCGCCAACTTAGCAGAAAATGGGGTGGGCCGCCGAAATGTCTGCGCCGAGCCGGCTCCAACTGCCTATCACCATTAAACAAACATGAAACATGAGGGCGTTTGATGCCTAGCCTAGGGGCTGCAAACTTGTTTTGGCCCTCGATGGTTGGTAAGGAGCATATCTATGCACGTGTGGCGTTTACAAACTTCCAACAGCTGCGACAGTCGCCTTCATAGGCGGATTTCCCGCGCCGCTGATCCCGTTTGTCTGTGCCTGGCGGATGAAATGTTGGCTGCGCTCCCGGTAAAATGTGTAGCGACGAATGAGAGATCACTTAAGCGCTAGGTAGCCGCTGGGACTTCTTGGGTCAGTACGAAAATTTAAAAATGCCCCCGCGAGCTTCCTATCAAGTGAAGTGATGATGGTGCTGAGGCGTAAATATGCCGGGAGCCAGGGGAAGCTACATATAATAATTATCACCTATTTTATCATTCTTCTCATAAATAAAATTTACTAGTATATTGACACTCTCCTCCACTCCCTGAATCCAATCCTTCTCATGCAGTCAAAATACAGCCAAGCAATCTGCCGTGAGGGCAGACTCAGCACCTCAGACCATCCTTTTCATGCGCGGCCTCCAATTTTAAACTCAGCGACCTTTTATTACAACCTTTCCTCCTAAATTTCTCAAAACAATTCCCTCATTGGATCTTTGACTACAGCGACGTGGCCAACGCGCAGTAAGGATTCCCGTGAAACAGGTATCAAACAGCGCAGCCGCAATATGGCGCAGTCACTGAAAGGTTGCTTGAAATATAGCAGGCTTGAAAACTTGACTCAATCAAATGACCTGCTCTCAACCGTGAGGGATTATTACCCGTCGGTTTCTGAGCGTGGGATTGTTGCATGCTCGGTAAAGGATGACACAGGTTTTAAAATATCCAAAGACACCCTATGACAAGTGGCTTGGTAGATCTCAAACACAATGCTTTGGCTTTGGGATCCTGCCGGAGCAGGAGGCATAGCCTCTTGTATCAGGATCTCCACGCTGACATTATGGTTGAGGGACAGCGTGTGCAAGGGACCAACACATGGATGACATCGCCTTGCTCATGTGGACAAGGGATTGAAACTTAGGACTTGAAAAAGATATAACAGGCAGCTCCCTCACCCCCGATCTTGTAATTACCAGAGAAATCATCTGCTAGTACGCTCTTCAGGACCTTCTAGACTTATGCCGACCTACCGGCTTTTCACCATTATATCCCAGATAACATCAGCCCTTTCTAGCCATGAGGATCACGCAGCAGCTGGCTTTGACTCCATTGATCTTCCTCTCTTCGCTAGCGTTCTCAGCTCTCGGAACATCTCGCGAAGGGTCAGTCAAGGACGCGCCTGCTCTTTTTGATCGTGACGACACCGCCAATTATGTCGTGTACCCCAAAGATTCGCAAAACGAGGACCAAGCGACAGTAATTTACACTCTTTTGAAGGGGCTGGTCCCCGATCCAACAAAGATATTCAATTCGACCACCGACAATGGAAGCCAGCATTGGTTCTGGGGTCTCCCGTTGACTTCTGCCAATGCCGAGAAAGCGAAGGGTGATTCAAATGTAAGGATGAGCTGCCATTTTCTATTCAGTAGTGCATGAACTGACGAGTCCAGATCTTCGCCGTCGTTCAAGAATGCACATCGAAATGTTATGATCCAACGGGAAGCGATGACATGCCCAGCTCCAAATTAAGGCGCTCAGGCGACAGCAACAATCACACAGAAGAGTTTCGCCTCGAAAAGCGAGACGGACAGACGGTCAATGCGCACAACGTTGAGAAGGAAGTAGCGATCATCTCGCGACCTCGTAATAGAGTACTTGGAACAGACTTTGTATACGACGACACAGCTGGGACCGGCCAAACGGTATACATAGTTGACACTGGCGCCGGATTGGCCAATGCTGATGTAGGATTTCTCATATCAAAAGACCAAAGGCAATGGCTAACAAATGACATAGGAGTTCTCGAGATACGTTATTCCGAACAAAAGATACCTCCAAGCCTCAGGTGCAGTTCCGAGCGATCGCCTGGAAAATGACGTACATCCTCGAGACCACGGCACAGGTTTGCTGGCAAAAGCGGTTGGCTGGAAACATGGCGTTGCGAAAAGAAGTAAGCCTGTCATTGTGCGGGTTTCGCAACCCGGTGACCCCGCCGCATGGCTGAATGGTGTTCAGGTAAGTTTTTTCGGAAGCAGGGTTCCCTCGAGCCATGCTCTTGCAGTGGTCGCCAAGTAGTGGATCTTGCCTCTTGAACATGTCTCATCCCTCCTGACACAACCTTGAATGGTAATACTGACCGCAGAACGGCGAAAAGCTAGCGTACAATGACTGGCTGCCTACTTATAACGCGAACGTATGTGACTCGACTACTACCTACAGGCTGGAGAGGCAGCTGATATCTTGAGAGAATAGCAAAGAACCGCTACCGCAATTTTGAATATATCTTGGGGCTGGACAGTCGACGGCTTGGCATTAGGCGGGTACACTGGTCTCACAGCTCAATTTTGGATTAAGCAGCTCGAAACACTGCTCAAGAAATGTATAAATATTGGACTTTTGGTAAGCTCTCCCTCTGGACGACCTATCGTACCACAAAGCAATTGAAGATGTGACTAATCCGTGTAGCCTATCACAGCGTCTGGAAACGGGCTGCCCTCCAATGAGGTATGTACCAAAGCCGTATCCTCCCCTGTCAATCTTAACTTCCTGGCAGCCAGTGGACCAGTACCCACAACTCTTTGCATATCCGTCTGATGTCGATCCTCCAAAAGTGCCAGAAATAATGGTTATTGGTGGAATTACGGTGCCAGATGGCAACAGGTGGGACCGTAGCCGCGTGGACCTCCCTGAAACTCAGCCTCCCGTCATTAGGCTTCACGCGCCCTCGTTTGAGATTAATGCTCCAAATGCAACCGGAGGCTGGAGGTTTCCCGGGGAGGTCACAGGTGTATCGTATGGTAGGCGTTGTTGCCCAGTGCATAGGCTCCACCTAGATACGAGCATGCAGTATATACTGACCTCTATAAAACTAGCTACTGCCACAGTTTCCGGGCTCGGCACATATTTCCTAGGACTTTCGAGCCTCTCTGGCAATATTGCCGACGATGACCCGTCGAAGAGGGTCATGAGACTGAAACAGCTGCTCGAACGAAGCTACATTGATAGGGGAAACGTCAGATCATTATGGAACCTTGCAGATCCCAGGACGTGCCCACCGGGTACACCACCTCCTGGCTTTCAGGATGGTGATGAGGTGCCTTGCGGGAATACAGGCACAAGGTCAGGAAACGTCGTCGTAGCGATTCCAAGTTGCTACATCGTGACGTAAGCATTACCCATTTGCTCTTGCGATGCAAAATCCTCGTACTCATTCTCTTCATCTCCAGGGCCTCTGCAATCTCCAGTATAGGAATCAATACTCCTTCCCCCCAATGCTCCTGCACGGGCGGAGAAATCGCCGGAATCGGTAGCGGGACGGTCAGTGGGACTACATACTCATGGTGCGAAACGGGCGGGCTACCCTCTGGCGTCCCAACCGAGGCGCAATTTCAGCCGGCGGCACAACCGACAGCGCAGTCGACATCTCAGGAGCCAGCTCCGGGCCCGACCCAGTCTTGTTCGATCCGAGATGAAGTTGGTGGCAGGGGAATAATTTTCGGACATCAATGCATTTGCAATATTGGTCCAACGCCTACTGCGACCATTATCAATAAAGAATATACTTGCCCCACTAAGCCACCCGTTACAAAGAGAGGTTTGGAAAGCTTCTCAGGGTAAAGTTGACACGGCTTGCGAACTTTCTTTGTGGCTCCGGCATTTTGGAACCTCATGAAGCGGCCGTCGCAGACCTTTCATTGATGAAAATATCCTTGTGCGCTAATTCCGTGCTTGTTCGAAATTCAGAGTATCCTGGCGTCGATGAAGGTGCGGAATTGAGGTGGCGTTACTGTGACGCGAACACATAATGTAGCTAAATTGTGCGAATGCTATTACCATTGCGCCAATTACATCGTTCTAAGCCTGCGTAGCAACGAGACGTTTTCGGCAAACGAGCGGTTTTGAATGCTTGGAATAAGGGGTGGTATAACTCTCCGTCGCGCCCATGGCAACATCCGACCAGAATAAGAAAAGTTGCTAGTCTCAATGCGACACATGCATGAATGATGCTCGTCCCGTTCACTGACAGCCAAGAGTTTCACGCACCTCCCTCATGATACGAGTTTGCTGATCAGTGTCATGCTCAATTGGTTCCAGAGATAAACCAGCGAACCCTTTAAGCGGACTCACCATCTTCAAGGCGCGGGTCACTATTTCTATTACCTGGTACTCGGGCACATCAAACCCCGTAAGCATCAACGTCAATATGATCTGCTTGACATTTGGCAACAGGTCTAGAACAGCCTCGATCGCCCGTCTTGTCATCTCTTCGTCATGGGAGCAGAAGGGACCAGGAGTACACAACAAACCGGACTTGAAGCCTATCCGAGTAATCAAGCTCCTAGCCCAGGGTGACAAACAGTCTCGAAGCGTAGCGTTGGCGAAGGTAACATCGGCAGTTGCCGGGAAGTGGAAGGGGTAGGTCGAATAGAAAATCTCGATAGCTTCACTGGAGAATTGACGATTAACGAGGAAGAGGCGGGTGGATTCCTTGGTTCCCCAGTAAGGTGTCCAGGATGATTTGTAGCTTGCGTCGGCTGGCACTGGACGGTCGAAGTAGCAGATATCCGTAGGGTTAATGCTTGGACCATTTCGAGGGCGAAGGAGGGCGTAATAGTAGATTGGATCGCGGATTTCACGGGGAAGCTTAAGGAAGGGAAATGGTTGGGAGGGAACTGGCGTGTAGGGGTTTGGCGAGGTTGCGGATACATAGTTTACTTCTTCTGCGAAAATGTCTGCCATGATAGGCGAGGCTGATGTCTGGTTCGGGGAAGACCTAGAGAACGGTACGTTGGGTAGCTGCCCATTCACTCGTAGGGAGAAGGCAAAGTCTTGGATAGATATTCGTCTATGTTGATTTTGGGCCGGAGGATCGACAAAGGATGATATAGCGAAGGATCAAGCTTTGGCAATGACGTGGTGACGTTCCGGCCGGCTTAGTCAGCAGTTTTTTGCACAGAAACAAGTTTTTGCCTCAGGACCTCGGACGTGCCAAGCCACAAGTGGCTTTCTGATCTAGCTACTTGATATGGGATGCGAATGATTCCAATGGAGCTGTAGGAATGGGATTAGGGATACCTGAAAAAAGGCTGCAGCCTGGTGATAGAAATCCGGGTGGAAAGATTTTGCATGACAACCAATCATTCAACTCGTCGACTCGACGTTCCATTTCTCATGAATGCCAACAGCTGCCCGGCATAGCTACGTACAGTAGTTTCCCCAGGCCGCCACCTTGCCCAAAGAAATGCATTGCAGGGTCCAATCCGCTAACCTCCCATCGCTCTACTGATTTTCATTGTATACTGTGACTTGCCCAGCAAGAAATGTCCAGAAATAAGCGACTTTTCGGAATCTTAGATCCTGAGCATTAAGGCTAGCATTATGTCCGTTGCCGTTATGATAGCGATTGTTATGCCAACCATTGGACTTATCGCAGTTTCTGGCTTACTATACGGCTGTAGAAAATCCAGAAAGCTTGCCAAAAACCCTCCGGAAAGCGGTCCATATGGGCGTGAGTACGAGAAGTGGGTAAGAAAGTTGGAATTGGAGATCTCGCTGCGCTTGAAACAATAGCAGGGCAATAGAACGGATGGTTCTCCCGGCACATCGAACGAGGTCGTTGAAAGCACTGGATCATCATTATCGACGACGTTAAGTGCGAGTTGCGCCAGAACCACGAGACGGGAGGATTCTATATAAATAGCACCGTGCTTGCTCGATCACGAGCGCCGCCAAGCTGCTCTCGCCAAAAATTTCTTCCCCGAGTACGACGGACACCACGTATGCTTGATCGGCTGGACGGAGATGTTGCCGGTTGAGATTGAGCAAATAGCTCGACGGGTGGGGACGAACTGGGACTACCACAGATTCACAAACAACTGTCAGCACTACCTGAAACTCTTCGCGGACGATATTCTCGTGGAAGAGAAAGCCGCAGATTACCCCGGTTCCAAGAAATCACCCGAACCGAATACCTGAACAGCCGGAGGCCACCGCCACCACCAGAAGCAGTCGCAGCGATGCAAAACGGGCAGCAATCCGTCATCCAGAATACTCCGAACCAGCCCAACATTCAATACATGCAACTCATCAAACAGACCATGCTGCAAAATGTGCAGAGCATGAACATTCAGATGATAACTACGATGAACGCTTCGCTGAACCCATCAATGAACCCGGCGATGACTCCAGCGATAAATCCAGCAACGAATCCCGGCGCATTCGGAATTGGGCCATTATATTGTTACATCAGTCGTCGTGAGGCAATTGAAGCCAGGCTGAAGACAGCCAGACCAGGTTCTTATAAGCTGCGTCCCATCTAGCAGGATACTCTACCCTCTTCTGATCCTTTGGGAGCCCTCTCTAAGGCGGTTTTAATCCCCTTTCCTAACAGGAAAGGTGATCGCCAATCTGAATTTCGTTGTTTGTGTGATTTGGTGATCCCGAAACGAATGTCACCGTGGGCGATCTCGAAGGTCAAATAAACCGAAGACAACAAATGCTCGGAGTAACAAGAAGCTGGTAATAAATTTGTAAAGTGGATCAAGGGGACTGTTACTGTACTTGAGTTTGGCATTCAGCGCTTTCATTCTTGAGATTAAGGTGGTTGCAGAAATCAAATCGCAGATATGTGCGGGCCACCATATCTCACTTTGGCGACAGCGAGTGTACGATTATACTAAACATTATCTTGAAAAGTAAATATACTAAAAGCTAATAGTATCTTGATATACTACAATTATTTAGTGAAGAGAAGTCCAATGCTTTTAGGTACTACTAGATCTTGACTCGCGGGAGATTTTGTCATGAATAAGCATGCTTGCCTGAGATCATTCTCATCAATGATCGCACTATCACTACTTCGTTTTTGGTGACACCCTTCTAATCGCGACTCTTTTCCCATGATTACTGCTAAACATACGCCTTTCAAACGAGTCGGGTAATAGAAAGTTACAAAATTCCGACCCTAGAAGTTCTGACAGAGTTCCTTTGAGTTATTGTGGCAAGGCTCGCAAATCCATATCTAGATCCTTGTTGTCTTAAGTATTAACTCATATCCTCTTAATTAGCAAGTCCAAGGAATAGGAACTGCATGACATCAGCTGAGATTGAGCTAGACTTAATGTGAAAGCTTGAGCGTCGCGATACAGCTTACCAGCACATCGAACACTAATCTCCTAGGCTAGACGACTATCAACAGATTAAGGCTCAACATCAACCGAGAGATTGCGATATATGTGACGTAATGCTCCAACGTGATTCCCCCATGTCTTGGCAAATGTATTTCTTCGGGAACATTTGCCTGCCGGCCGTCCGTCCTCCAAGGGGCGCAAGGCAAGTGCATTGGCGAACTCTGGGGACAGATACCTCGACATCGGCGTCTCTTTTGGGGCGTAAGCCCCCAAATATAATGGATATTAAAAGAACAAAAAGTGGTCGTGCCAAGATACCGGATACCATACATTCCGAACCAGAATTATACAGCCAATCCAGCACTAAGTTTTCAAAGCTTGACGTCTGGACACTCGACTTCTTCGGCGTCTTCCGGCTCCACTTGCACTTTGGTGACCCAAAACAATGGCTCGACGCAGATCTCAAATTTAGATACACCTGTCATCAGATCCATACTGATCTGCCTTTTAAATTTTGCTTTCATTTTCTGAAACCGGTCTTCCCGATCTTCATTGTCTTTACCGATAGTATACACCGTGTCAGAGTGAGCAAAATCTGACTTGATCGACTCCAGCTTGAATGTAATGTGAGCAATCGGTTGATTTTCACCTTTTGCAGACGCATGAAGTGAGACTTCATGGATCACTTCGTCAAGGGTCATCTCACTGAGGGAGCAATCTCCCCAAGCACTTGTGCTCGGTCCATGAGATTTTTCTATCTTTATGTAGTAACTTATATCGGGGGATCCTGGTTTCGGTTTTGGCTTTGAGACTGGACCGATCTGCGGCTTATTTTCAATTTTGATTGCTTCACGATCCCAGACTGCGGGCAGTACGGCTATGTCATCGACCATTGTTTCGAGGTCAATGATCTCTTGGCCATGAACTGGACCCATATTTGGGTCTTGAATGGATGAGTTACCTTCCACGCGAAGCGGAAGCTCTCTTGCTGCTGTGTTTGCAGTGTGTGCGTTCGTCGTCGGCAAACGTGCGATATTGACGGCCGGGACCGGGCGGATTGGCTGGCGCACCTCTGCGGTAGACTGATCGGAAGGGCAGTCTGGCTTCGGACGAGAAGTTGGCGTATATACGCAAGCTGTACAGAGGCATCAGTCTTGATCGAGGTTTCTCCTACTACAGAAAAGCAGGAAGTGAAAGAGCCCATCGACCGAGTCAAAACATCTTAAAGCGATGAGATCTGCTCACCTTTGCGGCTGATATCAACATGACTAGACAAATCGTGAGTCTTACTCATGTTTGCAGCTTTCCCGGGCGCAATCTCGGTAGAATCATCCGAGCGCAACCTTAAGCCGCCCAAACTTTTCAGGTTATCATGAGTCGAAGAATTTGCTAGGGTGTCTGTTGGCGAGGGGTAAGGTTGGTCGTTCTGCCTGCTTTCTTCGAGTATGAGAGGAGCTATTGCATCTTGTGGTCGGGCCTCGAGACCGGAACTGTTGACATGACTCGACGCCACGCCAGTAGCATTTGTCCCAACGTGTTGATGTTTGCTAGGCTGTGACCTCTCAACAGAGACCTTAGATCTTTGCGAACGCGTCCTCTTGCGACCACTTTTTCTTGTTGGAGCAGATGCTTTTTGCTCATCGTTCATGGAGATTTCACCTGGAGCGATTGTCCCGACAGCGAATACTCCCATCGCCCTACCATTTTTATTTCGTTTGGATTGTGCTGCTCCAGTCGTGACATTGGTCACATTGCGCTTTCTTTTGTGTACATTCTCCTCATTTTGATGCTTTTTAGGAGTATTTATTTGCCCTGAGATATTCTTTCTCCCCTTTATAGTTCTTTTTGGGGGAATGAAATCGCTTTCGCAGTCATCGCTCTGGTCTCCAAGGTCTTGATAGTCATCTTGTGATTGAGTAGTCCTCGGTGAATGAATCGATTGTTGCGACGAAGCCGGTGGGGTTCCCGTCCGATCCATGTTGGCTACAGGGGCGATACGCTGTGCTGTAGAGTTCGCATCGACTTTCTTTCGAAACTGCGCATAATTCAGTTTGAACTTCTTTCGAAAGACCTTGAACCCCGATTAGAAGACAGACTAGGGAAGCGGACTTCACCTATGACATACCAAGCTTCTTCCAGCTGAGCGACACGCCTGGACGTGCTCATTACCCTTAAATACATACAGATCCTTATCCTCTTCTGAACATAGAGAGTGTCTTCGTTTGTGGGTAGACTGACTTATCTGATGTCGAGAACAACCAGAATCTTTCTCGATCGGAGGGTCCGGTAGTGAATGTGGTGGAACATGATCAGCATGGTGCTGATTATTGATTGTAGATCTCTGAGGCGCTGGTAGCGATGCACGATGGGTGGCAGCGTTTGACAGATCAGGGACAGGCCTTTGGGGTTGCGACCGTGAGCCTTAGTAGAAATGTAGTGGATAGAGCTGGACCTACGGAGAAGAAGGTTCATGATCGCTTTGCGCTACCAAGATCTGTTGGTTGCACGAAGGAAGACGTGCTTCAGAAATCGTTTCGGAAGTGTCCGCCGCTTGCTTCCCATCGTTTTGCTGGTGCGTGCTACCTCGTACAGCTTGTGCTTTACGATGAGCGTCCCAATGATGCAAATTGTCGGTCAAGAACAAAGGATGTAATTTTTGGATTAAGCTACCAGATTTTAGCATTCACTGAGTTCTCAATGGAAGCATCACACCAACGCTTCCTTGTCTCTTGGATACTCAAGCTCTGCAGACCCAGTTGGTGGCCAGAGCCTCTTTCCATAGCCTTGGTCAAGAAACAGTCTACTCATCCATTTTTGGTCAAATCTGCCCCCCACCCCAATATGGGTCAAGTCTTCGATGGATTTCCCTGGGGTCTTGCGATATTTATTACATGTATCCCGCCACTGGCGAATCGAGTCTAGAAGATTAGACTGGGGTTTTGATTTGTTATTGTACCCTAGGTCACTGCATAGTTCTGCCTTGGTGGAAACCTTAGGCTCTGATGGATCCATCGATAGGGGTAGCAAGATGTGCAAATAGAAGATTTGCGAAACGATGTCGAAAATCAAGGAAGGAGGGTGAGAATTTTTTACAACAAAATGAAAATGTACTATGAAAAGACGCTAGGTGATAGATGTTACATCAGCAGGGATTAAATCCTGCCAATTTGTCGCTCTGGCTCAGCGGTGACAAGGCTACGCCAAGACCGGTAAGCAAGTGCTTCGATTGGTCAAACCTGTGCCGGTAAATGGCATTACTACATTTACCGCGAGAAATCGAGAGACAATCTCGCATTCAAAGCGATCGTAGACGCAGAAGTCTAAGCAAGTATCATTCCTGGGTCAAAAGCGAGATCTCGACGTTCCTCTCTCCTGAGTGCCCATTTCTATAGTATTCCATTGCATGCGCTCTCGTGGCACAGTGAAAGCCTTAGCGCTGGGTAGGAGACATAACGACGCTGATCGGCGATTGATTGGCTGTGCGGCGTGGAGGGAAAACCAAGAAATGCAGCTAAGGTCGTGGTCCATGTGAAACTTCGAAGGCAGATTGACGGGTTAAAGCAGGTCACGGTATCTCGATGCTGCAAGCTACGAGACCAAAGGCCACGAATGATTGCTGGTGCCACTCCAGAAGGTAATATTCATCCAGATCACGAACCGGCTGACACGTCATCGGTGGGGGCTATCTTCTCCAGACGATGCTTGTTGTTGTAAATAAGCTGAGCGCCTCCTTCTGCCGTGTCCGCGGTGGCGCTTGCGCAGCCTACTGCGCCGGCGGCTGGCAGGGGACAGTGCCCCCATCAGGAACCACCGGATCTGCCTTATGATGAAACAAGGACGACGGACCTATATGACGCAAGGGGAAAGCTCGATTCAAGCCAGGAGAAAGGTGTTGCGTAGATGTCCGGTCAATTCAATATTTCGTTGAGACCAGAAAGCCATGGCCTCCTGGGGGCGGGTAGCGAGTCCCGCCGGGAGTCCATGATCCTTCCCGCGAAAACCGCGATCAACTCTACTGGTGAAGGAGTGCGAGATCACAATGAGCGATGGAGGTGAACAGATGTCGAGCCGTAGGCGAGAAAGATGTGATAGCAGTTAGCATGCCGAGCAGTTGTAGCGAGCCAGTGCTATGTGAGAGATACGAAGGGACATGTTCCTTCAAACCTAGAAGGACGACGGTTTTTACCATATCGGCATAGGGTCCCATGGGGGTTGTGGGATATGCTTGTCAAGTAGCCGCTTAGCAGTGCTTTGAAATTCAAGTCCCGTAGGCTCTCCTTCGAGTATTCACGATTGGAGTCCATAACTTTTGTCGACTTGGACAGTATGGATTTGAGTTTCGGAGCGTTAAGCATTTCTGACATCCTTCGACGTCTTGCGTTGATGAACCAGCTTCTGACCTGCAACATTAAATAGGTCTTAGGGTTCCTTACCAGCTACTTGGGACAGGTCTCGGTCTTACCCCTGTCATTTGAAGACCTGTCTGTCTGCAGAGCATCTGCTTTTCGACCCCGGTGGGGTAGGGGTAGCTGAGATGGTCTACAAACCATTGATTCAAGGTGTTCGTTTTATCGCGGGCTGAAATTCCTGTGAATGCTACATCGATCGCTCCCAGTGGTATTTTGTTGTACAAGGCATCGCTTGCAATGCTTCGCTCGTATCGTGTTACGTCAATCATCTATCACAGTCATTACATTTGCTCGGATTGTGCAGGTGCCTGGGATGCTCAAAAGGTGGGAGGCGTACATGAAGTTGAAGATGCTAGGCAATTTCATAACGCATTCGTCCGAAGTATTGTGAGGTAGAGCGATCATTGCCGACTTGTACAAATTGGACGCCAACCTCATTACTTGGGAGTCCGAGCATACTGAGGCCATTGGCGGTCTCAACTGATAGCTCCCTCAAACCCGCGAAAGGTTCTTCCGAGAGGCGATTAGATAAGACAAACACGCTCAAACCCGGACAATCTTGACGCTCAGTATGGCTGAGAGCCATCAAGGCCAGGGTGAACTGATCAATGTAGCTAGACAGGCATCGATGGACAGAACTAGTGCCACCACGCGCTTTCTCCGGGAATACGCCGATATCTGAGGTATCTCTTATGCCGTTCTCTGAGTTCACAAAATCAATGTGAAATCTCATTGTAGGTCCGAGCGGTGAACGTCTACTGGTCAACGCCGCCAGTGCTCGTATAGTCTCAGCCCAAAGATCGAGCGCTCGCATCTTTCCTGACCACAACCCTTGCAAAGAGGTCGAGTCATCGACAAGGAGAATTGTAACATAATTCGCGAGTCGACCCAGAACATGATCTCTGTCTGACGGTGGGGCCATTGCATGATTCGCGGCGGAAACTGAGGGACGAGCCTCGGGAATTGTTGGCAAAGTGGCCTTCGGAATCGGCTGCGCCTGGGAAGGCACGACTTGGAAATCCGTTTCTGTGTTTCCGTGTACGGATATGGCTTCTTGTGGAAGAGCTCTCAGATCGCTCTGCTTTGGTCTCGGAGAGTCTTGTCACACTTGTGGTGACTTGTGGCCCTGACCTCAATTCTTCGTATGTACTGCTAGGTGGTCTGGAAATTCTGATTTGAGGGCTTTCTGCGAGCGACTGAGGACTATGATAATTTATTGAGCACAACTCGGACCTTATGCCATCCGGAGGGTTCGGTCCATCTTTTGGTGGAAGACTCAGGGGAGTTGAGGATTTTTCCATACCTGGCTTCTGAAGTTCGGTCAGGGAAATAGGATGACTTTGCAGTAAATTCTCTGACCTAATGAAGCCAATGAATGCGATGGCCGGGTCGTCAGGGATTAAATCCCAGACTGCCACTGGAATTGATAATAGTACTAGGCTAGATCCACTTTTGTAAATTCCCTGAACCCGAGCAGGTGTGACCAATGCAGGAACAGAGCGTATCCACCCAGCCCAATCGTTGATGTGCAGCAACTGCTCTTCCTCCAATGCAAGAGATAGCAGGACTTTAGCACTCTGAAAATTTGAGTCAGGCCATACTTGTTCCAAGGAAGATTCGCTGGAGCCCGAGGCATTGCCCTTTACACTCGACGATTCCATTGAGGACGTAGAACAGACGGTAGGAGAGCTCTGCTCCATAATTGCGTGATGCTCTACTGGGGAACATGTCTTAGGCGGGAGAGGTATGAGCTCGATACTGCGTTGTTTTCCCTTATTGGCAAGAACGATATACACTGGTGTTTTCCTATGTTCGTATTCTCCAGTCATGCCAAACCTAGCTTTCCAATACTTGATTCTTGAAAAGACCTTATTGTGCAGTATTGCATTAGACAGCGGGTAGGTACGACTCTGATTGATATGCAACACAGGGACTAGCAACAGTATTGACTGGAGCGAAACGCTCGGCAGCCATGATGATCAGTTAACGCATCCTCGAATGCAGTGCTAGCGGTGCGAGTTCTTCATAGTGGACTAAGACAAACCAGACCACGTTGGGCAGCGCCAGCCCGCATGAATCGGCATGTCTCCGACATGTGTACAAGAATGCTCTTCACCGAATTCTATGCGACTTCCCCTGCTGAGGGAATCAGTCGCTTCAAGTATGCGGGGGAGGGAGGCCTTCGTTTTGAGATAAATCTGCGGGAGAACCTCATGGAATTGACTGCCATAGGGGTCTGCAATTGTTAGGTTCTGCCTAGCTTGAGGTCTGGTAGAGCTGTCACAACAAAAAGGCGACATACAATGCCCGAGCAGGATTAGAGGCCGGATGTTAGAAATTGTAGTGAGTAGAACTAGTAAAACTAAAGTACAATCCATAGTGGAAGGGCTTGACGGGTGGGACCCTGGATCCTCGGCCCGACTAGCCTCTGTGGAACGCCTGAGAGGTGAAACCTCCATAGGCCCCTCCCGAAATCTTACATTCCTCCACGTAACAACCACCCAACAGAGTCCAGCTTCAACCTCACTCCTTCCCTTTCCGTCCATCAATTCGCATCCAATGCGCCATCTGCCACCATCAATGTGACCTCACCGTCGACATTCACATCGCTCGCTACAGCAATTCACGGAATTCAACCACACTCGCTCACAATGAGGACCAGCTTATTCTTCTTCTCCGCTCTCTTCGCGTCTTTAACCACAGCGCAAACCACCCTTCCATCGACCCTCCCCGCCTGCGCCCAACAATGCACGAATCTCGTCAATGCGCAACAATCTTGTGCTTCCAATCCAGCCGCCTACCAAACATGCTTCTGTCAGAATGCCCTGTTGGTTCAGCTCTACCAACCCCAGCCGGTCCAGATCTGCACACAGTGTTCGGCAGGGGATATGGCATCGATACAGAGCTGGTATACGAGCACATGCAAGTCAGGTAGTAATCCGGCTGCGAATAATCAACCCACCACTACCCCATCCACGACGACGGCTCCTCCAACCACCACTCCCACGACGACAACTTCCCCGGCGGCTGGTGCAACGGTAACGAACCAGCAAGACACGAGCAGCGCAAAGGATCCTCCCAAGGGCCCATGGTATGATCTTCCCGCATATCCCGAATGAAGACCTCTTACTAACATCCCACCCCCAACCAGGATGTCAACCCACTACAAATGGGTAATAATGCTCATAATGCTCATCCTCGGCCTTTCCGCCGCCGCCTTCATCTTCTGGTATCTCCACCGCCGCTACCACCGCCGCCGCGAAGCCCGCTGGGGCAATGCCACCGGCTCGACTCCCAACATCTCGACATGGGGCCCCGGACAGAGCGTGCACGATCTGGGCTTCACGCCGGGGGCGAGCGCGAATGTTGAGAAGGGGAAAACGAGGGAGCAGACGAGAGGCGTTAATGAACCGCCGCCGGCGAGGATGAGGGAGAATCGGCTGTCGAAGTTTTGAGGGGGATGGTTAGGTGGGGGCATTAGGAGGCGGCGTTTGGATTGATGGGATGGAAAATTAATGGGAGGGTTAATTGGGTTGGGATATGGATATCGGTATTCGTAATGATTATGACCCATAGATGGCTCCATTCTATGTTTCCATTGTCATGCAGGCATCTAGGTTCAGGACTTCGCTGCTGGCATGGTCGCAATTCGATATATGTTTGCACGAAAACTTGGAGATATCGAATTTGCTCTGACGCTTGTCGTTTGCCTCGGTAGGGCCATCTACCTGGCATTGCGCACTATACTAAAATAGTACTTCCTATCTAAGCCCGGTACCGTTGAATAGCCTCGACAGCCACCTCCTACACTTCTCCAAACCCAGACACAAGTTCACGCACCAAACCAGTTCCGTGTCTTGTGGGCCTAACCGTGAGATAACGCTGCAGGCTCGTGGTTGATGGCAGGCATGACCATTGCGTTTGACAGCGCTACACGACCTAAGGACCGTTGAGTCAAGAGCAGTCAGCTGCTACCGACTAGTAAAGGCGTCGATTCGTCATTGGTGGCTTCTCAACCTCAAGTGCCGTTATCAAAGAGGTTTAGCGCATGGAATCGACGCTTGAGGCGCACTCGGCGCATAGCAGTGTGGTTTGCAAGACATGGGAGACTCCCAATTCAGGTTGAACATTATGCTGCTTGCTCCTTTCGAAACTTGCTCTCTCACTTTCGGCCACTTGCTGCCTTGCAGTGAGACTCCGGGAGGGAGCTCCTGCTGAGGAACCTAGAGAGATTTGTCTGATCTATGTGTTTCCAGCCCGATGTATTTGCGCTCTACCCCCTGATAGACAAACGTCTCGATGTCAAGAGCAATTCCGCCACGTAAATGGCAACTCGCACCGATGGGAAAGCCACGACGAGACGTTTCCAACGGTAGTGAATCTTAGTCAAAGTCTAGCACCATCTCAAATTACTCCATTCAGCTTTCGTCAATCAACGCTTTGACCTTTCCGAATTTTGAGTTTTCTCCTCACGGGTAGTTTCATGGGCTAAAATCTGGGGTGGCCGTTCAGCGATCAGATCAACCGGTGGAAGTCACCATATGACA
>JAABUP010001064.1_pt1 | contig 58641 bp, 37 predicted proteins | sample 5559201 | NCBI WGS metagenome assembly JAABUP01 (sample SAMN10711887, study PRJNA513373) | rock metagenome | isolation source: Antarctica rocks | place: Antarctica | reverse complement strand
CGGCGCGCGGGCCGAGGCGATCGCGAGCCGGGGCGGGGCGATCCTGGAGCGGACCGGAGCCCGGATCGCGGCCGTCACGCTCGACGCCGAGGGGGCCGTCGTCCTGGAGCGCGACCGACCGCCCTACCGGACCTACGCCCGGCCGACGGACCACTCGCGGGCCTCGGGCGCGGGAGACACCTTCGTCGCGGCGCTGGCCCTGGCGCTGGCCGCCGGCGCCGAGACCCCGGCGGCGGCCGACATCGCCTCGGCGGCCTCGGCCGTGGTGGTCGGCCGCGAGGGGACCGTGGCCTGCCCGGCCCTGGACCTCCGCGAGCGGGTCGACTCCGGCGACAAGCCGGTCGACGCCGCCTCCGACCTCCGCTCCCGACTGGCCGGCTATCGTCGGGAGGGGCGGCGGATCGTCTTTACCAACGGCTGCTTCGACATCCTCCACAGGGGCCATATTTCTTACCTGAGCCTGGCCAAGTCGCTGGGCGACGTCCTGGTCGTCGGCGTCAACTCCGACGCCGGGATCCGGCGGCTCAAGGGCCCGACCCGGCCGATCAACCCGCTGGAGGATCGCCTCGGTGTCCTCGGGGCCTTGAGCTGCGTGGATCTCATCGTCCCATTCGACGAGGAGACGCCCGCCGATTTGATCCGGATCGTCCGGCCCGACGTCTTCGTCAAGGGAGGCGACTACACCATCGAGCGGCTCCCCGAGGCGGCGATCGTCGAGGAACTCGGCGGCGTCGTCCGGATCCTCCCCTTCCTGGCCGACCGATCCACGACCGACATCATCGAGCGGATCCGCCGGGCCCACGCCGCCGAGCCCGCCGGGGGGGTCATCGGATGAGCGGCCCCGGTGGCTGGGACGAGGCCCGCCGGGTCCTGGCCGTCCGGCTCGACGCGATGGGCGACGTGTTGATGACCACCCCCGCGCTCCGGGCGCTGGGGGCCTCGGGGCGGCACGTCACCCTCCTCACGTCCCCCTCGGGGGCCTCGGCCGCGGCGCTGGTCCCCGAGGTCGACGAGGTGATCGTCTACGAGGCCCCCTGGCTCAAGGCTTCCGCGCCCAGGCCTGGGGCCGGGCCCGACCTCGCCATGATCGACCGGCTCCGCGCCGGCGGGTTCGACGCCGCGGCGATCTTCACCGTCTACAGCCAGAACCCGATGCCGTCGGCTATGCTCTGTTGGCTGGCCGGGATCCCCCGGCGGCTGGCCCACTGCCGCGAGAACCCCTACCAGATGCTCACCGACTGGATCCCCGAGCCCGAGCCCGACCGCCTCCGCCGCCACGAGGTCCGCCGCCAGCTCGACCTCGTCGCCGCCGTCGGGGCCCGGACCGAGGACGAGCGGCTCTCGATCCGCGTGCCCGACCACGCCCGGGCGGCCGTCGACGGCCTCCTGGGATCCGCCGGGATCGACCCCGATCGCCCCTGGATCGCAGTCCACCCCGGGGCCACGGCCCCCTCCCGCCGCTACCCGCCGGAGGGCTTCGCCGAGGCCGCCCGGGAACTGGTGGTCGATCACGGATATCAGATCGTCTTCACGGGATCGCCGGACGAGTCCGACCTGATTGAAGGGATCCGCGCGGAGATGGGGGCGCCGTCGGCCTCGCTCGCCGGCCGGCTCGACCTGGGGGGGCTGGCGGCCCTGATCGAGCGGGCCCCGGTCCTGCTCTCCAACAATACGGGGCCGGTCCACGTCGGATCGGCGGTGGGGACGCCGGTCGTGGTGCTCTACGCCCTGACGAACCTCCAGCACACGCCCTGGGCCGTCCCTTGCCGGGTCCTGAATCATGATGTCCCGTGCAAGCTTTGTTACAAGAGCGTCTGCCCCGAGGGGCACCACGACTGCCTCCGGAAGGTCGCCCCGGCGGAGGTCGTCCGGGCGGTCCGGGAGCTGGTCGAAGGGTTGCCCCGGGGCCGGCCGCAGGCCCCCTCGTCCCTCGCTCGCTGAGGATTTCGCCGGCCGGTCATTCGATCACGGAGAGCCCGATGGACACCCTCGGCATCAACGCGGCCTATCACGACCCGGCCGCCTGCCTCGTCCGCGATGGCCGGCTGATCGCGGCGGCGGAGGAGGAGCGGTTCACCCACATCAAGCACGGCAAGCGCCCGGTCCCGTTCTCGACCTGGGAGCTCCCCTTCCACGCGATCGACTATTGCTTGCGCGAGGCGGGGACGACTCTCGCCGAGGTGGACCACGTCGCCTATTCGTATGATCCCTCCTTGCACCCGGGCCGCCACGGCGACGACGCCTCGATCCCGCTCCCGATGAAGCCGGCCGGGCAGGGGGGGACCGGAGAATGGGAGTCGCCCTGGGATCCGCTGTTCCTGGCGTCAATCGTCAACGCGCCGGGGCAACTCCTCGACGGTGCCCCCCATCACTTGCAGGACCGCTTCCGTGACGCGCGGGCCGGGCACCGGTTCCGCTGGCATTTCGTCCCACACCACCTGTCGCATGCCGCCAGCGCCTTCCTCCCCTCGCCGTTCGAGCGGGCCGCGGTGATGACGCTCGATGGCCGGGGAGAGCGGGCCACAACCGGCTACGCGCTCGGTCAGGGGACCGCGCTGGAATGGCTGGGGCAGGTCCAGATGCCCCACTCGCTGGGCATCTTGTATGAGCAAGTGACCACCTACCTCGGATTCCTCCACTCGTCGGACGAGTACAAGGTGATGGCGCTGGCCTCCTACGGCAAGCCCCGTCACCTTGGTGGATTCCGCGACCTGGTCCGGCTCGGCGAGAAGGGGCAATATACGATCGGCGAGCCGCGCCTCGAAGACCGCTTTGGCCCGGCCCGAGATCGCGGTGGGCTGCTGGAGCAGCGGCACTTTGACATCGCCCACTCGCTCCAGGTCGTCCTGGAAGAGACGGTGATCGAGCTGGCCCGGTGGCTCCACTCGGCATCGGGATCGGATGATCTTTGCATGGCGGGTGGGGTGGCGTTGAACTGCGTGATGAACGCCCGGCTCCGGGACCGGGGGGCGTTCCGGCGGATCTGGGTCCAGCCCGCCGCCGGCGACGCCGGGACCGCGCCGGGGGCGGCGCTCTGGGTAGACGCCCGGGAGCGCGGGGCGGTCCGGGCCGACTACGTGATGGACCACGCCTTCCTCGGGCCGAGCTTCGGCGACGACGAGATCGAGACGTTCTTGCGCTGGTCTAAGCTCCCCTATCGCCGGCTCGCGGACGTTGCGGGGGAGGCGGCCGGGATCCTGGCGGACGATCGGGTGATCGGCTGGTTCCAAGGGCGGATGGAGTTCGGCCCGAGGGCCCTGGGCGCCCGGTCGATCCTGGCCTCGCCGATCCACGCCGGGATGCAGGCGAAGCTCAACGAGATCAAGGACCGCGAGGACTTTCGCCCGGTCGCGCCGGTGGTCCTGGAGGAAGAGGCGGCCGACTGGTTCGTCGGGGCGGGTGTCTCGCCGTTCATGCTGTTCGTCCACGACGTCCGGCCCGAAAAGGCGGACCGGATCCCGGCGGTCCGGCACGTCGACGGGACGGCCCGGATCCAGACGATCCGCCGCGACCAGAACCCGGCCTACTACGACCTAGTCCGGGCCTTCCGCGACCGGACGGGCGTGCCGGTCCTGGTCAACACCTCGTTCAACACCCGGGGAGAGCCGGTCGTCTGCACGCCAAGGGACGCCGTGGAATCGTTCTGGACCTCCCCGCTGGACGCCCTGGTGATCGGCCCGTTCTTGCTGGAGAAGCCGGAGGCCCGCCCATGATCCGCGCCTCCGTCGTCGTGCCAACCCGCCGCCGGACCGACCGGCTCGACCGCTGCCTGGCGGCGCTGGAGGGGCAGGGAATCGATCGGTCAGTTTATGAAATCATCATCATTGATGATGGATCCGACGACGCGACGCGCCTGTTGGTCGAGGGCCGGGCCGCCCGGTCGGACCTGGCGATCCGCTACCTCGCGGCACCGGGCCCGCGCGGGCCGGCAGCGGCGCGGAACCTGGGCTGGCGGCGGGCGTCCGGCGCGGTCGTGGCCTTCACCGACGACGACTGCCTGCCCCAGCCCGGCTGGCTGGCATCGGGCCTGGCCGCCCTGGAGGACGGGGCAGTCGCCGCGACCGGCCGGGTGGTCGTGCCCCTCCCAGACTCGCCGACCGACTACCAGCGCGACGCGGCGGGACTGGAAGGGGCCGAGTTCGTCACCGCCAACCTGTTCTGCCGCCGCGACGCGCTGGAGGCCGTGGGCGGGTTCGACGAGCGATTCGCCCTCGCCTGGCGCGAGGACAGCGACCTGCACTTCGCGCTCCTCGAACGCGGCGGCCGGATCGCCGAGGCTCCCGGGGCGGTCGTCGTCCACCCGGTCCGCCCGGCGCCCTGGGGCGTCAGCCTGGCCCAGCAGCGCAAGAGCCTCTTCGACGCCTTGCTCTACAAGAAGCACCCGGCCCTCTACCGCGAGCGGATCCAGTCAGGACCCCCGTGGAACTATTACGCGATCGTCGCCGCGACCGCCTCGGTGGCCCTTGGCGCCTGGCATGGTCCGACGGCCCTGGCGACGGGTCCGGCGACCGCCTGGGTCCTCCTGACCGGGCGGTTCTGCCTCCGGAGGCTCAGGCGGACCACACACCGGCCGGGGCATCTGGCCGAGATGGTCGCGACCTCAACGGTCATCCCGTTCCTGTCGGTGTTCTGGCGACTCTACGGCGCCTGGAAATTTCGAGTGAAGTTTTTTTGATAGATAATGACATGATGACTATCTAAATCGAGGCGACCCTCATGGATCCGGCACCGCTGTTCCCGAGCTTCCTCATCGGCGGGTTCGAATGCTCGACCCACCGCCTGGCCTCCGGGCTCCGCCTGGACATGGTGGCCGCGACCGGCCACGACCGGCACGTCGCCGCCGACTACGCGAGGCTCCTCGGGCGCGGGATCCGGACCGCCCGCGAGGGGATCCGCTGGCACCTGATCGAGCCGGCCCCCGGCCGGCTCGACTTCGCCAGCGTCCGGCCGACGCTCCGGGCGGCGCGCCAGGCGGGGATCCAGGTGATCTGGGACCTCCTCCATTACGGCTGGCCCGACGACCTCGACATCTGGGGCCCCGAGTTCGTCGAGCGGTTCGCCCGGCTGGCCCGAGGCTTCGCGGAGGTCCTGGCCTCCGAGGGGTCCGGCGTCCCCTGGATCGTGCCGGTCAACGAGATCTCCTTCCTGTCCTGGAAGGGCGGCGAGATCGGGCAGATGAATCCGTTCACGTTGTCCCGGGGGTTCGAGTTAAAGGCCCAGCTCGTCCGGGCCAGCATCGCGGCGATCCGGGCGGTCCGCGAGGTGCTCCCCGGAGCCCGGTTTGCCCAGGTCGAGCCGATCTTCCACGTGATCGCCGACCCCTCCCGACCCGAGGAGGCCCCGGCCGCCGAGTCCTACCGGCTGGCCCAGTATCAGGCGTGGGACATGCTCACCGGCCGCCTCTGCCCCGAGTTGGGCGGCCGAGCGGAATACCTCGACGCCCTCGGGGTGAACTATTACCCCTGGAACCAGTGGATTTTCGAGGGCCCGACCGCCGAGGGGACCACCATCGGCTTCGACCACCCGGGGCGTCGCCCCTTGAGCGCGATGCTCCGCGAGAATCAGGACCGCTACCGGAGGCCCCTGTTCGTCGCCGAGACCGGGACCGAGGGAGACGACCGCCCCGGCTGGCTCGGTCACGTCGGGGACGAGGTCCACGCCGCGATCCTGGGCGGGGTGGACATCGTCGGTCTCTGCCTTTATCCGATCGTCAACTTCCCCGGCTGGGACAACGGCCGGGACTGCCAGAACGGCCTCTGGGGCCAGGCCGACGAGACCGGGGTCCGGCCGATCCACCCCCCCCTGGCGCTCGAAATGGAGCGGCAAAGGCGTCGGCTCGATGGGCCATCGCCTTCGGATCGAGGCGGATCGATGCGGACGCTGGAAGCAACGTGATCGTTGCCGACGGAAGTGGTCGGGCCAGAGCCACCGCTGAGACTCGAACTCAGGACCCCCGATTTACGAAATCGGTGCTCTACCAACTGAGCTACGGCGGCTTGTTGACGTGCAAACCATGTTAATGGCGGGCCGCCGACGTGTCAAGACGACCGGGCCCGTCCGGAGGCCTCGCCACGGTCGCCCTCGGGGGTTGAGCGGGGGCCATCAGCGAGGGCCCGGCGGTAGACTTCGAGGTAGCGGTCGATGTTCCGGTCCATGCCGAAGAGGTTCTCGGCGACCGCGCGCGTCGAGGCGGCGAGGCGGGCGGCGAGTTCGGGGTGGGTCAGGACGTCGATGATCCCCTCGGCCACCGAGCCGGGGTCGACGGCCGCCAGCCAGCCGGCCCCGGTCGGCCCGAGGATGGCCGCGTAGTCGGCGAAGTCGGTGGCCACGATCGGGCGTCCGGCGGCGAGGTAGACGGCGATCTTGCTCTGGACCGAGTAATTCTCCCGGCAGGCCAGCCGCGAATGAACCAGGACGTCGGCCCGCCGGGTCAGCCCGACCACCTGCTCGGGCGTCCGCCCGGCCAGGACGATCAGCCGGTCGCCGAACTCCCCGAGCCGGGCCCGGTACTCGTCGCCGGCCTCGGCCGGACCTCCGACCAGGACGCATCGGGCCTCGGGGACCGCCCCGAACACCCGGGGAAGCGACTCGATCAGGAGCGGGACCCCCTGGTTCGGGTGGACGATGCTCCCGACGTACATCACCACCTTATGGTCCGGGCCGATCCCGGGGATCGCGGCCGGCGCGCCCGGTCGGTCGTACTCGCCCAGGTCGATCCCGGGATAAATCACCGTCACCCGGTCGGCGGGGACACCCTTTTCCTCGACCATCACCCGCTTGACCTGTTCGCCCAAAACGATCACCGCCGCCGCATCCCGGCAGACGGCGCGTTCGAGCCGGACGTTGATCCGGAACCCCAGGCCGCGACCCAGCCGGTCGCGCTCGTACTCCTCGCCGAGGAGCGAGTGCAGTTCGTAGACCATCGGCCAGCCGTGCTTCCGGCAGGCGAAATAAGCCCGGTTCGCGCCGCCGTGGTGCTGGGCGTGGACCAGGTCGAAGGGGAAATCGCGGCGGACCCGGGCTAGCCCGCCGACCCAATCCCGGGGGTGGAACGTGAAGGAGGGGGTCCCCTCGAAGTCCTCCCGGATCGACGGGGCCCAGGGCGGCCGGGCCTTGAGGTGGGCCAGGACGACGTCGACGCCCCGGGTCTTGAGGGCCCGGAGGATCTTGATCGGGAGCATCGCCGTCCCGTCGGATTCGCCGGGGACCGGGAAGGACGTCGCCAGCAGCACGCGCATCGAGGTGTCTCCGCCTCCGCCGGTTCGAGAGCGACACAGCATAGTGGCCGGTCCGCCGCGCCGGGAACCCCAATCGCCGGCCGGCCCACCGGATCAGCCAGAGTCCGAGGGGACCGTGGGACCCAAAGCGGTCCGAGTGGGACAGGGCCCGTCGACCAGGTGTCCCCCGAGCCGGTCGAGCCGGGGCGAGACGGGTCCGGTCAGGGTCCGGCGATGGCGGCCGAAGGATCGTTGTCGGAAGTTGGGAGTCGACCGGTTAACATGGCCATTCTGGGCTTGAAATCGCAATGAAGATCGATCCTCATCAACTTGGCGATCCATCGCCGAGGAACGAGCCGATCGATTCCCACGAGTTGGGGTCTTCGATCCTGATGGGGAGGGGATATGGGTCGCGTGGTGGTCCTCGGCGCGAGTTTGATGGACATGAACTTGCGGCTCGACCGGCTTCCGAGCCCGGGCGAGACCCGGCTGGGCAGCGGCTTCTTCATGATGCCGGGCGGCAAGGGGGCCAATCAGGCGGTCGCCGCGAGGCGGGCGGGGGCCGAGGTGATCTTCCTGACGGCCTTCGGCGGCGACGACTTCGGCCGCCAGATCCGCGACCGCTATTTCGATGAGGGGATCGACATCCGCCACGCCCGGGTCGTCGAGTCCGGACCCTCGGGCGTCGCCCTGATCCTCGTCGGCGACGATGGCGAGAACCTGATCGGCGTCGCGATGGGGGCCAACGCCGGGCTCACGCCCGGGTGGATCGACGAGATCCCGGCCGAAGTCTTCGAACCGCCGGGCGTCCTGCTCGTCAGTCTGGAAGTGCCGATGGAGGTGGTCCGCCGGGCGATCGAACGGGCCAACCTGGCGGGGATCCGGGTCGTCCTGAACCCGGCGCCGATGCCTCCGGGTCTCTGGGCGGGTGGCGACCCGCCGAGGGTCGACGTCCTCACCCCGAATCAGTCCGAGGCCCAGGCTCTCTCCGGCTCCGCCGAGCCTCTGCCCGATGACTTCGAGCGCTGGATCGAGCGGCTCCGGGGCCCCGAGTGGCACGGGTCCGCCGTGGTCCTGACCCTGGGCTCCCGGGGCTGCCTGGTCGTCGATCGCGGGACGGGGACCGCGATCCCGGCGTTCCCGGTCGAGGCGGTCGACACCGTCGGCGCCGGGGATGCGTTCAATGGAGCCCTGGCCGTCGGGCTGGCCGAGGGGCTCTCGCTGGTGGAGGCCGCGACCCGGGCCAGTGCCGCGGCGGCCTTGGCCGTCACCAGGCCCGGGGCGCAGGGCGCCTTGCCCTCACGGGCCGAAATTGATCGAATGGTGGCGAGCCGGCCTTCGAAAGCTGGCGACTGAGTCCGACCACCAGGAAACCGCCATGACCGGACACCTCGGATCGCTCGCGATGGCCGTCGCCGTCGTCGGCCTGTCGCTGATCGCCGGGCCGCTCCGGGCTCAGGACCGCCCGGTCGGGCCGCCGGAGAAGACGCGGTCGGCCGTGCTGGCGCGGAAGGGGATGGCGGCGACCAGCCAGCCGCTGGCCACGGCCGCCGCGATCCGGGTCCTCCAGGCGGGCGGGAACGCGGTCGACGCCGCCATCGCCGCCAACGCGGTGCTCGGGGTCGTCGAGCCGATGTCGTGCGGGGTCGGGGGCGACCTGTTCGCGATCGTCTGGGATGCGAAGGCAAAGAAGCTCCACGGCCTGAACGCCAGCGGACGGGCTCCCTACGCGGCGTCGATCGACCGGTATCGTTCGAAGGGGCTGACGCGGATCCCCGCGACCGGCCCGCTGAGCTGGTCGGTCCCGGGGTGCGTCGACGGCTGGGACCGGCTCCGGACCCGATTCGGCTCGAAGCCCTGGGCCGACCTCCTGGCCCCGGCGATCGCCTACGCCGAGGAGGGCTTCCCCGTCAGCGAGGTCATCGCCGGCCACTGGGAGGCCGCCGCCTCGGGCCTGGCGATGGTCCCGACCTCCGCCGCCTGCTTCCTCCCGGGCGGCCGGGCCCCGAAGCTCGGTGAGGTCTTCCGGAACCCCCAACTGGCCAGGACCTTCCGGTCGATCGCCCTGGGAGGCCGGGACGCCTTCTACCGGGGCCCGATGGTCGACGCGATGGTCGCCTACTCCAAGGCGGCCGGTGGCCTGTTCGAGCGGCGGGACTTCGAGGATCATTCCGGGACCTGGGTCGAGCCCGTCTCCACCAACTATCGGGGGTACGACGTCTGGGAGCTTGCCCCCAACGGCCAGGGGATCGCGGTCCTCCAGATCCTCAACCTCCTGGAGCCCCACGACCTCAAGGCGATGGGGCCGCAATCCGCCGAGGCGCTCCACCTGATGATCGAGGCCAAGAAGCTCGCCTACGAGGACCGGGCCCGGTATTACGCCGACCCCGATTTCGCCCAGGTCCCCGTCGCCGAGCTGATCTCCAAGGCGTACGCCGCCCGACGCGGGAAAGGGATCGACCCCGACCGCGCCAACGACCGGCCGGGCCCCGGCGACCCGCTGGCGGCGGACACGATCACCCTGACGGTCGTCGACCGCGACTTCAACGCCGTGAGCCTGATCCAGAGCAACTTCAACGGGTTCGGCTCGGGGCACGTCCCCGGCGACCTCGGGTTCCCGATCCAGAACCGGGGCTCCCTGTTCGCGCTCGATCCGACCCACGCCAACCGGCTAGAACCGCACAAGCGGCCCTTCCACACGATCATCCCCGGATTCGTCACCAAGGACGGCCAGCCCTGGCTCTCGTTCGGCCTGATGGGGGGCGACATGCAGGCCCAGGGGCAGGCGCAGGTTTTGGTGGATATGATCGACCACGGGATGGACGTCCAGTCGGCCGGCGACGCCCCCCGGTTCTACCATTCCGGCTCGTCGGAGCCGACCGGCGTCCCGGCCCGTGCCGGCGGGACCGTCGCCCTCGAATCCGGGATTGGACCGGCCGTCCGCCGGGCGCTCGAAGCCCGGGGGCACAAGCTGGTCACCGCGAAGGGAGCCTTCGGCGGCTACCAGGCGATCCGGATCGACGTCGCCAAGGGCGTCCTGATCGGCGGATCCGACTCCCGGAAGGACGGCCAGGCGATGGGCTATTGAGACCAGAAGTCCGCCGACCGAGATCCGAGGCCATTCTTGACCGGTCGCCACGATCGCCCTTGGGGATGACTTCGACGAAGTTTTTCCCGACCGCCGGTCGGACTGAGGGTCGAGAAAGACCACAAGCTGTCGACGGATGATCTCCCGATTGCGGATTCATGGCTCAAGTTTCTCGGCTCGCGGACCGATGGAAGCGATACGTCCCGCCGATTGTGGTCAAGAATCGACCTCGACCGGCGAATCTACGAGTAGGCACCACGCACGTGCGTCCGGACGAGGGTTGCTATCATGGGGTTGGACATTGCGCTCGGGGTGATGATCTTGCTGGGGGCGATCCGGGGATGGTTCCGCGGATTTGTTTCCCAGGCGGTCCGGCTGGGCGGCCTGGTCGTCTCAGCCTACGCGGCCGGACCGATCCGGGACCTTGCTCGGCCCTACGTGGCCCCTTATCTCCAGACGATCGACCCGAGCCTCATGGGGCGGATGCTCTGGTGGTCGTCGGTGGTCGTCGCTTACATCGCGATTGTCGGCCTGGCCGGGCTGGTGTCTAATGTCCAGCGCCGCCGGACTTATATCGAACTCGACTCGAATCGGCCAGACCAGTTCGCCGGGTTCTTGCTGGCGAGCTTCAAGGGGGCGGTGGTGGTGGCGTTTCTGGTCGGCGCGATCGACCGCTATGTCCTGGCCTATGCCCGCCAGGTCCCCTGGGCTGCCGAGCAGGCCCGGACGTCGCGGGCACTGGCCTGGCACGAGCATTACCAGCCGGCCGAGCGGATCTGGACGGCCCCGCCGGTCCAGACGTTTATCGCCCATGTCCGGAAGATGGGCGTGGACGCTCCCGGGACCGACTCCGAGCCGAAGTCGCCCGGGTCCGAAGCCCCGCCGGTCCAGACCGCGGCGGCCCGGCCGCCCCGGCTCCGGATCCACGCCGCTCCGGTTCTGAACCCGAAGGCCCCCGACTTCGTCCGGAAGTTCGACGAGGCCCTCCGACGAGTCGAACGCCCCTGATCGGCAACCGGCGTTGACCGATCCGCCGCCTCGCGTCAGACTCCCCCCGGACCCGCCCGAAACCTCGGGCGGCCGGGAGGATCTGGCAATGGCGACGGCCCCGACCCTGGCGGTCCGGCGGATCTCGGAACCGACCCCGGCGTCCGACCGGCCGGCCTATTCCGTCCCCCGGTGGGCGGCGTTCCTCCTGATCTCCGGGCTCTACCTGACGTTGCGGGGTTATCACGCCTTCGACGGCGACCAGGCGTACCGGCTTCCGATCCTGCTCCACCAGCAAGATCCCACGCTCTACCAGGCCGACCCGTTCGTCCGGGCGTTCGACGCCTTCAACCCGCATCGGGGCTATCTCGCCCTGCTCGACCTGGCGAGCCGGCCGCTGGGCCTGGCGGCGGGGCTGGCCGGCCTGTTCGCCCTGACGCTCGGGGCGACGGCGATCGGGGTCGATCGGCTCGCCCGGGCGGTCTGGCCGGAATGGGGGGGCAAGGTGGGGCTGGTGGCCCTGGGACTCGTCCTGCTGGCGAAGGCGGGGAACGTCGGGACCAACCACCTGTTCGAGGCGGCTCTGCTCGATCGGCTGGTCGGGTTCGCCCTGGGCTGGCTGGCCCTGGCGTCGGCCGTCGGCGGACCGAGGCGGGGGGCCTGGGCCTCGGCGGTCTGGCTGGGGTCCGCGGCGCTGGTCCACCCGTCGGTCGGGCTCCAACTGGCTCTGACCCTGGCGACGGCCTGGGCCGCGTGGGGGCTCTGCCCGGGGCGGTCGGCGGTGAGCCGGCGGCTGGCGATCGGCGCGGTCGGGGGGCTGATTCTGGCGATGGCCCCGGCCCTGGCGGCGATGGCGGGGCAGGGGGGACGGCTGTTCCGGGGGCTCCCGGAGGATGAGTTCCGGCTCTGGTCGGTGATGGTCCAGGGGCCGCAGCACATGCTCCCGTCGACCTGGCGGGCCTCGCAGTGGCTGGCCTGGGGATGCTACCCGGTCCTCGCCGCGCTGGCCCTGGGTCGAGTCGGATCGGGTGGACCTGGCGAGCCCTGGCCGGCGGCCCGGTTCCGGCTGGCGGCCCTGATGGGGGTGAACCTGGCGAGCCTGGGGCTGGCGTACCTGGCGGTCGAGGTCGCGGGCGACCTCCGGGTCACGGTCTTCCAGCCGTTCCGGATGGCCACCCTCGCCCGGGGGCTGGCGCTGGTGGCACTCTCGGGCCGGGTCGCGATGCTCTGGAATCGCGGCGACTTCGCGAACCGGGCGCGGGCGGTCCTGCTGGGAGTCGGCCTGTCGGGAGACTGGGCGCTCGTGGTCGCCACGGCGGTCGACCTGGGGATGGCCCTGGGCGAGTGGGCCGTCGAGCGGTGGACGATCCCGAGGAAGGTCCCGAGCGGGATCGGCCTGGTCATCCTGGCGATCGGGGTGGTGTTCCTGGCGCGGCACGATACCGAGTCGGGCCACGTCCCGTCCCTGGCGGCGCTGGGGGCGTTGGCGGCCTGGTCGGTCCTGGCGGGTCGATACCGCCCGGTCTGGTCGCCCCGGAGGGTCCGGATCGCGGTCGCGGCTTGCTGGGCCCTGCCGGTGGCGGCGGGGGTCGTCTCGGTGGTGGTGGCCGATCCGGCCTCGGCCCGATGGACCGCCGCGCTGGTGGCCCGGTGCCGGTTCGCGGAAACCCCGACGGACGACCTGGAGCGACTGGCCCGGTGGTGCCGCGAGCACACTCCGGCCTCGGCGCGGTTCATCGGCCCGCCGGGGCCCAAGACGTTCCGGCTCTGGTCGCGGCGGTCGCTGGCATTCAACCGGGGGGGGAGCCCCTACCACGCCGAGGGCCTGGCCGACTGGTCGGCCCGCTACCGGGATCACGTGGGGTTCGAAGGCTCGGCGGCCGAGTTCGCCCGTGCCTACCTGGCCGACCGACACGCGCTCGAAGCCCGCTACCAGGGGATGACCGACGCCGGCCGGGCCGCGCTCGCTCGGGGCCAGGGGGCCGACCACGTCCTGGCCGCCAGATCGCCCCCCGGAGCCCCGGACGATCCGGGCGGCCCGCTGGTGTTGCTCCGGGTCGAGGGCCGGTTCGCGGCCTACCGGGTCCGTCCGATCGAGCCCGAATCCGGGGCGGCAACAAATTCTCGAAAAAAATTCGGCGGGGTCCCTTCCCCCTCGGGCCTGGGCGACTAAAACAGCGTCGAGGGGTGCGAAGAGCCCCCGACAAACCACGAGCAAACGTCCCTTCTCGGGCCGTCCGCGCAATCTGGGCGGAAGGCGTGGACAACTCACCTTGGGGGTGGGAGCCCGAGAGGGTCGTACTGAACAGGGGGCCCGACCTGCGTCACAGCAAGTCGTGGCCCCCTTCAGGTTTGCGCCCCGGGAAATCCGGCCCCGGTTTCGCGAGGGCCGGGGCGTGGAAGGCGGCCGGCGGTTCGCTTAGACTGGAGGGGCCGACCGAGCGGGATTTGATCCCGGCCCGGCCTGCGTCCCCCTGGCCGATCGCCCGCGGCCCTTTGACCGAAGCCGAGACGTCGGTTAGTGTTCTAGGGAAGGCCCCGCGTCCCGTCTCGGCCTTCGGTTCAAGCCCACCTCGTTGGAGCGGAGTCCGCTATGAGCTCTGAGTCGCTCGAACATTATTACCCCGGCCTGGAGGGCGTGATCGCCAATGAGACGGCGATCTCCAACGTCGAGGGGAAGCAGGGGGCCGGCGGGCTGGAGTATCGCGGCTACCAGATCGAGGATCTCGCCGCGGGCGTCTCGTACCTGGAGGCGGCCTATCTCCTGCTCCACGGCGACCTGCCGGGTCGGGCGGCGTTGGAGTCGTTCCGGGCGCGGATCCAGGCGGCGAGCGGGCTGCCTGAACCGCTGATCGCGCTCTTGCGGCAGATCCCGGCGAGCAACCACCCGATGGACGTGCTCCGGTCCTCGGTGAGCGTGCTGGCCCACTTCGACCCCGAGGTCAACGCCCCGCCGACCGACCACGCCGCCAACGTCCGGAAGGCTGAGCGGATGCTGGCGCGGATGCCCACCGCCGTCGCCGCCCGCGAGCGGATCACCCGGGGCAAGGAGCCGCTGGCCCCTCGCGAGGATCTCGATTTCCCGGCCAACTTCCTCTACATGGCCCGCGGCGAGGTCGCCTCCGAGGCGATGCGGAAGGCGTTCGACCTGTCGCTGGTCCTCTACGCCGAGCACGAGTTGAACGCCTCGACGTTCTCGGGCCGGGTCACCGTCTCGACCCTCTCGGACATTTACTCGGGGATCGTCGCGGCCATCGGGACGCTCAAGGGTCCGCTCCACGGCGGGGCCAACGAGGAAGCCTGGAAGGTCCTGGAGCAGGTGGGATCGCCCGATCGCGCCGAGTCCTGGATCCAGGACGCCCTGGCCCGGAAGGAGCGGATCATGGGGTTCGGCCATCGGGTCTACAAGACCGGCGATCCCCGGGCCCGGATCCTCAAAAGCCACTGCACCCGACTGGCCGCCGAGGTTGGCGACGACAAGTGGGAGCGGATCGCCGAGCCGATCGAGCGGGCCGTCACCGAGCAAAAGCAGCTCCCGCCCAACGTCGATTGGCCCAGCGCCCGGCTCTACCACTACATGGGCCTGGAGATCCACCTCTACACGCCGATCTTCGCCATGGCCCGCGTCCCCGGCTGGGCGGCTCACATCATCGAGCAGCTCGACCACAACCGCCTGATGCGGCCCCGGGCCCGCTACATCGGCCCGCCCAATCGGGCCGTCCTGCCGATTGACCAGCGGAAGTGATCCCGGGCCGATTCGGACCCTTCGCTCGAATCGAGATCGGCTCCAAAGGTCGACGAGAACGCCCCGCCCCGAAGCGATCCTCGGGGCGGGGCGGTCGAGTTTCCTGGCGGTCGATCGGGGCCAGCTTTACTTCGGCGCGGGCGCGTCGGCGGCCTTCGAGGCGGGCGGGGCGGTGTTGATCCTGGGCTTGAGGAGCTGCTTGATCGCTCCCCTGTCGAAGACCTCGCGACGCCCCTCGATCGGTGCCGAATAATCATAGCCGAGCATGTTCAGGAGCTTCTCCAGCGGAAGCGGGCGGACGCTGTTGTCGCGGGCTTCCTTGGTGGCCTGCGACTCCTCCTGGAGGAACGCGGTGTCCTCCTTGGTCGTGTCGGTGTCCTTTTTGATGTAACTGACCAGCGGGGACCGGGTGTCGGTGACGTAGCCGTAGGCGAGCCCAGAGATCTTGCCCGAGGCCCGGCCGACAGGGGCCGGCAGGGACTCTCCGAGGCGTTCGAAGGCGCGGGCGACGGCGGCCTGGCCAACGAGTCGATCGACGTTGGGCGGGGGGAGGTCGTACTCGACCACGCCGCCGGAGGCTTCAATCATCCGGATCAGTTCGCCCCGGTCGTCCTTGCCGTCGCGGTTGACATCGAGCTTTCCGATCAGGATAAACCGCTGGGGATGATCGTAGCTCCAGCCGGCCGAGAAGATGTAGTCGTTGTAGCGGATCGGGTCGGTCGGATTGAAGGTCTTGACGATCCGGGCCAGGCTGTCGTTCTCGCCGCGCTGGGGGTCTCCGACCTTGGTGATCTCGACAGCCGCCTTGGGGCGGTCGCTGGTGATCCCGGCGGCTCCCCTGTCGAAGATGGTGAACCGCATCAGCGGGCGGACGCCCTGAGCCCGGCTGACGCTGATCCGGACGGTCCCCGAACCGTAATCGACGTAAGTGACCCGGCCGCCGGGCTTGGTCATCACGTCATCCTTGCGGTTCTGGGCGTCCTGGATGTCGCGGATCACCGTTTTGTTATCGGCGTTCGTCTTCGCACTCTTCTCCAGCTTGGAGTTGTACTCATTAATGGAGTTGGTGAACTTGGTGTCGGCGGCGGCGATGGCCTCGGCCTTCTCCTGGTTCCCCTTGACGAGGACGGAACGGGTCTCCTCATCCTTCTTGATGGTCTCGTCAAGCTCGGCCTTGGCGGCGGCCAGACCCTCCTCGACGACCTTCTTGGCCTTGGAGTTGACGTCGTTGGCCAGCTCCAGGTCGCGGCGGAGGTCGATATAATTCAGGGCCAGGGCGGTCGTGAGCTTGGCCTGGTTGACGGTCAAATCCTTGAGTCGGACGACCTGGGACTTGTACGACTGGTCAGCGTTGTTGGCGAAGCCATCGACGACCTCGCGGGCCCGCTGCTTCAGGGCCTCGAACTGCGAGGCGTCGGCACCCTTGGCCTCGGCCTTCTTCTGGAACTCGGTGACCATGTTGGTCACCTCGGTCGTGATCGAGGCGACCTCGCCCTTGAGCTGGTCCTGGTCCTTCTTCATCTGGGCCTTGGCCGCCTCGAAGTCCTCGATGGCGGGATAGCCGATGTATCCCCGAAAGTCGTTGGCCTGGGTGGTGACCTCGCGGAGCAGTCCGTTCGCCTTGGAGGCGTCCTGTTCGGCCTTGGCCCGCTTCTCGATTTCGAGCTGGTAGTTGCTGTTGAGGAAGTAAACAGAGATCAGCAGAACCACCGTCAGCGCGATGCTGAGCGCGGTCGCGATCTTCAGACCGAACGATTCATTCGACGAAGCGGCCATGGTGGGGGCTCCCGCCGACGGACCGGCTCGCGAACGGAGCGTTACGGTCCCTCGGTTTGCTCATAATATGTCACACGAGGCGGGATTCGTCGGGCGGAATCGCCCAGAAATCGGGCCCGACGGGGCGATCGAGGATCAGGTTGACGGTGATCGGGATTCGATCAATTCTAGGGACCGCGTCGGGCTTCGGTCAAACCGGTCTGGAGGGACGGACCCGGACTCTTTGTTCCTCACGTTGATTTTGACGTACGAATCGCCCGAAAGTTCCCGGATCGCGAAGATTGCCCTTCCTCCGGGACAATCAGATCGGCCGAAGCCACCGACTATCCCGCCAGGGCCCGCCCGATTACGATGGGGGTCTATCAGCGATCGGCCGATTTCCGAACCGACCACGCCGGGACGGATGGGACCATGGACGACTCGACCCGCGACCAGGCCCAAACCGCCCCGCCCCGCTTCTGCCCGCGCTGCGGGGGCGAGGGCGAGGGGCCCGGGCCGCTCTGCCGGAATTGCGGCGAGATCCTCCGCGATCGCGGCTACTGCCCGATCTGCGAGGGATCCTGGAAGCTCGGGCCCGGGTCGGACTGCCCCAAGCACGAGGTCGCCCTCCTGGACGAGGCCCCCCGGCTGGAGCCCTTCGGAGCCCCAGGCGAGCGGACCTCGCTGGTGACCGTGGCGACCTACAACCACCCGAACCAGGCCAACGCCCCCCGGATCCGCCTGGAGGCCGAGGGGATCCCGACGTTCCTCGACGGCGAGCGGATCGCCGGGAGCACGCTCTACCAGGTCGCCACCGGCGGGGTCCGGCTCCAGGTCCCCGCCCCGCTCGCCTCGGCCGCCCGGATCCTGATCGACCAGAGCTGGGCCCCGCCGTCCGATGACGAGGACGACACCGAGGACGCCTGGGACGACCTCGCCCCCGAGCCCGGCCGGCGGCGGCGGTCGGTCATGAAGCTGGCGATCCTCGTCTTCCTGTTCGGCCCGGCCCTCGTCGCCGCCCTCTCGGCCCTCTCCCGCTGGGCGCACGAGGCCCCCTGATCGCCCGGAAGCGGGCGGCCCGCCGGGTCAGAAGCGATCCGGCAACAGCTCCTGGAACGGGCAATGAGCGATGACTGATGGGAGATGGTTGATGGGCGAGAAATCCTGGAGGATTTCCCCGGGATCGGCATCACATGCAGATCCGATGATCGCCCATCACTCATTGGCCATCAACCATTCTCGGACCCAGCTCGCCTCTCAGAAGTCGATCGCCTCGAACGGGACCAGGGCCATCCCGTCAATGGTCCGTCTCGGGTCCTTCCAGTCGGGGGCCAGGAGTCTCCGGGTGAGCCGGGAGAGGCTCTCGCGGAGCCTGGCTTCGAGGGCGGCGAGGGTCAGCTCGTCGGACCGGAGGAGGTCCGATTGACTCCGGGCCAGGAGGCTCCCGGGCCGGGCGGGGGGGAGGCCCTGACGCCTCCGGAGATGGTCGGCGAAGGTCCGGGTCCCCCGGTCGGCGGCCAGGAACGAGGTCTCGCCCGAGGCGGCGGCCGTCCCGATCTGGAGCAGCTCCGCGAGGTCGCGGGCGGTCCCCGAGGCGGCCTGCTGGAGCTGGGTCAGCTCGTCGATCAGGGCCTTCAATTCGGCGGCGGACATCAGGATCTCGACCTCGACCATCGGCCTGCCTTCGAGCCGGTCGGCGACCCAGCCCCGGCGGACCGAGGGGGCCTTGCGCCCCCCGGACCGGGGGTCGGGCCGGGCGACCCGGGCGGCGTCCCCCCGGTGGAGGTCAACCAGCACGGGGGCCACCCGGTCGAGCGTCAGGCCCTGGCCGTTGACGTAGTCGCCCAGCCGCCCCTCGGCCTCGGCCGAGGCCAGCGCGGCGATCGTCCGGGCGTGCTCGACCCGATCGTCGATCAGCGACCGGAGCCGGTCGGCCAGCCGTCCCCCCTCCGCCAGCGAGGCCGTCAGCGGCTCGACCGGCCCGGCGAAGCCCGACGCCCGGTCGGGCGGGCGGTACGACCCTTCGGCCAGGGCCCGCCACTGGGCGAAGTATCGCTCCCGCTCGTCGCGCGAGAGCGTCCCCGGCCGGTCGATGGCCACCGTCGCGATCGTGATCCCGGCCCCTCGGGCCCGGGCGGCCAGGGCCCGGGCTCGGTCGAGATTCCGGGCGTGGTCGGGCGCGTCGCCGAGCAGGACGAGGAGCTTGGTGGCCAGCTCCCCCGCCCGGCCGGTCGGCCAGTCGACGTGTTCGCCCGGCGGGTCGCCCGAGCCGGGCGGGAGGGCCAGGGCCACGCCGTCGAGGACCGACTCGTCGACGCTCCCGTCCCCCCGGGTCGCGGCCTCGGTCCGCCGGAGCGCGGCGAGGAACCCCTCGGGGTTGGTGAACGTCGCCACCCGTCGGGCCCGGAAGCCGTAGAAGACGGCGGCGTCGCGATACTCGACCAGGGCGAACCGGAGGGTCACGTCGCCGTACCGCCGCGAGGCCGAGGCCACGAGGTCGGCCGCGAGCTTTCGGGCGGCCTCGATCGTCGCCTGCATCGAGGCCGTGGTGTCGATCGCGAACGCCACGTCGACCACCTTCAGGTACGGCCGGAGGTCGGGCGGTGGTTCCTTGGGAAGGATCGGCTCCCGGGCCCGGTCCTGGACCAGGCTGGCCACCTCGTGGATCGTCCGGCCCCCGACCGACTTCGACGCCAGGATCGGGAACCCCAGCGGCGGGCCCCCGCCGGTCGGGCCCTCGGTCGGCTCGGAGGGGGCCGAGGCGTCCTCCTCCCCCTCGGTCGGGCAGCCGCCCGGGTGCCGGGGGCATCGCGACCCGTCGATCGCGTGGACCAGGCAGGGCTCGTCACGATAGATCACCAGGGCGGGGCGGCCTGCGCGGGGGGTCGGCCGGGCCATCAGCCGGGTGTCCCACTCCAGGACCGACGACGCCGGGACCCAGCCCTGGGGCGGTCCCCCCTTCGGGCCGACCCGGAACCGGGCGGGCGGCTCGGGCGGGTCGACCCCGTAGACGTAGCGGATCGTGAAGTAGTCCAGCGGAGCCCCGACGGCCGGGCCGCCGCCCGGCTCGGCCCGGCAGCTCACCGCGAGGTCGCGGACCACCACCTTCCGCCGGAGCCCCTCGGCCGTCCGGAGGATCCCGTCGCCCCGGTCGCGGGCCTCCTCCTCGGCCGCCGAGGGGGCGAACCGGGGTATCTCGGCGGCCGGCTCGATCGGCCCCGGCGCCTCGATCGCCGGCCGACGGACCGCCGCGAAGGCCCCGGCCCCGATCAGGACCGCCAGGTAAAACACGGGCATTCGATAGAGCGCGGGCATCGCGACCGGCCTCGTCGTTCCGATGGGCTTCGACGCACACCGATCATCATAAACCCTCGCCGAGAACGCCGGCAACCGCGCGAGCTTCGGGGCCTCTTGCTCGATCGCCTCCGCGATACCGCCGACGGAATGGCCTCCCCCCAAGCCACTGCCGTCTCCCGGAGGGCGCTGGACTCCGGCCGTGGGACCCGGGAAACTAGGGCCGGTGCGAACTCGGGGGCATCGGGCCCGGTTTCAGATGGGGGAAATGCCGTGGCGACGCTCGGGGTCGTTCGATGGGTCGGGATCGGGTTGATGGCCCTGGCGGGCTGGGCCGAGTCCGGCCGGGCCGGGCCGGTCGTCCAGCTCCAGGGGTGGGCCGGCCAGGGGGTCCTGATCCGGGGGAACGGGCAAGGGCCCGACCTGGTCCAGCTCGTCGCCGAGGCCGATTGGGACCGGGCCGCCTCGCGGGACCCGGCTCGGTATCGGGTCCGGGTGACCCTGCCCGGCGGGCGGACCGAGACCCGGGCCTTCCCGGTGGAGACCCCGCCGGGCCAGCGCCGGTTCTCGGCCTTCGTGCCGGCGGCCATGGTCCGGAACCTGGCTCCCTCGGAAGTCCGGGTGGGCGTGACGGTCGTCGATTCGGTCTCGGGCGCCGACCTGAGCAACGTCCTGGAGGCGACCATCGGGCAGTTCCCCCGGCCCCGGGGCGACGCCTCGGGCAACGACCCCGGCCCGTTCGGGTGGGGCAAGCCCCTGGACGGGGCCGAGCGGGTCGTTCCCAACCCGGGGCCCGACGGGCTGGTGTTCGCCCGGATTCCGGCCCAGGGCGACGCCCCCGGGTTCTTCCTGGCGACCACCGAGGCGACCGTCCAGCAACTGGCCGACCGGCTCCCGGGGTACGACCCCAAGCTGGGCCGGTCCGACGAGTTCGCGATCGAAGGCCCCGACCTGCCGGCTGTCGGACTGACCCCGAGCCGGGCCCTGGACTACCTCAAGGCGCTGGGCCAGGCCGACGCCTCGGGAGTCACCTACCGGCTCCCGACGGCCGAGGAGTGGACCCGGGCGGCCCTGGGTGGCAAGCCGTCGAGCTTCTGGTGGGGCGACCAGGCGACTTATATCGAGGGCGCGAACTTCCTCGGCGATGAGCCCGGGCGGGCCGGCGACTCCACCGCGCCGAGCCGGCCCCTGGAGACATCGCCGACCTTCCGGGCCAATCCGTGGGGCCTGTTCCACACCTTCGGCAACGTCGCCGAGTGGGCGACCGTGCCGTCCGGGGGCTTCGCCCGGATGGGCGGCCACTTCCGGACCGAGCCGGCCTCGCCGCTCCCCGAGGTGGCCGTCGGACCGGCCGGGGAGGTCGGGCCCGACCCGTTCGTCGGGGTCCGGCCCGCCTTCGACCTGTCGCCCGAGGCCGGCGCCGGGCTGGCCCGGAAGCGGCTGGGCGAGGACCCGACCCTCGGCCCGATCGCCGTCGCCTATGACCCCGAGCGGTCGACGATCACCCTGACGGGCAAGGTCGCCGAGGCGTCGGCCCGGCGGTCGGCCGACCGGCTCCTGGAGGGGCTCTGGTTCGTCAAGGCCGTGGAGGATCGGCTGGAATCGCCCGAGGTCGCCCCCAATCAGCTTGCCCGCCTGGGCGTCCTGGCCGCCCCGATCCGGAAGGTGGCGACCCTGGGCGAGACGTTCCTGGAAGTCAACATGACGGTCCGCTGGCTCGACCCGCTCCCGGTGGTCGGCTCGGAGTGGTGGGCCAACATCTACCTGCCCAACAACGCCGGACACTTTGCCCACAAGCTCGACGAGGGGATCGCCGGCCGCTCGGGGGTCGTCCGGGTCCTGGTCGACCGCGCCCGGCTGGCCGCCCTCGGCCTGGGCGACGACACCCCGATGACGATCGCCCTGAGCCTGGGAGCCCCCGCGCCGACGACCGGCGGCTCGAACATCGCCAGCAACGTCGCCATCGTCCGCCCGCCGGCCCGGCCCGGCCCGCCTTGATTTTCAATAAACCGGGGGCGGCGACGATTACCCTGGAGGCCGGCCCGGCCCCCGACGCGCCGCCCCGATGAAGCTTTCTAACCCTGAGGTTCGACTCGCCATGGCCAACGCAGACGGCTACGTCCTTCCCAAGCCCGGGATCCCCAAGACGCTGGGGATCCTGAACGTGATCTTCGGAGTCCTCACGATCCTCTGGGGGATCTGCGCGCTCGGTGGCCTCCTCCTGGCCCCCGCCTTGATGGAATTCGGCCAGAAGACCGTCAAGGACGCCCAGGCCAAGGTCATCGAGCAGCAAAAAGCCCAGCTCAAGGTCTATGACGACCGCGAGGCCGCCGCCAAGACCGATGATGAGAAGAAGGCGATCCAGCAGGAACGCCAGGCGACGATCGCCTCCACCCCGGCGATGCCCCCGATGGACATGAGCGCCGCCACCGCCATGATGAAAGACCCAGTGGTTGTGGGCTTTACCTATGCCAACGGGGGGACCGGGCTGATTCTCAGCGTGCTCCTCCTGATCTCCGGGATCGGCCTGATCCGGCTGGTTTCGTGGGGCCGGTCGCTCGGGGTGGCCTATGCCGGGCTCCAGATCGCCCAGGTGGTGCTGATGACCGCCGTGAGCTTGCTCTTCGTCCAGCCGACCCAGCAGGCCAACCTCGAGAAGATGCTCGTCAAGCAGGAGGCCGACGCCAAGCTCCCCAACGCCCCGCCCGGCGCCGCCGAGGCCGTGAAGATGTCCCGGGCGATGTCGAACCCCGGGATGGCCCAGGTCATGAGCCTGGTCTGGCCGGTCCTCGGCTCGATCTACCCGGTCATTTTGCTGGTCTTGCTGAACAAGCCCGGCGCGAGGGCCGCTCTCCAGGGTCCGAAGACGCGAGGTCCGGGCGACTTCTGAATTCGACCCGAGTGGAGCCGCCATGCCGACCGACGCCGACCGGCCCGTGCCCTTCGCCATCCCCCGGCCCGGGGTCGTCACGACCCTGGGCATCCTCAACGTCGTGTTCTCGCTCGTGATCTTGATCGGCCTCCTGACCGAAGTCCTCTGGCTGATCGGCGCGACCCGGATCGCGGCGGTGGTCCGGGAGGGCGGGGCCGGTGCCTCGGCGGGCCCCCCGAACCTGATGACGATGGGGATGACCGACCCGAGGTTCCTCCGGTTCTGCGTGATCGACGCCGTCACCGGGACCGTGCTGAACCTGGCCATGCTCGCCAGCGGGATCGCCCTGTTGAATTTCCGGCGGTGGGGCGCCCGGCTCTGGAAGTGGGCCGCCTGGATCAAGATCGCTCGATTGCTGGTGCTCGGGGGGTTCTTCGTCGTGGCGGTCTCGCCGTCGCTGTCGGAGAGCATGGCGCGGTCGGTGGTCACGATCGTCAAGCCGCCGGGCAGTCAGGGGAAGGGGCCGCAGGTCGGCGATTTCATCTGGATCTACTCGCTGATGAACCTGTTCCTGGCCGCCGGGACGGCCTTGACGGGCTCGATCTACCCGGCCCTCTCGCTCTGGATGCTCGGCCGGCCGGGGGTCAAGGCGGCCCTGGCCGGGGCCCCCTCGAAGGAGCCGGGACGGCCGTGATCGACCCGATTTCGCTGCTCATGGGCCCGCTGGCGAACCCCGAGTGCGCCCGGGCCTCGCGCCGGGGCTGGCTGATCTGGGTCCGGCTCCTCCCGGCGGTCGCGTCGTCGGCGGTGGCCTTCGTGGTCCTCTGGGTCTTCTGGATCGGCCGGCAGATCGACCCGGATCACCAGCCGTTCGTCGAGATCCACACGGGACTCTCGATCGTGGAGGGGATTCTGGCGGCCTTCACCATGATCCTCGCGCCGGCGGTCCTGGCCGGGAGCCTGGCCGGGGAGAAGGAGCGGGGCTCGATCGGCCTGCTCCTGACGACTCGGGTGAACGCCGCCGAGGTGGTCCTGGGCAAGCTGGCCGGGCAACTCAGCCTGGTCTTGATGATCGGGCTGGCGGCGCTCCCCGCGCTGCTCTTGCTGGCGGCGCTGAGCGGGATGGGGCCGCTGTCGACGGCGTCGCTGGTCGTCCTGCCGATGGCCCTGGCCCTGGGCGGAGGCGGGCTGGCGCTGGCGGCCTCGGCGATGTCGCGGCGAGGGCGGGACGCGCTGCTCCTGGTTTATCTCGTCGAGATCCTGGCCCTGGTGGTGCCGCTGGTAGTGGCCCTGCCGGGCTGGGTCGGGCTCGTCAACCCGTACCCGGGGCTGATGGCGCTGACCTGGGCCGACGAGGCGGTCCCCTCGCTGCTCACGGCCGGGGGCTGGGCGATCCTTGGCCTGGCGGGCCTGGCGGTGGCCGCGTGGCGGCTCCGCCCCTCGTGCCTCGCCGAAGGCTCCGACGCCCGGGCTCGCCGGAGGGCCCAGCGTTGGGGCCGGGTCCCGCCGCTGGAGGACCGGCCGATGCTCTGGAAGGAGCTCTACATCGAGCGGGCGGGGACGCTCGGGCGGGTCGGCCGCTGGATCGGCGCCCTCCTGATCCTCTGGCTGGCCGCGGGGAGCCTGGCGCTGGGCGGCCTGGCCGGCTGGGGGAGCTGGCACGGGACCGACGTCGATCGGGCGAACTGGGCGATCGGCAAGCTCTCGGAGTGGTACGGCGGCTCGGTCATCTTCGTCTCGCTCCTGATCCAGTGGGCCATCGGGCTGAGGGGCGCCGTGGCGATCTCGTCGGAGCGCGAGCGGGGGACCTGGGACGCCCTGCTGACCAGCCCGCTGGAGGGCTCGGAGATCATCCGTTCCAAGCTCTGGGGGAGCCTGCACGCGCTCCGCTGGCTGATCGGCTCGGCGGTCCTGGCCTGGACCGTCTCGGCCCTGTCCGGTGCCATGATGGTCCGCGAATACGTCGAGTCCCTGGCCGGGCTGTTGATCCTCGGCACGTTCCTGTCGGCGGCCGGCGTCCGGACCTCGCTCCGGGCCGCCACGGCCACCCGGGCGATGGGGGTGACGATCGGAATCTGGCTGGGGACCTACATCCTGGCCCTGGGGGTCGCCGTGATCGCCTGCGCGGCGGTCGCCGTGGCCTGCATCCTCGGCTGGCTGGCCGCGATGCAGGCCGGGCTGGTCCCCTCCAGCGCGCGGCCCTGGTTCCCGATGCCGTTCTGGCTGGGCATCGACCTGGTGTTCCACGGCCAGTTCCTGGCCCTGACGTTCCTGGTCGTGATCGAGACCGGGCTCCGATTCGACCGGGTGGCCGGCCGGATGACCGCCGGCGCCGCGGCCGTCGCCGTCGAGCGGCTGATCCACGGCCGGCCAATGGCCCCGGTCCTCCTCGACGGGGCGGCCAGGCCCAAGCCGGTCGCCGAACCGGAACTGGACCGGGCGATCGGGTGATCCAGAGATCGACGGAATCCAGGATCCGGTCCGCAAGAGCGGACCCTACGGGTGTCACCCATCCGATCGATCCCGGATCAGGCGTGGTGGTCGGCCCGGGACGGCGGGATCGGGGTCGGGACGGGTGGGGCCGGGGCGAGGGAGGAGTGGTCGACCGGGTGGCGGTCAAGAACGGCCTTGAGTTCGACGGCGTCGAGAGTCTCGCGCTCGATCAGGAGGGCGGCGAGGTCTTCCAGGGCCATCCGCCGGCGGGCGAGGATCTGTCGGGTCGCGGCGTACGCCTCGTCGAGGACCCGGCGGACCTCCAGGTCGATCTCGCGGGCGGTCCGCTGGCTCCAGGCGTCGAGGTTGGCTCCGCCGCCGGGGAGGAACGGGCTCCGGCCCTCGTTCTGGTAGCTGACCCGGCCGAGCCTGGGGCTCATCCCGAACTCGGCGACCATCTTCCGGGCGATCGCGGTGGCCCTCTGGAGGTCGCTGGTGGCGCCGTCGGAGACCTCGCCGTAGACCAGTTCCTCGGCGACGGTCCCGCCCAGAAGGCCCCGGATGGTGTTCTCCAGCCAGCTCTGGGTGTGGAGGAAGCGGTCGTCCTCGGGGCGGTACATGGTGTAGCCCAGGGCCCCGTTGCCCCGGCCCAGGATCGAGACCTTGTGAACCGGATCGGTCCCGGGCAAGCTCCGCGAGACCAGGACGTGGCCGGCCTCGTGGTAGGCGATCCGGAGCTTCTCGTCGGGCCGGAGGACCCGCTGCTTCTTCTCGGGCCCGGCGACGACGCGCTCGACCCCTTCCTCGAACTCCAGGCGGCCGACCACCGTCTTTCCCTTCCGGGCGGCCAGCAGGGCGGCCTCGTTGACCAGGTTGGCCAGGTCGGCCCCGACAAAGCCGGGGGTCATCGCGGCGATGTGGCGGAGGTTGATCCGGTCCTCCAGCGCCACCTTCCGGGTGTGGACCCGGAGGATCTGCTCGCGGCCGGCGATATCGGGCCGGTCCACGGTGACGTTCCGGTCGAACCGGCCGGGACGGACCAGGGCGGCGTCCAGGGTCTCGGGCCGGTTGGTGGCGGCCATCACGATCACCCCGAGGCCCGAGTCGAACCCGTCCATCTCGACCAGGAGCTGGTTCAGGGTCTGGTCGCGCTCGTCGTTGCCGCCCGGACCGCCCGACCCCCGGGCCTTGCCCAGGGCGTCCAGCTCGTCGATGAAGACCAGGCAGGGGGCCTTGGCCGCGGCCTGCGCGAAGAGGCTCCGGACCCGGGCGGCGCCCACGCCGACAAACATCTCGACGAAGTCCGAGCCCGAGAGCACGAAGAACGGCACGCCAGCCTCGCCCGCGACCGCCTTGGCCAGCAGAGTCTTGCCTGTCCCCGGCGGCCCGACCAGCAGGACCCCCTTGGGAATCCGGCCGCCCAGGGCCTGGAACTTCTCGGGGGTCCGGAGGAAGTCGACGACCTCGCGGAGTTCGGTGACGACCTCGTCGGACCCGGCCACGTCCTCGAAGGTGACCCTCCCCTCGCCCTTGTCGTAGACCTTGTGCCGGCTCCGGACGAAGGCCACCGCCGAGCCCAGGCCGCCCGACCGTCGTGAGATCGCCCAGAGCACGACCCCCGCCACGGCCAGGATCAGTAGGGGCATGGCGACCGACTGCGCCGCCGAGGGGCCGGCGGCAGCGTCGTAATTGCCGTCGGGGACGTGAGCCCCGAGCAGGAGCCCGAGTTCCACGTCCCGCTCCATCCCCAGCCGGGGGGCCCGGAACTGGACGGGGCGGCCGTCGGACCGCCTGGCGACCAGTTCCCCGGTGATCTCGGAGGGGCCGACCCGGGCGGACCGAACCTCGCCCCGGGCCAGCTTTTGCTTGAACTGGCCGTAGCGGAGCGTTACCACCGGCTCGCCGGCGGCGAGCCAGCCGCAGGCGACGCCGGCGATCACCAGGATCCCGAGGGCCGCCCAGAGCCAGGTCGGGACGTTCCCACGATTCGAAGGAGAATCCGACGACCGGACCGAGGTCTTGGGTGCCATTCGGAGGGGTTCCGGCGAGGGTTCCGCCCACGTCGCGGCTGGGATCAAGGCGGGACCCGAACCGTCCCGGGGCGTCCGCGTCGGCGATGGCGGGCGACGGGTCGTGAGAACCAAAGTTTACGGAAGCACCCGCCAATTCGTCAAGATCCCGCCCCGGCCCGGCCGGGGTTAGTCATGATTTCATGGCGATGCGACGTGACATCCGGGAAATGACGGAATCAGCCATCCTGAACGCCTCGAAAATCTTCGAGGAGTGCGAATTGTCCTCAATTAGGATTGACGCAGTGGTGTTCGTCTGTCGGCGGGATCCGGTCAATTCGGCGACTCTGAAAACGGCCTGGAAAGCCCAAAGGTCCCAAGTTCTCGACGGCTTGATTGTTATCGATGACATGCGTCCACTACTGTGTCACTCCTCAAAGTAAAGAAATAGGATGGGAATCTTTGCCCCCGGGGTGATGGGAAAGAACCCGTGATGCTCGGGGTGTCTTGGCCGTGCTCAGATGGATACCCCCGGGCCTCGACCGCAGGCCAGGCTTGCCCTACATTGGTGCTCCAAGCCGGTCGAGCCGGTTGCCGGCCCCAGCCCGCCGACGGGGGCCATAAGTCCTTGCGGAGAAAGTTATGCGCGCCCATCGAGTTGCCCTGTGGTTCGTCGTGTCGCTCAACGCCGCCTCGTGGCCGCCCGCTCCGACCATGGCCGGGCCGGGCGCGGACCCCGCCCCGGGTAAGGCAGCCCGGGCCCGGGACCCGAAGCCGCTGAAAGACCGGAGGCGGCTCTTCCAGGACCAGGAACTGACCACTGCCCGCCCCTTCGGCTACATCTTCAACCCGGGCGACCCGCCCCGGCTCATCTGGCGCGACGTCGACGAGGTCCGCGAGCTGGGCTCCGATGGCCGCCTTCGCGTCCGCTGGTTCGACACCGAGCTGAACGAGACCGACAGGCCGGGGCACCCCGGCCGCTGGGCCGCGTACGTCGAGGGGACCGCTCCCAACGGCACGCCGGTGCGGCGGTCCTTGACCTTGTACTGCCGGCCCCCGGGGTTCCTCCTCTTCTTCTTCCCGCCCGACGGCCTCCCGGACAACCTCCCTCAGAGGACCAGCACAGTCGCGCCCGCGGTCTGGGCCGAGCACCGGCAGGAGCTCGCGCGCCTGCCCCGCGACCTGTTGTTCCGGGCGGCCAATGACAGCCCGGAGGCGGTTGCCCTGCTCGCCGGGCTCGCCGGGATGAAGCCCCTGGGACGCCCCGCGCGCACCACCGAGTCGGCCGCGACCCTCGACCGCGACTTCCAGCTCGCCGTGAAGCTCAAGGCGCAGGGGCTCGCCGCCCGCGTCCGCGAACTCGGGCCGCCGCGCCGACGAGCGACCCCTGCCCCGGCGCTGCACGAGGGCACGCCGGCCGAGGCGGGCATGAGGCCCGACACGGCCGAGAGGCTCCGGGCGATCTGCCGGGAGTGGGCCGACGACTCGAAGGAGCCGTTCGTGACCTTGGTCGCCCGCCGCGGGGTCATCGTCTTGCACGAGGCGTTCGGCCGCGATGGCGGCGTGCCGGTCGGCCTCGACTTCCGCGGCGAGGTCGCGTCGATCAGCAAGACGGCCACCGCCTTGCTGTTCGCCCGGTTCCTCGACCGAGGCCTGCTGCGCCTCGACGACCGGGTGTCGGCCGTCTTCCCGGACTACCCCGATGATCCCATGCACGTGCCGACGTTCCGCCAGTGCCTGACCCACATGAGCGGCCTGAGCGGACATGGCGACTGGGGCGGCGCTCGCAACCCCCACTTCGAGAACGTCGTGCTCAACGGCATCGACGCGAATGCCCCCGGCAAGGCTTACGACTACAGCGGCAACGGCTTCGAGCTGGCCGCCAAGGCGATGGAGGTGGTCGTTGGCCGCAGCGCCCCGCACCTGTACCACGAGTATCTGTTCGGGCCGCTGGGGATGGGCGACGTCCCGGTGGACCTAGCCAGCTCGGGCATGCAGTTCACCGCCCGCGAGCTCGCCGCCATGGCCCAGTTGCTGGCGAACCGAGGCAGCTACGGGGACGAGGAGTTTTTCACAGCGAAGACGTTCGAGGATCTGCTCCCCGAGCCCCTCAGCCGTCGCTACCCGGGGGTGGCCGAGGAGGAGGGGGTGGGGATGCACTGGATGCGGCACGCCAAGTCGGGGGCCCCCCTCGGGTCGACCCGCCCCGAGGACCTCCTGTTCAGCCCGCCCCTGCTCGGCCACGGCTCGCTGACGTCGTGCATGTTCTTCGCCGACCCGGCCCGGAATTTGGTGATCACGCAGGTCCGCAGGACGGCGGGCCCGAGGTTCGGCGACTGGTCGCTCAAGTTCTTCGGAGCCATAAAGGACGGCCTGGAGGCGGCGGATAGCGGACCTTGATACGCGGGTGCCCCTCCAGGTTGTGAAGGGGCGTGCCAGCCCGGGGCCCTCATTCGACTGCGTCATATAACGCATAAGGCGCACCCGGACTACGGGCCGATCGAGCCTCCCGCACTTCCCTCGACCACCGTTAAGAAAAGGACCATTTTCTTTACATATACAGGATTGCTTATTAGATGATGTCCAGGCCGATTCTTAAGTTCTCGACGGCTTGACGAGTGATCAATAACATGCGTCCACTACTGTGTCACTCCTACTTAATATCGGCCGGTCAGCGGATAGCGATAAAAGGGGAACAGGACCGGGACGCGGAATCCCTGGCGGGCGAGCGGGCCACCGTCGGGACCGATCGGGGCGGACGGGATGTTGCCGATCCCCGGGCCATTCGTGTAACCGGGGGTCGGGCCGGCGCCGAAGCCGAGCTGGTCGATCCTCGCCCAGTAGGCCGAGGGCGTCGCCTGGGTCGACAAGGGATAGGCCCAGGGCCGACGCCCCCACGACTTGCCCTGGAGGGGGACCGGGCTGGACTCGATCCGGCGGCTCGCCCAGGCGGGGACGACCACCCCGTTGGGCGTCACCATCGGCCGAGGACCGGGGACGCCGGGGGTCGGGGGAACCTCCTCGGCGGCCCGAGGGCCGTGGCGGCGGAAGCCCCCCGCCTCGGCCGGGTCGGGGACGAACCACAGCAGGATCAAGGCGAATCCGAGTCGCCGCATGGCATGAACCCTCCGGTCGCTCGGGTCGAGCTCGGCGTCGACGCCGAGGGATCGCCCGGACCTTCCAGGATATCACCCGGATCCGTTGGCGGCGGGGCCGGAGGCCGGGAGGATGTGGCCCATCCGGTCGCGCTTGGCATCGAGGTAAGCCCGGCGGTCGGCGTGGTCGGGGGCGATGATGGGGACCTGCTCGGAGACTTCGAGGCCGTGGCCGTGGTAGACGAAGGCGTCGGTCTTCTTGGGGTTGTTGGTCAGGAGCCGAACCTTGCCGAGCCCGAGGTCCTGGAGGATCTGCATCCCCACGCCGTAATCGCGGGGGTCGGCCGGGTAGCCGAGCGCGAGGTTGGCCTCGACGGTGTCCTTGCCCTGATCCTGGAGGTTGTAGGCCCGGATCTTCTCGATCAGGCCGATCCCCCGCCCCTCCTGGGGGAGGTAGATCAGGGCCCCGACGCCCTCGTCGCCGATCGCCTGGAGGGCCAGGTGGAGCTGGTCGCCGCAGTCGCAGCGGAGCGAGTCCAGGAGGTCGCCGGTGAAGCAGGACGAGTGGATCCGGACCAGCGGCGCCGGGACTGAAGTCAAGTCGCCCATCACGATGGCCACGGGTTCGTTGGCCGGCTCGTGATCGACCTTGTAGCCGACGATCCGCCCCCGGCCGTAGCGGGTGGGCAGCTCGGCCTCGGCCACGCGGTGGACCAGCTTCTCGCGGCGCCTCCGGTAGCGGATCAGCATCTCGATCGAGACGATCGGCAGGCCGAACCGGGCGGCGATCTCGTGGAGCTTCTCGCGGCTGGCGACGTGGATCCCGTCGAGGATCTCGATCAGGACGCCGGCAGGCACGAGCCCGGCCATCCGGGCGAGGTCGACCGTGGCCTCGGTGTGCCCGGCCCTCCGGAGGACGCCCCCTTCCATCGCCACCAGGGGGAAGAGGTGGCCGGGGCGGACCAGGTCGGTCGGCCGGGTGGCGGGTTCGATGATCGCCCGGATCGTGGTCGACCGCTCCTCGGCACTGATCCCGGTCCGGCATGAGGCGTGATCGACCGGGACGGTGAACGGCGTCCGGTGCGGCGCGGTGTTGGTCTCGACCATCGGGTGGAGGTCGAGCCGGCGGGCCAGCTCGGGCATGATCGGCATGCAGAGCTGGCCCCGGCCCTGGGTGATCATGAAGTCGATCGTCTCGGGCGTGGCCCGCTCGGCCGCGACGACGAAGTCGCCCTCGTTCTCGCGCCGCTCGTCGTCGACGACGATCACCACCCGGCCGGCGGCGATCGCCTCCAGGGCGTCCTCGATCTTGGAGAATTCGTAGGCCATGGGATCGACCACCGTCACGAGGGTTCTTCGGTCGGGCCCTCCGGAGATCGGGCCGCTCATCCCATTCTAGGCGGGTCGCCAACCGAAAGGGCGCGGACCCCCTCTCGGAAACCGGGAAAAGGTGAGCCATCGCTCGGTTCGAGACGGCCCGCCTCCCGGTGAAACAAGGGGCGGGGCGTGGGAGTCGTCGTCCGGGAGGCGGGGACGGACCGGGCACCTCCGGCGGCCTTCGAAAGCGAGCGAAAGGTCGGCCCGATGGCCTTGACGGGGCGGGTTCCTTTCCTATGATTGCCGATGAATCGATGGACCGGTCGGAGCCGACCAAATCAGGCCGACTCCACGGCCTCCCTCCCGCGAACCGACGCCCGCCAGCCTCCGGGACGACCCCATCCTGGTTGTCCCCGGCGGATCGCGGACCGACCCCGGGCACGTCACCCGGACCTGTGCCTTGAACCTGGTTCTGGAATCGGCAAGATGGAACTCCATCGGTTGGCGCTCGCGGTCCCCGGCACCGGCCCGGAGCCTTCCCCGGCGAGCCTCGGCCTGATCGCGGGCCTGTCCTCGTTCCGATGGCGCGTGCAGCACTTCCGGTCGAGGGCCTGCCCGCTCGGGACCGAGGCGGTGGCCCAGGCGACCGGCCTGCCCGGCCGCCACCTCGACGCCTGGCTGATGCCAGCCGGGGTCTGCCGGAAGGTCTTCGCCCGAGGGGCCCGGGGGTCCGACCTGGCCGTGGTCGAGGGGACCCTGGAGGACTCGACGGCGACCCTCACCCGGGAGCATCACGACCGCCCCGGCGGGCTCCGGCCGATCGCCCAGGCGCTGGACCTCCCCACGGTCGCCCTCCTGACTTGCCCGAGGTGGGACTACCTGCACCTGCCCACTCTCCCCCCGGGCGTCGACGCCGTCCTGATCGACGGCCTGGAAGACCCCCGGGACTTCACCCGGATCGCCTCGGCGGTCCGGATGGTTCTGAAGAAGCCAGTCATCGGCGCCGTCGAGGCTCTGCCCGAGACCCGCCGGGCGCTGGCGGCTTCGCCCAAGGTTGGCCCGATCAACGAGGGGTTGCTGGCCCCGCTGGCCGAGAGCTTCCGGCGGTTCGTCGACCTTCCCGCGCTCCGGGCCCTGGCCCGAAGCCGGCCGTTCCCACTCGACCCGACCGAGCCGGCACCGGGCGGCCGGGCCCCGTTCCGCGTGGCCTACGCCCAGGACGAAGCCTTTGGCGGCTACTTCCCCGACACCCTGGAGACCCTGGAGGCGCTGGGGGCCGAGCTGGTCGCGTTTTCCCCCCTAAGAAGCGAGGCCCTGCCCGAGTCGGCCGACCTGGTGATGATCGGCTGCGGCTTCCCCGACGCCCACGCCGAGGCCCTGGCCTCGAATCTGAGCCTGATCAACGCCATCCGGTCGCACGTCTACCGGGGCCGGCGGATCTACACCGAGGGGGGCGGGACGGCTTACCTCGGCCGGTCGATGCGGGTCGACGGCCGCGAGCACGCCGGGGTCGGGATCCTCCCGTTCGACGCCGTCCTTCGGGCCGACCCGATGCCCCCCGAGCCGGTCACCTGCACCCTTCGCTGTGACACCTGGCTCGCCCCGGCCGGGACCGTGGTCCGGGGCTACCATTCGCCCCGATGGGACCTCCTGCCGACCTCCGAACTCTGCCACTGCGCGGCCGGCTTCGGCAAGCTCTCCGACCGGGGCGACTTCTTCTATCACCACCACGCGGTTGGGAGCCTGATGCACCTCCACCTGGCCGCCCTCCCGCAGGTGGTCGCCGCCTTCGCCGGCCCGCACCGGCCGAGCTTGACGCTCCGGCAAGCGAATCGATAAAACCACTGGCTTGAAACCGGAACTTTTACCGGCGATACTACCCTGACCCCGAGAATTGGTCTCAATCAATCGGCATTACCCTATTCGGTATGAATTTATGAAAACGATTAAAGTTGCCGTGAATCCGGGGAAGGAAATTTATGAAATTGCGAGCGATTTTGCCGACCCCATCGAATTGATCAGAGAGGCTTTGCATAATAGTTACGACGCCGGGGCGATTAACGTTTCAATCACGGCGAGGACTCAGGCAATGCCGGATGGACGGAGAGTGCTTTCCGTTGAAATTGAGGACGATGGTAACGGCATGCATGAGGCGGCACTGACCAGTTTTTTTGGTCTTGGTTTTACCGAAAAACCGATACTACCTGATCGCCCGACGATTGGTTTTAAAGGCCATGGGACCAAGATATACTACCAGTCCCAAGAAATCACCGTGGTGACCTGTCGGAAGGGCAATCCTCCTCTCGTCGCCAAGTTGACGGAAGCACGCACGGCTGTGAATCGGAAGGATGTCCCCCAACCGAAAATTTGGAGCGGGCGAGAAGCTGAAACAGTCATTGCGGAGGACGGCTTGAAACGACCTGGAGAGCAGGGCACCGTCATCCGTCTCGTGGATTTCACCCCAGATGGAAGCCGAGCGATTGACCTTTTCCGTTCGGATCGAGTCGAAAATTACCTGAGGTGGTTCACAATTTTCGGTTCGTTCCGGCAAGTAGTAAACCAAACAACTGAAGCTGCCCCATTACGATTGCTCTTTCAGGGCACCGACAAAGACTCACCAAAGGCTATCGAGTTTGGGCATCCGTGGCCCGAGGCCGATTGCGTCAATTTAAAAACTTTGAAATCCTCGGATGATCGGCGTCCGTTCAACTTTTTCTGCAAGACTTTTCGCGAAAAAAATGTCCCGATCGATGGCGGATACAAAATCGACATCGCCGCGGTGATCGAAGGGGCTCGTGGACGGTTTAAGCGCGACCAAGCTATTCGACGCCAGCGTACGGGCGGCCTCTACCTTGAAGAGGAGCGATACGGTCTTTGGCTCTGTAAAAATCACATTCCGGTGGAGAAAAAATTTGAATGGCTTTTCGATGACGATTGCCCCATGAGACCTGATGAGGCACGCCGTCTTCTGATTTTTGTAAATTGCGAAAATTTTCAACTGACGGCAAATCGTGGGTCTGTTGGAAATTCTTCTTCCGAACTTCTCCAATCGGTGAAAAAGGCGGTATTCAGCTTTCTAGAGAGCTTGCACGACGACAAAGACATGATCGCATTCTCTAATGAGTACCAGGAGGACTTCTTCAGTCGCTTGAAAGAAAAAGACAAGAAGGCTCTGCAGAGGAGAGTCGAGCGATACAATAAAAAAAATCGCTGCACGATTGTCTTACCCAATGGGAAAGAGCATCATTTTTTCGAACCGGGCCGGGAGATTACCCTTTTCGGGCTCATCTCCGAATTGAATCTACTGGATCCTTCACTCTTGGCTTTGAAAATATTAGATTACGACGACCATGTCGGAATTGACCTCTTGGTCAGCCGGAACGGAGATCCAGGACATCTACTCGAAAAAGATCGCGTTGCATACACTGAACTCAAGTACGAGCTAAAGTCTCAAATCAACCATGTGTTTGATCATTTACATGCGATTGTTTGCTGGGAGACCGATTTGGTGGCGGACAAACTCGTCGTAGACCCTACCGGAAGAGCTTTTTCTTACCGTCAAATTGTCCAGGAAGGGGTAACCCACTCCGATCTTATTCCTCCCCCCGGTGACGATCACACGCATAGCGTGAAAGTCTTGGTGCTGAAACGATTACTGCGGGAAAGATGTGGTTTGCAGATCGATCCTAACCCCAATCAACTCACTCACCACTCGGCCGCCCCTTCATCCGCAAGCGGCTCGAAGCCTAAGCGACGAAGGATCTGACTTGCCATCTAGATGTTATGAAATTTGCAATTGGTCTATATTCACCTTAATTTTGGATCCAATTACGCTTGGACACTGATCTGTTACGGACCACGCACGGGCTCGACCGGGGCTTACACCGCCGCCATGCCTGGGATCGTCCGATCGGATATTCGACGGCGACCGAAGTCGAAGGAAAGTGTCGGCGATGCTCTACAAATTGCTGCTTCTCTTCGAGCCCCAGCCGGAAGGCGGATTCACGGTCACTTCGCCCTTCCTCCCGGAGTTCCTCACCGAAGGCGATACTCTGGATGACGCCCTGGAAAACGTCCGCGATGCCTTGGCGGCCGTCATCGAGATTTATCGAGAGTCGGGTCGGAGCTTGCCCACGGTCCTGGCAATCCCGGACCAGAACGGCGAGATTCGAGCGGAGATGGTCATCGGTGTCCCGTGAGATATCGCGAGGTCGCCAGGAAGTCGGGCTCCCTGGGTTGCCGGGAGTTGCCCCGGACCGGCGACGGGTCACATCGAAAGTGGCTTAACCCGGCGACGGGTTGGAGCACCGTCGTCCCCGATTGGGGAGGTGATGATCTGAAAGTGGGAACCGTCCGGGGCGCTATCCGCCAGCTCGGGCTCTCCTGGGAAGACTTCACGACCGCGTGAGACGCGATCTTCCGAGAGGCATCCTTGCGAGGGAGGTCAATTCCCCTCCTCGACCTTCGACGGGCCGCGGATTGGCTCGGCGTGGGCCAGCCCGGGGACATCCACCCCGAGGGTCGCGGCCAGATCGGTGAGCTTGGTCCAGATCCCGGCATCGAGGGGAATTCCCTCGATCGATCGATATTCGAGCATCATCCGCTCGGGGTCGCCGGGCAGGAGGATGGCGGCGACGCCGTCAACCTTCGGCGTGGCCCGGACGTAGCGGGCCAGGCCGGACGATTCCCCCACGAGGGCCCCGAGGCCGGCGAACCGCTCGGGGTCCAGCGCGAGGAAGACGACGTTGTTCCCCCTGGCCCCGGCGGCCCCGGGGTGGCTCGACCGGCCGCCGGTCAGGCCGCCGGAGAGCATGTCGAGGACCAGGCCGAGGCCGAACCCCTTGTACGCCTGGGTCCCGCCCATCGGCAGGATCGAGCCGGTCGGCGGCTCGTGAAGGACCGACGGGTCGGTGGTCGGCCGGCCCTGGGCGTCGAGCAGCCAGCCCTCGGGGACCGGGTGCTTGTCGTTGAAATAGTGGACGCGGACCTTCCCCTCGGCGGCGACGCTGGTTCCGAAGTCGAGGACCACCGGGTCGGCGTCGGTGGGAATGGCCACGCAGAGGGGGTTGGTCCCCAGCCGGGGCTCTCGGCCGCCCGGGGGAGCCACCCGCTGCCCGGCGCCGTTGTTGTTGACCGTGGCGATCAGGATCAGCCCTTCGGCCGCGGCCCGCTCGGCATATTCGCCAACCCGGCCGATGTGGCCGAAGTTCCGCCCGGTCCCGGCGGCCAGGCCGAGTTCGCGAGCCTTGGGGATCACCCGTCCGAGGAGTCGGTGCGCCTGGACCTGGCCAAGCCCCCAATGGCCGTCGACGACCACCACGCCGGGCGACTCGCGATCGACCTCCAGCTCGACGCCGACCTGGTATTCGCCCCGTCGGAGGAAGTCGACGTACTGGGGGATCCGGAGGACCCCGTGCGAGTCGTGCCCCCGGAGGTTGGCTCCGATCAGGTTGTGGGCCACGACCGAGGCGTCGGCCTCGGGGACCCCGACCGCAGTGAACAGGCGGGCGGCGAAGTCGAGGAGCGTGGTCGGGGACAGGTTCGGCACGGCGATCGGGCCTCCGGAGCGATTGGTTCGGGAAATCGATCTTACGCGACCACCGGGCGTTTGCAATCCGGCGTCCTCGAAGGTCGAATGAGTATCAACGGCGGGGCCGGATCCCCGTTGACCCCCAGGCGACCGTCGAGGATCGAGCCCATGGCGTACCGCGTCGAGACCGAGGACCGCGGCGGCCGGACCGTCTACACTCTGCGCGACACGACCAGCGGGGCGTCGGCGTCGGTCCTCCCCTCGTATGGCTTCAACCTGTTCGACCTCCGGCTCCCGGCGGCCGGCGAGGTCCGCCGGATCATCGTGGCCAGCGACGACTTCGCCACCAACCCCACCAGCCCGGGGCGGAACGGGACCCCGATCCTCTTCCCGTTCCCGAACCGGATCCGCGAAGGGAAGTACACCTTCGGGGGCAAAGCCTACGAGATCCCGGTCGGGGGCAAGGTCCACGCGATCCATGGCTTCGCCATCGCGGCGAACTGGGACGTGGCCACCCAGGGGACGACGGCCGAGGAGGCATTCCTCGTCGGCCGCTACCACCTGGCCATGCAATCGCCCGAGATGCGCCCGTTCTGGCCGAGCGACGCGATCCTGACGGTCCGCTACGCCCTCTCGGGCCGCCGCCTGACCTTGACGGTCAATGTGACCAACCCGACCGACCAGGACCTTCCCTACGGCTTCGGCATCCACCCCTATTTCCGGCTCCCGTTCGCCTCGAAGGACACTGCCAAGGGGAAGTTGATCCTGCCCGCGTCGGAATACTGGCCGCTGGAAGGGTCCTTGCCGACCGGCAAGCGCGAGCCGGTCGACGCCCGGCTCGACTTTCGGGAGGGGCAGCCGATGGCCGGCCTGAAGCTCGACGACGTCCTGACCGGCCTGGCCTTCGAGCGGGACCGCTGCACCTGCCGGCTGGTCGACGAGGCCCTGGGCGCTGAGTTCCGGCTGGGGTTCGACCGGCACTTCCGCGACCTGGTCGTCTTCACGCCACCGTTCGGCGAAGGGACGCTGATCGCCGTCGAGCCGTACACCCAGACGACCGACGCGATCAACTTGCAGGCCCGGGGGGTGGACGCCGGGCTCCGGGTCCTCGGGCACGGCGAGTCGGAGACGATGGGGATCACGATGGAGACGGTCGGCTGAAGCAAGCCGCGGCCTGCTCCGCGTCCAGGCCTCCAAGGGTTACCTGACCCACGAGGCCGTCGGCAAAGCTTATGTCTACCGCCCCGCCATTGGCCGTGCCAGAGCCCAGCGTCACGCGCTGGGGGACCTCCTCGCACGGTTCTTCGCCGGCTCGGCCGAGGACCTGGTCCTCCGGCTGATCGAGGACGAGCGGCTCTCGCCCGAGCAACTCGACGAGATCCGCCGGTCCGCCGCTCCCATGTCCAAACCCAAGCGTCTCGGGAAGCAGTGAGACCAACCATGAGCTTGCCTTGGTGGATCAACTCGCCGTCGGGAGTCGCGGGATCGGGCCTCGACCTGGCCGTCCGGTCGACGATCTTGCTGGGGGCCTGGCGGGCGGTGGGGCGCCGGCGTCGACTGGCCACAGCCGATGGCCTGGCTCCTGGGCCGGGCCCAGGCCGAGTCGCGTGAACGCGCCTGCGATGCCTATTGCGTCCACCAGATGGGCGGCCCCGCTCCCTACCGGGCGGCCCTTCTGGCGATGGCCGAGGGCCTGGCCCGCCGCCCGGGCCCCCCGCTGGGCCTGGCGATGGCCAGGCGCTCTCGACTCGGCCGAAGGGTGGCCGAGATCGACCGATCCCGGAGCGAGGCCCGATGCCTCCCCCGATGGCCGGCTCGGGTGGCCGTGGGCGGACTCGGCCTCGCCCTGGCCGCCGCCCTCGGCCCCGCCCGGATCACGCGCGCCGGGCCCAGGCCCGGGCAGGTCCCGACCCCCACGCTGGTCGTCTTTGCTCAGGAGCCGAAGAAGGCGGTCGAACCGGCCCAAGGCCCGGGCGTGGGCCGGGTCTAGATCCGGATCGTCCGCGTCGAGGACGGCCGGACGACCGTGGTCACCGTCGGCGGCAAGGGGCGGCCGGTGGTCGGCCGGGTCGAGCCGCCCGAGGGGTTGAAACAGCCGGTCGACTTCACCGACCAGGGGAACGTCAGCCTGGAGAGCAATCGGACCAACAGCCCCTACCCCCTGGAGCTGATTCGCGGCAAGACCTCGCTGGAGGCCCCGGGCTGGGGCGAATGGCTCACGGCCTGGCACCAGACCCCCGAAAGCCAAACCGATACCGACGGCCGCGTGTTGATCCGCCTGGCCCTCGATCCCGACGGCTCGTTCCGGATCGACGACGTCCCGCCCGGCGAGTACCGGGTCTCGATCCGGGTCAACGAGCGCGATGCCGGAGGCGACCGGGGTCCGTTCGGCTCGCTCGTGCGGACGATCACGATCCCGCCGATCCCTGGAGGCCGGACCGATGAGCCATTCGACCTCGGCTCGCTCCGGCTCCGGCTCCGGGCCAGGCCCCAGGTCGGCGAGCCCGCGCCCGCCTCCGAGGTGGCGACCGTGGATGGCAAGAAGCTCGCCGTGCCCGGCGCCTTCCGGGGCCGGTTCCTCCTGCTCGACTTCGGGACGATGTGGGACGACCAGTCGAGGCTCCAGGTCGTCCGGATGAATGACGTGTTCGCCCGGTTCGGCAAGGACTGGTTCCGCGGTGGCCCGGACCCGCGCGTCCACGGGGACGCCGCCGGCCACGGCACCGACCCGGGCCACTTCGGCCTCGTCCCCGCGCAGCTTGCGAAGATGCTTGCACGTCCGCCGCTCGATCGCGGTCGACTGGTTCCGCCATGCCGGGCAGGAGCACGAGTAAAGCCCGCCAGAGTTCTTCAGGACGCAGGGCTTGGCCCCCAACCCCTTCACCTAGACCGACTCGCCATCATCCAGGTCGGGCATCGGATCGCTCTCCCCCGGTCTCGGATCGGCAAGTCCGCCATCAACATGTGTACGTTCTAACAGGAGCAGGCCGGCCACGCAAGTCCCGGTTCGGACGCGACACCTTGTCGTGGTTGCCATCGTCCGGAACGCGGGCAGCACGGAGGAGAGGAGGTGAGCACGCGGCCGTCGCGAGTCCCGAGGGACCGGAACCGGGGCCCACGACAGCGGCCCCTTCCGCCGGCCCGGCTCGCGCGATAGGATCGGGATCGGCCGATCTCTCGATGGCCCACCCTTCTCGATCGCCCAGGCCCCTCGGAGTTGGACGATGACTCTGCTGATCCCCGTGGCGTGGATCGCGCTGGGGACGATGGTCCCGCTCTCGGGGACGGTCGAGGACGCCGCCGGCCGGCCGGTCGCGGGGGCGACGGTCTGGCTCGGCGACACCATCGCGACCCACCAGGGGCCCGAGGTTCTCGCGACCGCCGAGACCGATGATCGGGGCCGGTTCCGGCTCGATCGGGCCGACGATCTGGTGGGCCGGGGCGGGATGTGGTCGCCGACGCTCTGGGCGTTCAAGCCCGGGTCGCGCGTCGCCTTCGTCGAGTTCAAGCGGGCCATCCCGGCGGCCGACGAGCCGGTCCGCCTGGTGCTCGGGCCGCCGACCTCGGCCTCGATTCGCGTCCTCCAGCCCGACGGCCAGCCCGCCCGGGGGGCGAGCGTCCGGCCGGGCATCTTCAACCTGAAGGCCCCGAGGCCGCCGTTCAAGCTGCTCGACCGCCTCGTCGCCACGACCGACGCCGACGGCCGGGTGCCGCTCGATGGCTTCTTGCCCGCGGACGTCTCCGCGCTCGACGTGACGGCCGTGGGGCAGCTCGTCCAGTGCCTGCCGCTCGACCCCGACACCGCGACCCTCACACTCCGTCCGATCGGCCGACTCAAAGCCCGGGTCGTCGCCGACGACTCAAAGGCCATCCGGGGCTGGACGATCATCGCCTCGCCCCGGCCGACCGAGCCGGGCTACCGGGGCCCCTATACGACCCAATGGGCCCGCGAGACGACCGGCGATGACGGCCGGGTCGAGTTCCCGCCGCTGGCCGAGGGCCAGGTCATCTGGACGATCACCGCCCCCAAGGATTCGGACTATCGCGTCGTCAAGGAGCCGGCGGCGACGATCCGGGCGGGCGGGTCCGAGGAAGTGGAGATCGCCATCCGCCGGGGGATCCGGGTCGAGGGGATCCTCCGGGAAGAGCCTGGCGGGGCCCCGATCCCCGGCATCAAGATCGACGTCGCCCCGCTGGGTTCGGGCTCCGGGGCCGACCGTCGGCTCTCCACCGATGTCCAGGGCCGTTTCTCGACCCTCGTCTTGCCCGGCAAGATCCGGTTCAGCTTTTCCGCCTTCGAGATGCCGAAGGAGTATTTCCTCGCGCCAGGCACCCCGCACTGGGCCGATTTCGAGGTCAAGGAGGGGGAGGGACGGCACGACTTCATCCCGCCCCGGCTCCGGAAGGCGGCGCAGGTCCGGGGTCGGGTGGTCGACGAGGCGGACGGAAAGCCGGCCGCCATGATCACCGTTGGGGGCTCCTGGATCTCGGCCGAGTACGGGAAGAACGCGAACTCGGTTTACGCCGAGACCGACGCCCGGGGCGAATTCGTGCTGGGGAGCATCGCCCCGAGGTCCGAGGTCCGCGTCTGGGCGTCGTCGAGCCCGGTCGCCAATTCCGAGCCCGTGACCGTCCCCACGGCCGGCGAGGGGGAGCCGATCACGCTCCGGCTCCGGAAGCGGCCGACCATGGCCCTCTCCGGCCGGGTCCTCGGCGGCGGCGGCCAACCGCTGGCCGGCGCCTCGGTCCGGGTCAGGATCCGCCCGCCCGACCCTGCGCCCAACTCGGGGAGCGACTTCCCGTTCGGAGGGGCGGAGGAGGTCCGGACCGGCCCCGACGGCCGCTACCGGACGCCGGACCAGATCCCGGTCGGGAACCATTATCGCGTCGAGATCCAGGCGCCGGGTTTCGAGCCGGCGGCGTCGCGATGGATCGTCCCGCCGGACCTGGCGGTCCCCGACTTGACCCTCCGCCGGTCGGTCGTCACCCGCGAATTGGCCGGGCGGGTGGTCGATTCGGCCGGCCGGCCGGTCGCCGGGGCCGAGGTCTTCCAGTCGGGCGACGGACCGAGGAAGACCCGGGGCGCGACCGACGGCGAAGGCCGGTACCGGGTTCCTGGAATCCCCGACGCCCCGGCGTTCCTGTTCGTGTCCAGGGAAGGCTATCGGTTCCTCGGTCGGCGGGTCGACCCGGCCGAACGGTCGGTCGAGTTCGCCCTCCGCCGCCTCGACGAGCCGCCCGCGTCCCCGCTCCGGCCGGCCGCCTCGCCGGTCTCACGCGACGAGGAGCGTGCGATCGCCCGGGTCCTGATCGCCGAGGCCCGGAAGGCCCCCGGCGGCGACCACGAGGTCACGGAGCGGGGGCGGATCCCCAAGATCACCGCCCTGGTCGATCCCGACCGGGTCGTCACGATGATCGAGGACCAGGTCCTCACGGCCGAGCCGGGGGTGCTCACGGCCCTGGCGGTCGGCCGGTCCGAGGGCGACCCGAAAAAGGCCCTGGAGGTCCTCGACGCGATCGGCCAGCCGTACACGGCGTCGACCGCCGCCCTGGGCCTGTTCGATCGCCTGGGGAAGACGGCCCCGCCCGAGTTCCGCCGCGATCTCCTCGAACGCGCCGGGCGGGGGGCCCGCGAGTCCGAGGAGCCCAGCCAGGCGGCCAGCCAGCTCGCCCGGGTCGCCGACCGATGGCTCGACCTCGGCGACGCCGACCGCGGCTCGAAGCTCGTCCGCGAGGCCCAGGCCCTGGCCGAGAAGCCCAGCCAGCGGCCCTTCCCCGCCCCCCGCGACGACCTGGCCCTGGCCCTGGCGCGGGTCGACCTCCCCGCGGCGCTGAAGCTCCTGGAAGGCGGCGGCCAGCAGCAACACCAGATCGACACGCTCCGGGCCGGGATCGCGAACCGAATCGCGGCGACCGACCCGGACGGGGCCCGGCGGATCATCGGCTTGATGGAGGAGCGGAGCCAGCGGCCAGCCCGGCGCGATGCCTGCCTCCGGATGGCGAGGACCGACCTGCCGGCGGCCCGGACCCTGGCGGCCGAGAATCACGACCCGATCGTCGAGGCCCTCCTGCCGGCGGTCGCGGCGGGGGCCCGGGCCGAATCCGACCCCGCCACGGCCCGGACTCTCCTGCTCGAATCGGTCGTCCGGCTCGGGAAGCTCGGAGACGGCCCGGCGAGCCAGCCCTCCCCGGCCCTCGCCCTGGCCCGGCTCCTGCCGCTGGCGAGCCGGATCGATCCCGACCGGGCGCCGGGCTACTTCTGGCTCGCCCTTTCGCTTCGCCCGCCGCTGTCAAGCCAGCCCGAGCCGATGCCGGTGATGCCCCAGGTCCGCCAGCACTACCTCGACCTGGCGGACCTGGCGGTCCTGACGGCCCGCTACGACCGGCCGGCGGCCGAGGCCGTCTTCGCGCCGGTGGCCGCCCGGCTCGTCGGCATGGACGACGAGCACTGGGGGCTGGGGCCCGAGGGCCTCGCGCTCTTCCGGGCCGCGGGGGCGTTCGACGCCCGGGTCGCCAGAGCCCTGCTCGACGCCCTGCCCGAAGACCCGACGCCGCCGGCCGGCCGGATCGCCAGCGCCTCCGGCTTCCGCCATCACAGCAAGGCCGAGGCCCGGATCGCGCTGGCCGGGATCCTCGGCCTTCCCCCCGGGCTCCGCCTCCACGAGCTGTTCAGTCCCTATGGCGGCGGCGACTGGCTGTTCAGGCTCAATCGCGTCGGCGACTGGCCCGAAGGATTCGACGACTGATCGATCGACCCGATGGACCCGCCGAGGAGTCTCGCCATGCGACCCGCCCCCCGGACGGCCCCGGACCGTTGGCTCGCCCCGCTCGCCCTGGCCCTGCTGATCGTCGGGGAAGCCTCCCCACCCCCGGCCCGGGCCGGGGAGCCGACGCTCCCGCTCTCCCCGAGCCAGGCCGAGCCCTGGGTCCCGCCCGCAACCAGCCTCCCCCGGTTCCTCGTCTCGGCGTCCGCCGCGCTCTTCGATCAGGGGCTCGCCGATCCGAGGGGCTGCCAGTACCGGACCATCCAGATCGCGGTCGGGAGCGTCTGGGGCGGGCAGGCGCACGACGTCGCGACGAGCGGTTGGGTCGTCCCGGCCGCTGACGGCGGGGAGCCCCGGCACGCGATCGCCTGGAGCGGCCTGGTCTACCCGCTGACCGGAGTCGGCGGACCGGCCGACCTCGACGCCGACGTCCGGGCCCTTGAAGACGCCGCCGGCAACGGCCGGGCCGACGTCGCACCCAAGGACCGGCCGGCCGGGCGGAGGGCCTTCGGCGAGTTCGGGACCAACAACGAGGGGTCCCCGGTCGCGGTCGGGTCGTTCCACCCGATCAAGGTCTGCCTGCTCCTCCGGCTCGGCCGGGCCGACCTCGCCGAGGCGGCCTGGGCGGCGGGCACCGGGCCATCGACGGCCCCGAACCCGGGCGGCCCGGGGCCGAAGCTCGACCTGAACTCCTACGGGGTCTCGTACCTGAGCCTCGCCGGCGACCTGGCCTGGTATCACTTCGATCGGGCCAGCTGCGCCCTGATGAGGGGCGACGACCCCCTCGCCCTGGCCGACGCCCGTTTCCTCGACTCGTTTGCCCGGGCCGTCGCCGCCAAGGCCGAGGCAATGGGCTTCGCCCGGCCCGATCGGCGGGCCCGGCCCGATCGGCGGGCCCGGCCCGGCCGGGAGACGCCCTATTTCGACTTCCTCGTCCAGTTGCCCGAGCTGCTGGCCGACCAGGAGCGCCGCGCCAGGGAGCGGGCCAACCCGCCGGCCCCGCCCCGGGGCGAGGGCCGGGAGGCCCGCATCGCGGCGCTGATCCGCGACCTCGACCAGGTCGCCGCCCGCCAGTGGAGCCAGCCCGGCGGCGTGACCCTGGGCGAGTCGCCGATCATCAAGGAGCTGATCGCCGAGGGGGACGCCGCCGTCGAGCCGCTGATCCGGGCCTTCCGGACCGAAGACCGCCTGACCCGCTCGGTCGGGTTCGGCCGCGACTTCTTCCGGAGCCGGACGATCCTCGGCGCCGACCGGGCCGCCTACACCGCGCTCACGGGCATCCTCAAGGCCACCAACTTCGCCCCGCTCGACCCGGACGGGACCGAGGATGGCCCGAGGAGCCGGAACGCCGTCGCCGACCAGATCGGAGCGTACTGGGAAAAGAACCGGGCGATCCCGCTCGTCGAGCGCTGGTATCGGACCCTGGCCGACGAGAGGGCCGGCGGCGGGGCCTGGCTGGAGGCGGCGGGCCACATCATTCAACCCGAGAACGTCCGGACCGTCCCCGGCGGTGGCCCGTTCGTCGTGACCGAGACGTCGCCCGTCCGCCCGGGCGAGCGGCCCCCGCCCCGGGGTGAGTCGCTCCGCCAGGGGCACGAACCGACCGTCGCGGCGCTGATGGCCCGGCGGGTCGAGTCGATGCTGAAGACGCCCGAGGGCCAGGGCTTCGAGCTGCTCAGCCCTTGCCGGATGGCCGGGATCCTCGCCGACTGGGATCCGGTCGCCGCCGTGCCGACGCTCCGCGACCTGACGCGGATCTGCCGGGAGCGCTACGCCCGGCCCGGATCCGGCCACGACTGGACCAGCCAGAACCTCGCCGTCTCGATCGCCCGGTTCACCCTGGCCCGCGACCAGGCCGGCGACGCCGGGGCGATCGGCGAATACGCCCAATGGGTCCGGACGACCGCGCCCGACTGGCTGGAGCAGAACGCCCTGGCGGTCCTGGAGCCGCTTTACCGCAAGCCCGACGACCCGGCCCTGGCCGCCGCCGCCGCCTGGCTCTTCGGCGACCCGCAATCCCCCTGGGTCCCGCTGCTCGGCCGGAAGGGGGTGAAGACGACCTTCCAAGCCGCGGGACTGATCGCCTCGCCGCTGGTGGAGGTCCCCGCGTTCCGCGCGATGCTCCTGGGGGCTCTGGGCGACCTCTCGCCCATCGGCAAGGCCAGGGTCGGCGACAACGGCGGCGTGAGCCTCCAGTTCGACGGGGGCTTTTCCATGAGCCGGAGCACGCCCAAGGACGACCGCGACGCCCCGCCCCGGGGCACCGAGGGCCCGATCCGGATGGCCGACGTCTACGCCTGGCAACTGGCGACGCTCGGAGGGGCCCCCGCCTTCAACCCCTGCTGGCCCGAGTCGAGGCGCGACGCCGGCCTGGCCGAAATGGCGGCCTTCTTGGGGCGCAAGGGGGCCCGCTAGCCGACCGGCCTCGGGTCGGCCAGCCCGTAGCATCGGGTGGAATACCGTTTGCGCCGGGATCGACTTCGGTTCAACCACTTGCCAGGCTGGCGGCGTCGTGATCTGCTGGCGGAACGGACGAGGGGTTGATCAGGCCGTGATCCCGGCCACCGAGGCCGTGTCGGATACACGTCGCGAGGGATCCGTCCATGCTCCGACAAGCCATCCGTGCGATCCTGCTCTGTGCGCTCCTTCTGGTCCCGTCGTCGGCCGCTGATTTCACCGTCCTGACCGACGCGATCCAGGGGGAAGTCCAGATCGCCGGGACCGGCCGGCCGGCCGGGCGGGTCACGCTGACTTTCTACAACAAAGATGTGGTCGCCGACGACGACGGCCGCTTCCGCTGGGCAATTCCCACCGGCTTCAACGAGACCGCGGGTAAGGACGGGCAACCGGGTCCTCGTCGCTCGCGCTGGTGAAGAGTTTCATGGTCTCTCCACTGGGCAAACGACTCGCGCAATCCATCATCGTGGCCTTTAGGGATCGAATTCCAAGCCTCGTCGCGCTTCGAGTCAGCGGAGATGGGGCGAGGTTGGAGGGTGCCTTGGGGATCGGCACAATCTTTGCCGCGATGGGGTTCCTCTGATGAAGACCGAACGGACATGCCATGCGGACGGGAGCACCACCGAGCGGAAATGCTTCCCGGATGGAAGGACCACCGAACAGACCCGCTTTCCGGAAGGGAGGACTGAGGAACGAACCTACTATCCGGACGGAAGGATCGAGGGCGAAGTGACCTTGGTTGATGGGCGTCCCCACGGCACAACTCGTCATTGGCATCCGAACGGCGTACTGGCGTCGGAGATCCCGCTCGACCACGGGATCATCGAAGGCATGGTGAGGCAATGGGACGACAGTGGGGAACTGATCGGCTCTTGCGAGATCAGGAAAGGCACGGGCATCTACCGGATCTGGCACCCGAACGGGAACCTCATGGGCGAGACTTCGATGATCGACGGGAAGTGGACAGGACGTCAGCTCGCGTATTTTGAGGACGGGGAGTTATGCGGAGAGACGTATTGGCTGGAAGATGAGAAGGTTTCCAAGAAGCGCTATCGGGAAGCATGCGCTCGCGATCCCTCCCTGCCACTGTATGAACCTATTAAAAAATCGAAGTTTATGCGCGACGCCGCCAAGCCGAGCCGCAAAGCACGCAGTGTCAACAGTGTGCCGCCAGAGGACACGGTGGCGAAACTTTTAGATGGAGCTCAAGTGCGCGAGGCTATGTCCTGGCTCATGGAAACGCGACAGCCATCGCGGTCATTGGGCGAGGCGACGGGCCAAGACGAATCCCTACGACTCGTCAAGAAACTTTATGGCCTGGGAGCGGTCGCCGTCCATGCCGTTAATATCCTCGGGCGCGTGGACGAGGACCAGAATACAGGTCAGCTAGTAGTTGAGTTGCCACGGAATCGAGAGAGCCGTAAACAATTGCTCCGGTTTTGTGGTGCCCTAGCCCGAAAGGCGGGATTCGATCCTGATTTTGATGTCAATCAGAAACGCACGCTATTAATGCTCGATTGATGCAGAGGCAAGGAAAGGGGGTCAGGAACCGATGACAAGCCATATTTAAACCTGTCATCGGTTCCTGACCCTCTTTTCCGCCCTTCTCCCCTCCTTGCGGCAAACAGGTTGCCGGAAAACTGAATCGACACCGATTATCTTCCTTCTGATCTGGCGCGATGCGATCAAGGGTACCGCAGGTCGAATATGGTGGAACCGCCCAGGGTTTCCGCCAAAGCCCGCCTACATTCCCAGTCATCGTGGCAGGCTGGAAACGGTTCATGAACTATTTTTTCTTGAGTCTGCACACACAGGTCTTGGACGATGCGAGGCTGATCGCCCACGTCTTCCGAACGCTGAGCGATTATAGCGAATTCACGCCGAAAAAGTACGGCGTGTACGAGCCGTTACGAGGGACCTTCGACCCTGCCGCAGGCGAGGATTTCTATGGAACGCTGTTGAACTCGCCTCCGATCTATTGGACCTCCGCGTCGAGCCGCGTCGGAGGATCGATATGTCCGAGGACCGGCAAGGGCAAGGAGTCGGCGGACATCTACGTTTACGCGAGTGCAGAGGGATATGAGACCGCTTACCATCTATGTGAGGTGCTCGAACGGCTCGCCTCCAGGATGTCAATATACTATGGAATGGTTCACGGCCTCTGCCATCCCGATATTTACAAGGGAGTCTTATCGCACACCGTGATTGACCTCCCGCCGAACCCTCCCCACCTGGCCGTCACTCGTCATAATCTCGTGCGTTGCCTGCCCGAACTTTACTGGGTCAACATATTTGGCAGTGGGTACGTTGGGATGTTCGGTAGAGGTCGTGTTTTGTCCGCACCCGCGTCGAAGGTCGAGGAGTTGCCCGGGAACACATTCCTGGTCCAAGTTTGCCAGAAAATAGAAGATCTATTTGAAAAATACGAACACATTAATGCTATCCGAGAAGATATTAAATCACATCTGTGTAAAGATTCTTTTTTTGACTACGAAATGACGTCCAAGAAGACTTATCGCGTGCCCGACTTGGGGTGGGCTGAACCTATTCGGTGGTATCCATTGTTCCTATGATTAGGTAGTGTTGACAATGGCGGTCTGGGCCAGGTGCCTCGACCGACCCGCGCATTATGGAGGCGTGCATGCCCTCCGGATCATCCCTGAATTCGCGGGTAGGAGGATGACCTCGGCGCGCCGTCTCCTCTTCTGTTCGCGATCCTTCTACCTCGACGACTCCAACGGCGCCGCCGTCGCCCATCGGACGCTCGCGAGGAGCCTCGTCGCCTGGGGGACGCCCGTCGAGGCCCTCTCGGGGGTCGTCATCGACGGGTGGGGGGGGCCGACCCCGCCGAGGTACTGGCCACTCGCGGCATCGCCTTCCAAGGAATCGGAGGGGACTCCTGGGCTATCGGAGCGGGGGGGATCGACGCGAGCGATCCCGCCAACCTCCGGGCCAGTGTCGGCGGCGTCCCCCTCACCGTCTCGCGAAGGCCGCTCCGTCGGCTTGCCCACCCCGACCCGTTCGAGGTCGCCGAGCTCCTCCGACTCTTCGAGGCGACCCGCCGGCGATTCCGGCCCGACGTCCTCGTCACCTCGACCAGGGACGCGCCCGCGCCGTCCCCCGCGAGCCGAGGTTCGTGACCTTCGTCAACCCCTCGCCGGAGAAGGGCGTCCACGCCTTCGCCCGGATCGCCGACGAGCTGGGCCGGAGCCGGCCCGACATCCCCCTCCTGGTGGTCGAGAGCCGCGGCTCCGAGGCCACCCTGCTCGCCTGCGGCATCGACCTGCGGCCGCACGCCAACGTCTATCTGATGTCCCAGACCTCCGACCCGCGCGACTTCTGGGGCCTCACCCGGGTCTGCCTGCTCCCCTCGCTCTGGTGGGAGAACCAGCCCCTGGTGGCCATCGAGGCGATGGTCAACGGCGTCCCGGTCGTCGGCTCGGATCGCGGCGGCATCCCCGAGGCGTTGGGGGGGGCCGGGATCGTCCTGCCCCTGCCCGACAGGCTCACGCCCGCCACCCGCATCCCGCCCACCGCCGAGAAGGTGACGGCGGTCCGGGACGGCAAGCCGCTGCCCGGCGCCTGGGTCAGTCTGCAATCCGACGGCGTGGCGGGGCTCACGCAATGGGCGCGGGAGAGCCCGCTCGGCGGCGAGCTCGATACGCGGTTCCAGCCGAGTTCCCGCGCCGGGGCCGACGGCGTGGCCCGGTTCGCGAACCTCTTCCCCGGGACCTATCGGATCCTCGTCAACGATGGCCCTGACCCGTTGGGTCCTCACTTCTTCCAGTGGCCCCAATCCTCGGGACCGCCACTCGGCGTCGCCGAGAACGTCGGCGTGGCCGCTGACCAGGAGGTCGAGTTTTCCGTCGCCATCCACCCGCAGCCCGACACGGTCCGATTCCGGGTGATTCGCCCGGACGGCGCGTCGGTGGCCGACCAGAACGTCTCGATCTCGTACGCCTCCGGAGCCCCAGCTCATCGACGTCCCTCAAGCTGGACGCGCAAGGGGTCGGCACCCACACCTTCGGGTCGCCGGGGCTCTGGGCCGTGGATCTGCGTTTCCTTGACTCGCCCATGAAATCCTCCCCGGTGACCGAGGAGCCTTACTATCAGGCCGAGGCGCTCCTGCCGGTCTCGCCGGCGCTTGCGCTGGAGGAGCCGGTGCTGCTCCAAGGGATCCGGCATGACCGAGGGTCGCTGCGGGTCCGCCTGCTGGACGTCGCGGGCCGGCCGGCCCGGGGGACGGTGATGATCGTCAATGGCGCTGGCGCGGACCCCACCGGGGTCCAGTCCGCCGGCACGACCGACGCGCGGGGCGAAGTCCGCTTCCCCGACCTCCCCGGCGGGGAGTACGAGCTCCGGGGCGTCGTGGAAGGGTCCAGGCCCCCGTTCGACCCCGGCCCCTCGGGGCGCTATCCGGAGGAGGACGACGCCCTGAAGGGCGGGGTGGCGGTCACCGACCTGTCGGCGAAGGTCGAGGCCGGGGCCGAGGCGTTCGCCGAGTTCCAGGCCCGTCCGGTCGGCTATGTCCGGGGGACGATCCATCCTCCCGCGGGTCTGAAGGCATCGGACTATCCATTCGCCATCGACACCGACTGCCCCTGGTTCCCGACCCCCTGGCGGCTCGACCCCGAGACGGGCCGGTTCACTCTTGGCCCGGTGCCGGCGGGGAGACACACGCTCAAGGTCATGCGGCGGAGGGACGCCGGGCCCTGGCCGACGGTCGGGACCTACGAGGTGGACGTGCCGGACGGCGTCGCCCGGCTGGATCTCCGCCCGGTCGAGCCGGTCGGGGGGCTGGCCCCATCCACCTCGGGCCGGTCGGGGAAGGTGATGCTGGGGATGGGCGGCCTGAGCCAGGAGGGGGCCGCCCCGTTCGGGGCGGACGGGATGGTCCGGATGCCCGGCGGCCAGGCGCCCGCGTTCGCGGCCCGGGCGTTGTTGTTCGCCCCGAGCCAGGATCAGCCGGTGGCCTCGAGCGTGTCCGACGCCGCGGGGAACCTCACCTGGCGCGGGCGGTGGATCCCGGGAGGTGGCCCGGCTCGGGGCGACGGCGAGCCCGCCGAGAAGCCGAAGGCGGTGGTCTGGCTCCCGGGCCTCGTCGGAGCGGCCTTGGTGGAGTTCGAATTGGCCCAGCCCATCCGGATCGTCTTGCCGGGGCCACAGGCCGCGGCGGGGAGAGTCACCCTCGGCGGCCAGCCGATCCGACGGCCGGAATGCCCGGGTCCGCGTAGTCGCGGCACATCAGGGCCGAGGCGTGCTCGACGCCACCCTGAGCCGGGGGGCCTCGGTGCAGTCCAACGGCCGCTTCGATCTGCAAGGGCTCACGCCCGGCCGGTATCGGGTTCAGGCCGCCCGTGATGGGATCTGGCTATCCAAGAGCCTGGAGCTGCGCGTCGAGCAGGGGAAGGCCACCCCCGACCTCGCCCTGGACATCCCCGAGCCCGGCGTGACGGTCGTCGTAGAGGTCGTGGACGGGCAGGGCCTGCCCGTCTCGGGCCGGACGCTCACCCTCGACCGGCCGGATGGTCCCCTGGCCTCGCTCTGGCCATCGGCCTTTCGCACGGACGGAAGCGGGAAGCTGACCCTCCGCGGCCTGGAAGCGGGGTTTCAGTCGCTCGGGATCGAAGGGGAACTGGACCCACGCCCATTCCAGGTCCCCGAAGTCCGTGGAGATGCAACGCGGGCGGAAGTCGTACGGTTCATCTCCGGGAAGCCGAGATGACGGCGAGTCCGAGAGTTTATTTGATGTGAGCCTTCATTGATCTTGAAGTCGATGCGCCGGAAACCGGGGTGGCAGTCACTACCGATCAAATCAACTCTAAGAGATTATCCGAGATCGGAAATGGTTGATGGTCCATGAGTGATGGTCGATAAGGGGGACGGGATACGATGCCGATGCCGGGAAAATCTCCGGAGATTTCTCACCCATCAACCATAACTCATTCCCAGATCAAGGAAATGTTTGCGGATAGCCTCTAACTTCGGAGGTATTCAGATTTGTAATTAAGATAGCTGGGGATCTAGGATTCGAATCTACTTCAAGCCCGAACCGCAAGTCATTCATGGCAAATAGATTGAAACCAAAACGTAGGCCTGGGAATCGACTTGCGTCGCTTCTGTGTGCAGGACGGTCGGGAAACCGTATGGCAGGGTATTGTGCCACATGGAGGCACTATTGAGGCACCGAAGATGACTTGAGTTTTGATTCGTCATGCGCCTCGGGGGTCATTACCGGTATTACTTGGGGATCAAGCTTCGTTGCTTAAAATTCCCCGCCAAGGCCGGACATCGAGTCCGGGGGCACCGCCGAGATATGGGGGTCCGCCATGGTTGCTCGGATTGCGGGTTATCGGGACAGCCCTGTCGGGGACGACCAGCCGGGACCCCGGTCCGGGTAGAAATCCCCTCAAAACGCCGCCAGCCACGACTGGCCGCTCGGCTTTTCGAGGGGCGATCGGGCTTCGATCCGGCCGTCTTGCCCGATCCGAACGAGTTCGGTCTCGGTCGCCGCCCAGACCTGGCCGTTGGCTTGGCCGACGGCGATCGACCGGGCCGGGATCGGCAACGGGGGGAGTTCCAGGCCGCCCGAAGTGAACCGGAGGAGGTCGGATCCGAGGCAGGCGACCCAGGCGATGCCGGCCTTCTGGCTGAAGGCCACGCCGAAGACGTGCTTCTCGCCGAGCGACCAGACCTTGCGCAATTCCCCGGACGCGTCGAGGTGCCAGAGCCGGTTCTCGCTCCTGGCCTCGTCGGGATGCGACCGCTCGACGATCCAGACGCTCCCATCGTTCGGGTCGGCCGCGATCGAGACGCAGGCCCAGCCCTCCTTCGGCTTGCGGAACAGCTCCTTGCCGTCGCGGCCGAGCTTGATGACCCCGTAGCCGACCAGCCAGAAGGCGTCGGTCTTCGGGTCATACGCGATGTCGATCCCCCGGACGGGGAAGCTGTCGACCTCGGCCCCGTCGGCGTCGAGGACGACCGTCTCGCCCTCGGCGAGGTTCTTCCCGACGGTACACCAGACGTTCCCCGTCCTGGGGTCGACCGCCAGGGCGCCGGCCTCGATCCCTTCGATCTGCCAGATCTTCCGCCCCCCGAGGTCGAGCGCGACGATCCGATTGGCCGCCTGTTCGGAGAGGTAGATACGCCCTCGGGCCAGGTCGACCGCGACGCCATGAATCCCGCCGACCGATTGACAGGTGTTGAAACCTTTCGTCGCGGCGATCTCCTGGCCGGAATCGGTCAGGATCCGGAGCCCATCCCGATGGGGGCGGTCGGCCTGGAAATCCGCGTCGGAGTCGTCGAGGACGATCACCGACGGCTCCCCGACCGGCGATCCGGCCGGCTTCCCGGCGTCGAACCGCTTGACCGGGAACCGGGTCGGTCGGGTCGCCTCCCGGGCGGCGGAGAATGAGGCGGCGTTGTCGAGGGCGGCGCGGACGGCCCGCTTGAGGTCGTCCCCCCGGAGGTTCTTGGCGAGGATCCGGCCGTCGGGGCCGACGAGGAACGTCGACGGGATCGCCCGGACCTTGTAACCCGAGGCGACCCCGGCTTGCAGGCTCCCGGCGAAGGCCTGCGTCCCGCCCAGGCCGTTCTTCCGGACATACTCGGCGGCGATCTCGGGCGACTGGTCGCACGAGAGGGCGACGAGGACGAATCGGGGGTCGTCCTTGAAGGACTCGCGGATCCCCTGGATGGCGGGCATCTCGGCCAGGCAGGGGCCGCACCACGTCGCCCAGAAGTCGAGGAGGACCAGCTTGCCCCGGAGGTCGCGGAGCTTGAGCGACCCGCCGTCGAGCCGTCGGGCGGTGAAGTCGGGCGCCAGGTCGCCGACCCGGAGGGTCTCGAACAGGGTGGCCGTGAACTCGCCGAGGTCGACCGGGTCGTCGCCCGGCCCGTCGGGCACGGTGACGGGTCGGATCGCCCGGCCGATCGCGGTCCCGGAGCCGCAGCTCCTGGGGTCGGGCACGGCGTTCACCGGGACGGTCAGCTCGAACTTTCCAGGCGGGACGTCCTCGATCCGGAACCGGCCTTCCTTGTCGATGTTCGCGGCGTATCGACGGTAAGCCTGCTGGCCCGTGCCCCACTCGGAGCGGGGGAGATTGATCGTCGCCGGCTCGTTCTGCCGCCAGTCGACCGGCGCGTCCGGCGTCCCGTCGAGGACGACCCGGCCGACCACTGCCCGCCCCTTGCCGCCGATCGTCACCGAGACGGGCTCTCCGGCCTTGACCTCGACGGCCTCCGACCAGCAGGGCATATGCTGGCTGCTCCCCCCGGCGAACTCGGTGACAACCACCCGGGAGACGATCCCCGGCCCGGGGACGGCGCGGTCGAACGCGAACCGGCCCTGCTCGTCGGTCCGGGTGTTATAACCATAATCGAAGACGTAGATCCCGCCCGACCGATCGGGGCGGGTCGGCTGGAATGAGACCGGCTGTCCCGCCCAGGGCTTCCGGCCGATCTTCACCCGCCCCTCGATCCGCCCCCAGGGCCGGAGGGCCACCTGGCCCGTCTTCGCGAACTCGTCCGACGGGGCGTCGGCGAACCCGGCGTCGCCCAGCGCCACCAGGAGGAACTTGTCGCCCGGCGGGGCGAACGCGAACCGGCCGTCCGCCCCGGTCTTCACGATCGGGACGTTGTTGTTCCGCCCGAAGCCGCCCATGCTGAGCGAGACGGAGGTCTCGCGGGTCGCCATCGCGACCTCGACACCGGCCGCCGGCCGACCGTCGGGCGCGAGGACGATACCGGACAGCGCGTCGGTCCGATCCAGGGCGAAGTCGATCGACTGCCGCCCCTCGTCCGACCGGATCGCCCGGGAGTCGACCGGCCGATAGCCGATCGCCTCCACCCGGACGAAGTACGCGGCGCTCGGCTCGGTCAGCTTGAACGTGTACTTGCCATCGGCATACATCGAGCCCTCGCCGCGATACCAGTAGATCCGCTCCTGGCCCTCGAAACGATTCCCCATGACGATCCGGAACTCCGGGATCGGCTTGCCCGTCGACGCCTCGGTCACCCGGCCCGAGATGACGAGTTCCGGGTCGAGCGTGATGGCCTGCTCGGAGTCCGAGGCCGTCAGCGGGACCCGGCGACGGGCCATCAAGCCGGCAGTCCCCATGTCGCAGAGGACCACGTCCTTCGGGGCGTCCTTCCAGACGATCCGCCCTTCGGCGTCGGTGTTGGCCCGGAACTGGATCGAGCGATGCCCGCGCCAGGTGTCGGCCGCGAAGAAGGCCCCGACGACCGGCTTCCCGTCGCGGTCGACGACCCGGATCCGGAGCGTCGCCGACGGGCCGAGCCGGAACTCGATCGGCTCGCTCCCGTCGCCGACCCGGACGTCTCGGAGTTCGGGTGCGAACCCGGGGGCCTGGACCGTCACCACCGACGGCCCCTCCGGGCAGTTATTCAAGGTGAAGACGCCCGAGGCGTCCGCCCTGGCGGTCGGCGGGTCCGAGCCCCAGACGTCGTGGCCGATGACCGCCGAGGCCCCGGCGATCGGCTTGCCTTCGAGGTCGAGGATGCGTCCCGTCACCGACAATCCCTTCTTGAGCACGGACACGGCATCCAGATCCCGCGACGCCTCGGCCCAGCCCGGCCGGTAGTCGGGATGCTCGACCCGGACGCTGACCCCGGCCAGGACGCCCGGCGCCTCGTCGAGCCGCCATCGCCCCTCGGCGTCGGTCTTCGGGAACCCGAGCCAGTGCTGGAAATTATCCTTTTCCTTGACCGGCGCCGAGACGCTCACCTTGGCCCCGGCGATCGGCCTGCCGGCCTCGTCCTTCACCATCCCGCCGATGGTCGTCCCCGCCTCATATCGTAACTCCAGCGATCCCGGCAGCTCGATCGGTCGCTTGTCGTCTCTCCAGTCCTTGTAGATCGGGACGAACTTCGCCTTGGTCGTGAACAGCTTGAGATATTCGACCTTCGAGGCGGCGGGCCACTCGACGACGGCCTTGCCGTCCTTGCCGGTGACGACCGTCCCTTGCCGCATCTTGCCGTCGAATCGGCCCTGGAAGAAGATCGAGACCCCTTCGAGCGGCCCGCCGGTGGCGGCCTGGGCGGCCGTGATCTCCATCCTCCCCCCGGGTTTCGGGGCCTCGGCCCGGGCGGCGGCCGGCTTCTCCGGGTCCTCCGGCGAGGCCGTTGAAGGTTCGGCGCGGGTGATGGCCAGCCCTCCGATGAGCACGGCCATCAGGCTTGCGAGCGACGACGCGGCCATGACGAGTCTCCGGGGCGGTGGGGTGCGGAAAAGATGGCGATCGAGGGCCCTGATCCGGCGGCCGACGTCGGACGATCGGGCCATCGCCAGGCCCGTGGCCGGCGGAGGCCCCTCGACATTCAAGGCGAGCCGGGCGAGCGTCCGGGAATAGGATTTCACGTCGCCGAGCTGGTCGGCGGCCACGGCATCGCAGACGGCGTCGCAGGCCGATGCGTGGGCATCGCGGATCCGCCAGGCGAGCGGGTGGAACCAGAGGCCGATCGAGGCCAGGTGGGCCCCGAGGTTCCAGGCCAAGTCGTGACCCCGGGCATGGGCCAGCTCGTGGGCGAGGATCGCCCGGAGGTCGGCCCGCCCGAAGGCCCCGTCCGGGAGGTCGGGCAGCAGGAGGACCGGCCGGAAGACCCCGGCCAGGCACGGAGTATTCACCTCCGATGACCGTCGGACGATCACGCCCCGGGTTCCGCCCAGCCGCCCTGCCACATCCAGGAACTCCCGGACAACCCCCTCTGGAGCCTCGGACGACCGCCGGACGATCGCCGACAACCGCCGGGCCGCCAGGAACAGCCTCGCCGCCAGCGCGATCGAGCCGATCGCCCAGGCCATCACCAGCCAGGGCCCGAACTCCCATGGCCGACCGGTCGCCACGCGATCGGCCGGGGCGACCGGCCCGGGCGCCATCACCGGCGGGTCCGAGGCGAATCGGGCCGGTCGATCCGGCTCGATAGGGACCTCCGGCACGGCCGAGACGAGGGGAATCGACCGGGAAGCGACGACCGGAACCGGCGGCCGGGGGAGGGCGACGGCGATCGGTCGGACATCGGGGGCGACGGGCCATCGGACGACCGGCGGGACGCACGAGAGGGCCACGACCAGGCCCACCCCCGCGATCGCCCCCCTCCAGAGCATGACCCGCCACCTCGGATTCCGGCCCGCCAGGGCCCGGTGAGCCATCCAGGCCAGGCCCAGCAGCGCGGACCATTTGGCGACCAGGACGACGGCGACCGGCGCCCCCGCCAGCCTCGCGAGCATCGCCCACGCGATCGGGTCGGGATTCATGGTCGTCCCCCTTCGGCGGCGGGAGAGGTCTTGCGGCCCTCGTCGGCGAGCCGCTTCAGTTCGAGCAGCTCGGCCTCGCTCAGCCGCTCCGCCTTGATGATGTTCATCACCAGCTCGCGCGCCGACCCGCCGCAGTAGGCGTCGACCAGCTCGCCGAGCATGGTCCGGAACGCCGACCTCGGCCGGGTCGACGCCTTGTAGTGATAGGCCCGGCCGACCCTCCGGCGGGTGACGTGCCCCTTCTCGACCAGGGTCGTCAGGTACGACCGGAGCGCGGGGTTCTTGATCGGCTCGGGGAACAGGCCCTGCAAGTCGGCGGGCTTCAGCTCGCCGTGCTCCCAGAGGAGCCGCATGACCTTCAGCTCCCCCGTCGTGAATCGAGGCATGGGTCCCTCCCGTCGGGCGACATGCAGAGGTTACTGCACATCACCCGGCGGGGTCAAGGGCCAGGTGCAGGCGATCCTGCACTTCACCGCCCCGACCGAGGGGGTCATCCCCCCGGTGCGCGCCCTCGGGCGGGAGCCGTCCCGGTCGCCGCCGATGATCCGGCCCGGGGTCGTCACCCAGATGGTCTGCTCAACGCCCGAAGGCGTCATCGTCTCGATCACTTTGCCGTCACCAAAAACGGCTCACAAGTTTTGTCTGCTCAACGCCCGAAGGCGTCATCGTCTCGATCACAAGCTCCAGCCGAAAGCTCCCGTCGTCTGGCTTGGTTTGCTCAACGCCCGAAGGCGTCATCGTCTCGATCACGCGCTGGCCCACCTCAAGCCCGTCGAGGTAACCCCTGCTCAACGCCCGAAGGC
>JAABUP010001063.1_pt1 | contig 58773 bp, 95 predicted proteins | sample 5559201 | NCBI WGS metagenome assembly JAABUP01 (sample SAMN10711887, study PRJNA513373) | rock metagenome | isolation source: Antarctica rocks | place: Antarctica | reverse complement strand
GGGCGGGGGTAGGGTGCTGCGGGGATTGGCTGGATGAAGCAGCGCCTTGACCCTGCATGCATGCTTACTCTATGTCAGTGACCTTGCCTGGTCACCATAGACAACAGCATTTATGAGATGTTCCGACATGTTGGTGCTCCTGAAAATCTTGTTCAACGCGAGCTGCATTCACCAAAGCTTACTGAGTCAGAACGGCTATTTAGCTCCAATGATCAATGGCAAAGACTCTGCCCTGATAAGACTCAAGGGCCCTTACCTGCTGGGCCGCCGCCATGGCAGCTTGCATGGCAGAACCAAACATGGCGCTGGTGATGCGGCCTGCACGTGCATCACTGCCTGCAGGGCTGGGCTCCAACACTTGCGCCAAGCCCCTTGCACCAGTAGCGTTGGGCGCTGCTGGCGCTGCCAGCGTTCTGAACGGCACTGGCTGAGGTGTATTTTGAGAAGGTCCTGCTGCTGCTGTCGATGCTCCTGTTGCTGGAGCAGCAGGTGCAGCAGGTCCAGCTTGACCTCCAGTGCTGGGAGCAGCTTGCTGACTGCTGCTTGGCTGAGCAGTGGGGGGTGCTGGTTGTGCTGCAGGCTGCTGTGCACGCTGCCCAGAGCCAGCTGCAGCAGCTTGTAGAGCTTGCACTGCTCGGTTCTGGATGGAGGTGAGCTCTTCCAGCTGACCTTGGAGCTCATCATGACGCGCCTGCAGCTGCCCATCCCTGTGCGAAGAGTAGTGTGTTAGGTCTGTGAGGCGGCGGCGTCAGTGGAGGCGGAAATGATGTGAGGCACATGCGAGAGAAATAGCACTGCAACACATGTTGCGGTAGCAACCATACAAAGCAATGCCTAGCCTGCAAGCGGTTCTTGTGATTGTCTAACAAAGTGCAGCAGTCATGTCTGTCTGTGGACAAGGTGCATTTGACCTTGTGACAAAACACACACACACACACACACACACACACACACACACACACACACACACACACACACACACACACACACACATTTTCAGCCTCCCCTACATACAGTGCACACTCATTCATTCGTGTATTCATTCATTCATTCTCTAAACGCATGTCTCCAATAGGGTCCGGTACATACAGTCCTGAGCAGCTCCCTGTACGAGGTCCTGTTCTGACAGTAAGCATGCCAGCAACAAGGTAAACTGGGAAGGCCTAAGTCACACTGGTCAATGCAGGTACATTGCACTGACTTGCAACAAGCTCACTGCAAGCAGAGTCCAACCTTTGAGCTTCTGCTGTGTCTGGCTGCGCCTGATTGTGATCAGCCCCTTGTGCAGCAGGGTCAGCCTGCTGTTGAGGGCCTTCGCCAGCAGCTGCAGCAGCAGCTGCCCGTGGCTGCTGCAGCACATCCAGCAACTGCCTCTCCAGAGCGCCTGCTAAGCTACTGACGGCAGTGGCATTACTGCCTACACCCTCAGCCCAGCCGCCAGCACGAGTGCCAGCCTGAGCATGAGTCTGGCCCATCTCAGCAGCTGTCTGGAAGCCTCCGGGTAGGGGGCCTATGGCCCCACCACGGGCTATGGCGCCCCCAGGAATGGCCCCAAAGAGGGATCTGATGTTGTCTGGGAAGGCTAGACCAGGCTGCAGAACAAATGAGCCCAGATGAGCACATCATTGTGCAGGAACACATACCTGCCTAAGACAAGTGTGTACAAAGTGGAGATGATGCTCTAGAAGCTGTGCGTTTTGAAGTGACGGGTGTTTAGCAAGTGCATGAGCAATACAAAATGGTCTTCGCAACACAAGCATCATGCTTGCTACACAAGATGCACAGGCCAGCTCAGATGCTGTTAGTAATGCAGAAGGCTTACGTGACTTGTGAGCAGCTGAGCAGCCTGGCCAGCTATCCTGCGTAGTCCAGCAGGCATGCCTTCCATCAGTGCACCAGCAGCATCAGCCCGCCCTGCTGCAAATCCTGCTTGTGCAGCAGCACCTGACAGAGAGGTTGGCCTCTGCAACAGCCTGCAGACATAGCCATGCATGTTGAGTTCCAGGACATGAAAGAGTGGACATAGACCCAGCAAATTCCTTTGCCAGCTGTGACAGGAAAGCTCTGAAGCAGGCCACTGCATCTGATTTGCATATTGATCTGTAGGCATGTATCTGATCCGCAACTTGATCTACAGGCAGAACAACACATCGTTGAATCAGCCCCTTCAGCGTAGGCTTTCAAGACTTGTTCCATAGCAGCGGCGCCTGTTCGATAAAATGCAACATGTGTACAAAGTCATAAATGATACCTTATGATCATTACTGCCACAGGCTTTTTCCAAGACCTGACCATTTCACCTGAAAAACTAAGTTCTTTGTGGAATACGTCTTCAGTTTTCTGTATTTACCAAAAACTTGCTGACCGCTGAAAGTGTTGGTAAGCAAATACCTGTGTTGTGCAGATGGGGCTGCAGGCCCTGAGGCTATTGCAGCTGCAGCCTGTGGCCCTTCGCCTAGGGCCCGGGTGCCACGAGACTGCATGATGCGATGCCTGCGTCTGTCAGCATTCATGTTGCGCATGCCAGCACCACCCATGTTGCCCAGCAGGTCTCCCACAGCATCCTGTGACACCAGTTGCGCAAGCATTCAACAGCTTGAACATGCACAGGTCACTCCTGAAAAGAGACAAAGAACAGCAGACACAGCTTGAACATGCACAAATCACTCAAAAGAGACAAAGAACAGCAGACACTGGTCCATGGGTATGTGAAGTCTTCACATTGAGGTGGAAGAGACAACTGGCAGATGCAAGGCGGAGGCTGCAACAGGTTGCAGCCTGGGCAGAGATGTGCCCACCCAGTGGACCACTCCATCATCCTCTTCATTGAGGAGCTCTAGATCCCAGTCTGCTTCCTCATCCTCACCCTGTACAGACATGTGTTCAAACGATACACATCTTTCTGACAAGCTGTGCATTACAGCAGCAGACAAAAGCAGGTATGACGCAAAGTCTGCATATGCTGATTGTGAATGATGCTGGAATGCACGCTTGAGAAGCATAACTATCTCCATCCCCAGATGAACCAGCACGGTGACTAGCAATAGTGCATCAGCCTTCATTGGGCAGAGGAAGACATTCTTGATGCAAGTGTAAAAGAAATAGATGCTTAGTCTGAGGTTGAATGCAAGGTGTCCTTACCGGCATGTGTGCTCCCATGTCAGAACCATCCTCATCATAAGCCTCATCCTCTTCTTCATCCTCATCTTCTTCATCATCATCCTCATCCTCCTCATCATCCTCGTCCCCCTCATCATTGTCTGCACATGCCATTCAAGTTGTCAATCAAACCCAACACATTGGCAAGACCACACCTTCATGCAGAGCATGCAGACTTTTGATAAAGCAGCAAATGCACCAGATTGCACAGGAACATGAATCCTGTGCAAGGCTTGCAAGAATATAGCAAATCAGGAGGCAGGATCACAACAGTGTCACACTTCTAAGGCATCAGAGCGAGGTCAGCTTTATGCTCACTGCAGTCGTTTGTCACACATTGTGCGCACAGCTCAATCACACGTCCTTGCAATTGTGGCACATGCCATCAGGAGATATATGCAGACAACATGGCACGTGCAGCTGTAACAGATCAATTCATCTGGAACATGGTCAAGCAGGCACTTCAGCACATGTGTACCTGCTTCACCCATGCCATCCTCGGGATGATGACCACCCATGTTGATCACCACAGCCCCATTTGCATCTGGGTTCATATCATCATCATCGTGATCCAAGACCACGTCCACGGCCTGCATTGAGAGGCAGGAATAGGGCAGGCATGACTGAACAGGACATCAGAACCATGTTTGAACAGCTGTACCAAGCAATCAATCAAGCAAGCAAAAAGTTTACATGGTCATAGGGGCTGGCTGGGACCAATTGCTAAAGTGCACAATGTTTCATCAGCAAAACAAATCAGACATTGTTATGCAGCTGGAGAAAGGAGGCACATCTTTGCTCTGACTCACTGCCAGGAAACTTGGGCATGCTAATTGAAATGCATTGAATGCACGTCCAGCAAGAAAGTACCAATCAGTTCTTGCGGTGCACGAGTGTGGGAGCAATGATCAAGTTCACCTCAGCATCTTCGTCTTCTCCCTCAGAACCCTCTGAGTCAGAGAAGGGCTCTGAGTCTTCCTCACTCATGTCATCATCCTCATCATCATCCTCCTCATCATCATCGTCCTCATCATCATCTTCATCCCCTTCACTGTCATGCTCATCATCCTGAAGGTCACAAATACGTTTATATAGCCCATCACAGCTTCTAAACCAAACACTTGACACTGTGCAATGTATCACCTGCCACCACAAATTGGACTGTAGGTTTTTGGGTTTAGACCAATACTCTAATCCCAATTGGATTTTTGGCTGTAATGAGCCAGGAGAGGCGGCCAGATGCAGTGTCTTGCGGTTTAGGGTTCAGATCTAAACCCTTGTATTGGGTTTCTGGCTGTCATGCACCAGAAGAGGCTGCCAAATGTAGTGTCTCATGCACATGTTCTCTGTCACTAGTCAAAAGACCACAATGACAGTAGGGTGCCAGGTCAGCACCGGCACATGTTCAGCATGTGCAAGTCTGCACATAGACACGAATGCATTCAATACAACCTGGCTCATGCATGGGCACCATTGCTTTGCAGTAATGCTGTTGCACATGAGTGCAATGCTGTGTGATTGCCGACCCGGTTGTAAGGTTTGGAGATGCACTGCTTGCCTCATCAAAGCCATCAGACCCTTCAAAGTCCTCCTGCTCGCCCATCTGCGCGTCTCCACTCATTCCCTCCACATGGTCGCCTTCATCATCTGAGTGGTCGTCATCAGAGTCTGAGTTGAAGCCCTGCATACAGCCCATCACAGGCATGTCAAAGCAAAGGCAACATGTGAACACGTGTTACAGCTCTTCAGAGCACAGCCACTATGCCAACATGTGCTGCTGACCAAGCTTGGCAACATGACCTGACATCAGGTATGCTGCTGATCCAAAGATACCCCAAAGATGAAAGTGCTATCTGCGATGCTGATGTACACACCATCATGAGCACCAGGATCACAGACAGAACGCACACTGACCTCTAAGCCATCGCCAGCATACGCCTGCTCTATCATGTCCTCGACCAGAGCCTCCATGGTGCGTGGGTTGAAGTTTCTGCGCCCCTGGTTTCTGGCACGCATGCCAGCTTCCCTAGCTGCTTCTGCAGCAGCCATGGCCTCAGGGCCTGCTGCAGACTCCTCGGCATCCTCCGTTGAAGCATCAGCGCCCCTAGCACCCTGCACCACAGAGAGTGGTCGACCTTTGTGCAGAATGCAACAGACATGACTTGACAGCTCCTTGTCATGGGGAGAGGACATGACAAAGGCTGCATCTGACCATGCACACAGCTCAAAATCTGTCACTGTTCAAGAAGCCAGCTTGCTGGGATGGCAGTGTGCCGAAGATACGGGGTTGCCGTGCACAACCATGGTGCTTGCTTGAGCAAGCACATGCAACCACAGTGATGACATTGGTTTACGGCCTATGCGCTGCAGACTCACTAAGCAGCAATGCAACTTTGACAACTGATGCACGCTGCATACCTCTGCAGGTGCGGTACTGTGCTGCACCGTCTGTGATCCAGAGCCGCCAGCAGCAGCTTCATTAGCACCTGCCGCGCTGCCTGCACCCTGGGTTGAGGCTGCAGCTGCCTGATGAGCAGTGGTAGCAGCTGCAGCAGCAGCTGTGGCACCTGCTGATGGCTTGGACCTAGGTAGCTGGGGGCGAGTCAGGATTTCCAGCGGCTTCAGAATGCCAGTGATGGACTTCCCAGCCTGCAGCCATTCAACAGGCAACCTCAATTAACCATCTGCAGTTGACTCGGCAGACAGAATCAGACTGCAGACGCCTATTACACACTCTTGCCTACTGTCAGTATGGCAAGGTCGGTTTCCAGGCAGGCATGCTGAACAACAGAGCTTTGATGCGTGCATCCCCATCAGCTCTTGCTGCAGCACATGTGTCAAGAGTTGAGGAGCAAACAAGCATCAACGCTGTGTCGTTCGGCATGCCTGCCTGGAAGAGATGCCCTGCTGTGCAGGCACTGCAAGCTTGGCACAGGGCTTCCAGTCTACCTGGGGGTGGTCCGTGTCCACTAACTTCAGAGCATTGGTGAGGCCCTTCAGCACTCCAGCCTCTTTCATCACCCGCAGCATCTCTCCAGCCAGTCCTGGAGGTGAGGCACCGTCCTGGGAGCTGGGGTTGGAGATTGAGGCTGACAGCAGTGACGATACCAGCTCCACAAAGGCTTTCACCTGCACAGTAGAGCTACCCAGCTTGGCTTCCCTGCCTGGTGTGCATCTGAAGTGTGTTGAAGTGCCGAGTTACAATTGAAGCAGCTGTGCACCAGGTGTTGAGTGTCAAACTGCAGTGGTAGCTTTACATGTATCAAGGGTATCATGCATGCATGCTACTGCTGCAGATGTTGAGAGTCAAATTGCAGTAGTAGCATGCATGCATGATACACTTCATACATGTAAGCTACCACTGCAGTTTGACACCCAACATCTGGTGCCCAGCTGCTTTGTCTGTGACTTGGCAATTCACTCCTGCGTTGAGTAGTTCAGTCAGCGGCATGCTGAGACCTGTCTGCATTCCAGGACTCCCATCAGGCGGTCACTGTACTGTACAATAACTAAGAAGAGTCTTGCAAACAACACTAAACATCCTGGATTCTTAGCCCAATGCTGTGACCTGACTGTTTGACAACGTTGAATGGGTGCTTCACACCAGTGTCTGCAAGTCTTTGAACTCCTCAGACGCCAGAGCAATGTCCCCACCAATTCTTTTGCAACATTTTGTCCAAGTAATGCAAAGGCTGAGAACATGCACTGCAGGGTACATGTGAGTACCTTGTGAGGAGCTGGGAAGCCTGGTTGGGCTCTGTATGGGTTTGATGCTGCACGGCAGACGACGCTCTGATCCCCAGGCCTCTGCTCAGACCTGTCAGATGGGTTCAGCGTCTGCACAATCTCGCTGACAATGCGCCGGCGGCCCTCGGCTGACCTGATGCAGATGGACAGCAGGAAGAAGGCAGCCTGCTCTGTGAGGCCCTGGAGGGTGGTGCTGGGCTCTGACAGGTGGGTCAGGTGAGCATGCATCACGTGCCTGCATTCACATCCAAGTAACAATAGTAATAACGAGTACAATAACAATAATGATAATGGCAAAAACATACACCGGCTCTGGGTGTTCAGCAGGGTGATGATAAATGCCATTTGCAATACAAGTGACATGAGCATATCAACACAGTTGGCAGCTTTTGGATGAACGTGCCTTAAGACGCTGGCAAACATTTGTGTGATGTGCTGTTGTATTGCAGTTTTGACAACATGGCACTAACATCTGTAACAAGCTGCTCAGGGACTGGCATGAAAAAAACATGTAGCCGTTGGGAAGGAACCTGCAACAGGCATGTGTGTGAACTTACTTGAACAGGGCACCAGCTCCTGTCTGAGTGCCTTTTGCAGGTGTCTTCATGCCAGACTCCTTGGCGGCAATCTCCCCATCACGCTTCAGCAGAACGCCGACACAGGAGCTGTACATGAGGGTGAAATCTGTGAGCATCTTGAGAGCCAGGCACTGGACCAGCACCTCCCGTCGCTTGGGGTTCATCGCCTGCAGCCACTAGCTTTATGAATGTGCAAACCTGCAAGACCGCTTTTGCAACAAGCATATGCATTTCACAGATTGTGTTCTGACTCTTCTGAAGCAACAACCGTAAACCTCGGGGAAGGGCTTATGAGGCTGAGCAGCAGACGCTGCGGCAGGCAACCTTCTGACACAAACAATGACATTGTCCTCCTGGCATGCCAGTGTCGACAAGACTGCTGCTCCCTTGCAATGTAATGCTTGGAACCTTGAAGGGCCACCTGCTCATGTTTGAGGCAAAGTAACCCCTTTGCAATGAAGCAGTTGCAGGACTCACCTGCTCAGTGAAAGAAGCCTTGGCTGAGGCCTTGCTCTGCCCACCTTGCCCTGCAGTCTGGGATGCACCAGGCTGCTGACCGGCTGCTGCGCCAGCGCCCCTGCCAGGCTGTGTGGCGCTCACCCTCACCATCCTGCCATCAGGCAACTGGGCGGAGATAGTGAACGGCTCATCAGTCTCCATGGCTTCACTGACAGGGTCAGCCAGATCTGCTTCCTCCCCGGGCTGCATGCCCTTGTAGCGCAGGGTGACGTCCACCAGGCAGTCAATGACTTCGACAAAGCTGGCAGGGACGGTCTTCTTGCTGCCCTTGGCTGCGCCCTTGGAGGCGGTCTTGGGGGTGTCTTTTGCCTTTGGGGTGCCGCCTGCTCGGCCGGAGCCCTGGCGGGTGAGGCCTGTGGTCCTTGGGGTGGCAGTGCCGGTGGTTGAGGGGGGTGCTGATGGGGTGGCGGAGGCTGGGTTTGATGGACCCTCTGGCGCTGAGGCTGTGCCAAATGGCTTTTCCTTATGACTGCTTGCCTTGTCATCAGACTGCACATTCACAGGCAGGGTCAACAAATCTGCTTCCATGTCGCAGGCAAGCACAGACAAATCTGTCTGTAAACACAGCACAGCAGATACTATCCTGCACCATCTGGTGACTCCTACTGCTACTGTAAGCAAGATGTGCAGCTCTGGGGCCACGATGTGTGGTCTGACACTGCATTTACAACAAGTGCATACTGATCGCATGTTTGGGTGTAGAGGGTGGCCACCTTGGGTTTCAACAGAACAATGGGTCGGCCGCTGCCCATGGCCCCACTAGCTTCCTCCACTTTGCAGGTGTTTGCCATGGCCTCCACAAACACAGCAGGCTCCCTGGCAATGACAGGGGAGATTGTGCTGAGAAACTGCCGCACAGGCATGGCTGCTGAAGATCCGCCTGCAAATCCTGAGCAATGTCGGCCGTGATGCAACTGTGATATGCTGTGACCTGATCTGCCGTGGCATTGTAAGGCATCATTGTAAAGCATTGTAAAGGGTGATTGTCAAAACTGTCGTATTAGTAGGCCTTATAGGGATGCACAAGACAGGCTGCTCTGGAGAGACAAGACTTGTCCTGCACGTACCCTAGCTCATCATGAGCTGGAAAGCGTTTTTATTTTTATTATTATTTTTATTATTTTATTATTATTATTATTATTATTATTATTGTTATTATTATTGTTATTATTATTATTATTGTTATTATTATATTATTGCAAAGCAGCATTGCAAAGGCAACGTAATGTTGTGCACAATGCCCATGCAGATAAAGCTAGACAGAATGTTGGTTCATGTGCAAAAGCAGCATCCAATGCCTTGTCTCTGCATCTGTGGTCTACCCCTTGTTTACAGCTGAAGGAAACGCATTGCTTTGGCGCCTTGTTCGAGGTATAAGGTTTCACTTGCTTGTCTGCAGGTACCAGAGCTACGGCAGATGCACAAGGGGGCTGAAGCAGACCTGCAGCATCTGCATGCTGGCCTCTGGCAGACAGGGTGTTGCGGATCTCAGCCTCCATTGCCGCCTGCAAGGTGACCGGGTCCTCCAGTATGTGCCTGAAGATGGCTGAGACATAAGGCTCATGCTCAGGCAGGAAGCAGGCGCCTGGCATCTCCAGAATCAGTCTGGGACCTCTTGCCGCTAACACCTGCACATGCACATCAAGTGCTCGTGGTCAAGGTTCAGGCGCACGTGCTCATGGTTGAAGGTTCAGGGGCAAAGGGGCAACAATGCTGTCATAGTGAGTGTCTGTTGACTCCCCTGGTGAGTCCCACTGGAAAAATGTCAACTGATTGCTGCTGCACAGTGGTGAATCAGCAAGGCATGTACATGAAATGGATACACGCAAGCGATCAAGCAGGTCTGGTTGGCAAGGAAGGGTTGCAGGATAAAGATCTGTTCGGTCAGTGCATATGTGCAGCAGTAGGCAAGCAAGGCCTAGCAGTAGGCAAGCAAGGCCTACCTTAAGAGCAACTTTGTGGGATTTGGTCACTCTGGCTAAGACTTGGACCACAGCCTGGGTGCTGGACGCTGGCTGTGGCCTAGTGAAGGCCTCACTCTCTGAAGGCTCTGAGTCTGGCACATGCCACACTGAGCCCCAGGCATGCAAGTGCTGCAATAGCTTCATGCAGATTGACGCAGCGCGCTCCAGCTGTTGCTGATTCACAAGACCATTAGGTAGGAACATGGTCCTGATGTTGTCTCTCAGCATTTGGGTTGCTGCCTGCTGACGTTCCTCCACTGACTTGGTCAGTGGTGGCTCCTCCTTGTTGCCTTCCACTGTGCTTGATGGCCCAGCACCTTCCTGGCCAGCTGCTGAGGCGGCTGCGCCCTCCGCCATTGGTGCCTGTGTAGAAGGTGCTGTGGCGGCTGGTGTGGAAGAAGATGTAGCAGCATCTGTTGGAGGTGCTTGTGCAGCTGCTGGGGGGGCTGCGATAGAGGGGAGATCTGCAGCAGAGCTGCCTGGGGTCTGCTCAGGCTGGGTCTGGGGGGCTGGCTGAGGCTGCATGCCCATGTCCAGGCATAACAGCAGTGCGTCTATCCAGCGTGGGACTTCTGTTATGACAGCTGCACCCTCAGCTGGTGCTTGTGACACAGCATGATGTTGTGTCCAAGCATCCAGCATGTTCAGAGATACATCAAACAGACCTGCAGCAAGCCATGCAACCCACATAGGTCAAATCTTATCAAGCACAAAGCATGCTGGGATAACAGTTTAGTTATCGTGACAAAAGTTTGCATGCAGCCTGCAGCTAAGACTTCAAACAGGCAGAACACATTGCACCAGGGTCTTTAGACAGACATTGACAGCATGCGCATGATTGTCCAAGGTGCCTTTGCTTTTGAGAAGCACAACCTATGGTCGTGAGAGACAGGATCACAGCTGCTGAACAGCTTGGCATATAAGACCCTTCCTCAAAGAACAATCTGCATCAGGTTGTGCTTGGGAAAGTGGTCTTGCATGCCAAGCTATTCAGCTGCTGTGTTGATGTCTCTCATGACCACAGAATCCCTGCACGGGGTGTCACCACACACCTTCCTGATCTGCGTTGCGTACAAAGGCTGTGGGTGAGCCTCGTGCCTTGTCCTCTGTGAGTAGAATAGCCAGCAGATGCGCGGGCGCCAGCAAGACCTCAGGACGTTCTTGAACTCCGGCGTCCTACAGCCACAAAGAAGCTCATTTTGCCTGCCTCAGACTCACCAAACAAGCTCATTTTGCCCGGTTCTGACTTGCCAAACAAGCTCATTTTGCCTGCCTCTGACTTGCCAAACAAGCTCATTTTGCTCGGTTCTGACTTGCCAAACGACACATGTTTGTTCACATCAGCAGCCAGTGATCACATGCTCTGTGTGCACTCCAGGCTCCTAACAAAGCAATTCATGATTGGGCAAATGCCTGACGCTGTTGACAACAGATGTCAACAAAACTTGTGTGTCAATGCAGTTCACAAACAAAGCATGCTGATACAGAAGTCTATCACACAACTGTACTCCAGCTGCATTGCAGGCTTTGGACAGCGTGACAATTCAGGCACCCATCATGGAAAACAGAGCAACAGTGCTGTCAAGAATGCAAACTTGTGACAACGACTCACCTGAGCAGCTGCCAAGCGTTTTATGTGCTGCACAAGGCCCCCAAACACCTGCTGCTTGTTCTTGCCAGCCTCCTGACCGCACAAAGACACCAGCATGTCTGCCAGTGGGAATGCTGCAGCGGGCATCTGTCCTACCGTCGCCACTGAGCCATCCACAAGCTGTTGGATGCTGGGTGTCTCTGCTGACTCGTCAAGCATTGCCTGTGAAGGGGACAGTCAAGGTGCTACAAGCCAGACATTTCAATACAGGATGCTTAGGGAAGTTTGGGCCCACCTCAAGCTGTTCCTCGTAACATCGCCTAACAGCGGTGTCCGTTTGTTTCTGAACATCGCCTAACAGCGGTTTCCGTTTGTTTCTTGGTTTCTAATGATGCTGAGGAAGCTTCAGCAGGTGCATGTTCACGAGCATAGCATCACCACAGCAGCAGGTGAAGCAAGCTGACAGGTTGCAGGTGACACAGAGCAGCAGCACAGAAATGCAGGCACAGTCAACGGTACCTCAAAGAGATAATACAAATTGCAGATTATGGGCACCCTTGCGGCAGGCAGGCAGTCCTACCTCCAGCTTTGGCACCTCATCAGTCCCCAGAGAAGCAATCAGCTGCTTCTTCACTGCTTCATCTTCATCCTTGGAGGCAGTGTCCGTGGCTCCAGCATCAGCTGCACCTGGCTCCTCTGGGTGAGTCATGAGCCACTCTATTGCAAGTTCTGCGCTGCTGTTCCCAAACTGCGCGTATGAACAGAGGGCTGATCAGAACCAACAGCAGCCAGCATAAGCCTATGCCGTGAGGGCATGGCTGACAGCCGGGACAAGACACTGAGCTTCCATTCAAGCTCACACACTAACTTCATGGCTTGCCATTTGCACACCATGACTTGCCAAATACACCTATGCCAAAGACACGCGACCATTCATGGTATTCAGCACTGCAGAGTCTTGCAAAGGCATGGAACTATATTGGCGTTTTGAGGTACTTGGATAATGCTTGGATGAGAGGCTAAGGCCGTACCCTACGCAGGGTATCTTCGACTCTTGCTCTTGAGAAGCCCATGTCGACAATGGTCTGCACCATTGCTGGATCAGGGGCTGCAACAGGTCTGGAGACGGTTGCAACCCTGTTCAGCGCAGTTGTGGCAGCTGTTGTTCCAGTGGTGCAGTCTGTGAGGATGCTGATGACTTGTCTGGTGATGCGGAAGCTGCACTTTGGTAGCTTGTGGTAGGACCAGAGAGGCAGCACAGCTTTTGTGACAGTTGCCTGCAGATGCAGTGGACGGTGTTCAGATCTGTTCTGGTCGGCCTCGGAAGCGGTGCAAGTGTAAACCACCAGCTGCTACATGTCTTTGACAAGCAAAGATGGATTGCTAGCCGCTGCTGCAACATCAGAGGCTCACAGCTGCAGACAGCAGAAGCAACCAGGATGCAGCCCAACAGACTGCTGTGATAAGCCATTGTGTGCAATTGCTGAACACTGGGCCCAGGAGTGGAGATGAGTCAGACCTGGCGGAGCCATCCAGACACAGCCATACAGACACAGCAAATACACACTGTCACTACTAATGCAACCTTCTGTCAAGATGCCCCTTATGCCCCCACCTGAAGCTTCTTGACAAAAGCTTCTGCAGTGGATGTCTCAGTGCCTTTGGCAAGGGCTGGCTGGCCAGGAGCAGGCGTGACCAGCAGGGTAGCCTCCTGCAGGCTCTTCAGCAGGGTGCGAGCTGAAACCAGGTTCTCAAAGAGCACCAGGAAGGACCACACCAGCTTCTCTGCAGCCTGCTTGGGGCTGTCGGCAGGATCAGGCTTGACAATGACCAGGTCGGAGTCTGGCGTACCTGTCACAGGCTTGCCAGGGTTAGGTTTGACAATGACCAGGTCAGAGCCCGGCGTATCTGGAAAAAAGTGTGCCAGAATGACTACACTTTTACATGCAGACAGTGTAAAAACTGTTCTTTGGACCAGGCAAGCTGTGCATGGGTGTGCAAAGTATGCTGCTCTGTATGGTAAAGATGCTGCTATGTCAATGTTGTGGCAGAAGCATGCTGTAGCTTGGGATGATGAGGTGTGTGGCTTGTGCCAAACCTGCATTTTAAGCTTCATGAGCAGACCAAAAGCAGTTGGATGGCTGAAGCTGCCAGTGTGAACTTAATGCAAGCAGTGATTGGTGGTATGACATGACCAAGAAATTTCCCCATTGTGGACACAAACAGAGGCCTTGCCGGTGTTTGACCATGGTCTTGAGCTTGCACACATGGCTAGGTATAACCAGCACAAGATATGCAAAAGCTGCAATTTTGAATACCGTTTGCCTTCCCAGCTGCAGAGTCAGTCTCGGGCTGTGCTTCCTGCCTGTCCACAGCGTCGAAGAGCGCTTGGCACGCCACTTGAAATTGCACCAGCAGCTGCTTGAAGCCAGAGCAGGAGACAAAGTTGTTGAGCACCAGGCCATGGCAGCTCTGCCGGCGGCTGTCAAACAGGACAGCCAGTACTTCATCTACCACTCGCTGCAGGTAGCGCATGGCTTCTGGCTGACCCTGATGGAACATAGGCCCCTTGCCTTTACCCTTGTCATCCTCAGCCACCTGATCAGGCACCATGATCTGATCTCATCACATAAATGTGTGCTGGTAGAACTGCAAGGCCTGTCAAGGTGTGTTATCACGCATCCACAGTTGCCAAAATCGATTATGGACTAGGTCTTGGTTCTTGACACCCACAACAGCTCATACAAGGCCTGGCTGATCAGAATGGGTGAGTGCCATAGGCAGTTGACTGCTCAAGCAGGCAGATGACTACTTGAGCAGCACAAACTGAACAGCAACAAAACACCCAGCAGTGCTGTTGGTGGACATGTCGAAGTATTCTACATCTATGACAAACAATGCATGGAGCAGAAGCAACACTGCAGATTTGACTCAACTGCCTAAAGCTCCCAAGATTGCTGGAGTGTACCTGGTCGGTGGCCTTCAAGTTGCGCTTGAGGATGACCCCGAGGGTGACAGATGCTGCCTTCATGGAGGCATTAGGCTGGAAGGCTGGGTCATCCCGCCTGCGAGCTTGTGCATGCACTGCCTTTGCGACGGAGGCATAGAAGGCCCTCACAGTGCTGACAAAGTGGAGCAACACCTCAACAGACAGCTCCTCTGGCGTCTTCTTGCGGCCTTTGCTGGTAGAGCTGGCTGCAGCCTCCCTGCATTAGTCAGACTTTCAATAAGAAAAGAATACTGCACAAAACCCCCACTTAAAAGAGATTGCCGGAATGCAACACTAAACAGATTAAGAGCAGGAGGAGAGTTAACTTGCAATTCATGTGATTGACAGAAATATGGTCAATGCAGATGACAGCTCATATGCTTGTGTTTGGCTGATGATGCTGCAGTGTGGCAACCAGTACAGTGTGATCCAGAAAAACATAGAGCTACAAAGCAATAGTGATTGGGTGTGCTTGACCACACCTATCAGCAGCAGCAGCAGCTGTTTCTGTGTCTGCATCATCAAGCAGCTCTGCATCAGCAGGCGCTGTGCCAGCCATGGCAACATCGCGGCCTGTTGACACCTCTGCAGCGTCAGCACTGGGTGCTCCAAAGGAGGACTCAGCCTCTGGTGCTGGACCACCTGCACAAGGCATAGCTATGCTTAAGAGTCTGTACTTTGCAATGCAAGGCCTGCACAGCCGATGAGCCAGTCACCTGGACTGGGGTCAGCCTTCAGAGCAATGACACTACACAGGCCGGATAACCCTGCAGCATTTGGCTATGGTTATGGCTATGGCATTCAGCTGATGTTGCATCTTGTCAACTATACAGGCAGCTGTCTCACATTTGGGAAGGCTTGTTGTTCACCTGCTCTGTCCCAGCAGAACAAAGTCAGCTTTATGAACCCAAGCAAGCCTTGGAATGCACTGAAAATATTTCACAGCATAGCACAAGACTGTGGATTAGTTTGCATCACAAGCCTGATAGCTGGCATCATGGCTGAATGCAGATCTGGCACCTCCTTTGTCAGGCATAAAATCTGATGCTCCTCCAGGACATTCCAGTCGAAATTCAATGAATATGCAGTGTTACCCTTGGCAGCTTCCTTAGCAGCATCTTGGTCACGCTTCCAGTTCTCTGCCAGAGCCAGCTGCCACAGGACCCGCCTTTCTAGCTTGCCCAGCTGGCCCAGGATGGGCTCAGCCTTGCCTTCCTCTGTGCTACAAAGGCTGAGCAGCAGGGCAGGAGCCACACGGACTACTGTTGCTGCCAGTGCGGCGAGGCCCACAGTGCCTGAAACCTGTCTGATGTACGTATCCCTTTCAGCAGCAGGAAGCTCAGGAACCACTTTGCCATCAATGGCCTGTAGGACAGGTAAAAAGGGACTGTTAGCAGCCTGGATGGCTGGTCAGTATGCCTGGTCACTGCACAAATGATGAAGCTGGTTCAAACTGCACAGAGACATGGGTGACAGATCTCAAGCACAAGAGGTGTGCTGGGCTATGCAACATATGTGTGCCCCTGCAACTTGCAGCTGAAAGCTGGAAGACAACATGCAGTTGCAGTGTTTATATCAGCCTTCATACAGTACGTCGAACAGAGAGAGAATTGCCATACCTGGGCACTTTCCAGCGTGGTTGTGAACTGTGAAGACAGCGATGGCTGCAGCTTTGAAGAGATGTCGGATGAGTTATGTGCAGTCAGGGACCTGAACATGGCCAGCAGGCTGTGTGATGCTGACGACGACCCAAAGGTGGGCGGCAGCTTGGGCAGCTTGTACAGCTGAAGCAGAACCTCCACACCGCCTTGTTGGACAAACTTCGAGCACGTATCGTGATTGCTGAACATGCTCTCCAGCAGCCTGGCAGTGTGGGTGATACACTCTGGCAGGTATGATGCAGCGTCTGGATCAACAGGAGCCCTCTTGATAGGAGGCTGTTCTGCTGCTTGGGCAGTGCTGGTGGCTGCCTGCTCCTCTCCTGTCATCTCTACATCCTGGTTTGGCTCTGATGGGACCGACGCTGAGGCCTCTGTTGTTGCAGGGGTCTCACTGGCAGCAGGTGCGTCAGTGTCCATAGGGTCATCACTGATAGGCACTGGAAGTCCTGCAGTCGGGAAAAGGAGCTTTGAGAGAGTGACAGAAGGTATGAGCACTTGTATAAGACATGCACACCCAGAGGCACAACTCAGGAAGGTACTGCAAAGACATTGAGGCACGCTTACAAGGGTTTGATGACTGACTTAACGCATGGCCTGGTGCTTCCTGCACTGATGCTATTTGCGCATGCAAGACAAACTCAGTATGCCGAGTTCGAATGAGCAGCTGCAGCGTGGCAGCAGTGGCTCTTGTTTTGTTGTTTGGGACATCATGCAGTTGACACTTGAACGAGAGATCAAAACCCACCGCCCATTTCACAGAGCCTTTTCAGAATGTCCACGATCATCTCCACACCCTCTTTGCGTAGAGAGCTGACATGACGCAGAAGCTCATCAAGACCCGCACCCAGCGCTGGTGGGGTGTCTCCTTGCAAGGCCTTGATGTAGGCTTTTGAGGTGAAGATGGACACGAAGCAGCCCAGTGCCTTGGTCTGGCGCACACGCTCCATGCCAGCATTGTTCAAGCACAGCGCCACAAGCGTGTTGGGTAGAGAGCAGACTGCCTCTCCAGATGGCAGCACACCAGCCTGTATGGCAACACAGCAGCTTAATTCTGAGGTGTCTCAAAGTAATGCTTGAACTGGCATCATCATCTGAGGTAGTGGAGACAAGCACAATTGCAGTTGATTGGGGTGTCACCTACAGAGTGTTATGAGTCTTTGTGCAGCATTTGCAATCACCAATGGCTTTGGTGCTGAAAACCAACAGATGGCAAAGTCAAGCCATCTGATCAGGCAGACATTCAGAAAGCTGGCAACAGTCCACAGTGCAGATTCAAGAGAGGACAGACCTGAATTGCCTTGAGGTATGCTTCAGGCAAGCCTGCATTCTCCAATGTTCCAAAGCACAGTGGGTCATGGTGAATGAGATCACTCATGACCGAGGCTGCCAAGGCAAACAGCGCTCCTCCAAACTCTTGCCCACGCTCAATGACAATCTTCAAGCAGGCAAAGAGCTTGCTCTGGTCATCCTCTGTGCCACGCATGCCATTTCCATGGTGGTAGCTGGCAAGTGCCACAGCACGCAGCAGTGACTTGAGCAACACTCGGCGTGCATACGGTACAAGTCTGGTGTCTGTTGACACATGTGGGGCAGCAGCTGAGATTGATGGCTGATCTGATGCAGCTGCTGTGGGCGCGGGCGTGGCCTCATCTGTGTTCATCTGCTCTGTGTCGTGACCCACTTCTGTTTCAAGGCGGTGAATCATGGCTTGCAGACCACCCAGGTCTCTAAAGACAGTCGCAGCTGCTGCATTGAAGTCCATGAAAGCTTCCAAGATGCGTACCCCAGCGCTGACTAGGTTTACATGATCAGGGTCCGTATCGCGAACCAGTGGCAGTAGAGCTGGAACCACCCCTGCGTCTGAGAGAGCAGCACAGCCTGAGCTGCAGGCCACAAGGGCGCCCAGTAATGACAGCAGTGCTTCCACAAACTGCATGCTGTACTGCCCCTGAGTGGTGCCAGCTGCTTGGCCGCCCGTGACTGACCCAACAGCCTTGTGCATGAGCATGGAAAGTAGGCTGGTCTGACCACCTGAGCTGATAGCTGAGATGACTGGAGTGTGCCTGGTGCGGTCTAGCAACTGCACGGCCAAGGCTCGCAGTGCCAGGGTTCTCAGGTCTTCAGGCACTGCTGACTCTGCTTGCAGAAGGGCGACCAGCTCGCTGACAATCTCCCCTTCCTTCTGAAAGAAGGCAGCTGTCTCGTCGTGACCGGGCTGTGATTGGAACCAGACGTAGAATGCAAGCAGGCGGGTGCGGACAAGGTACCGCCGGCCTTGTAGGTTGCCAAAGCCTTTTGCTGTTCTGATCTTGGTGAGCAGTGTGAACCTGCAGAGAGAGCTGTCATTCTAAGGTGGCAAGTTCAAGCCATTTTGGGCAACAGAGTAAACACATAGCATGGAATCATTGCTGTGGACAGGCAGTCAAACCCAATGACACAACAAGCCAGATGGTGGCTTGCGGAGTTATCACGTGCAATTATCAAAGCCAACAGACTCTTGACATGACAAAACATCAAGCCCTAGGTGTGCTGACAGCAACACAGCTTGCATGGGACAGTGCTGTACCTGAGGGGCTCTGGCACTTGATGCTCTGACACCAGCTGACTGAGCAGCTCATACTCATTTGCTTGGTGTTTGTCCAAGCGCTGTATGTCAATTGTCTTCAAGCCAGAGACCTCTCCGTTGTCTTGCTTGGCCTCAGAGTAGAAATCAAAGTGCAACCTTGTTGCCAGAGACAACCCCTGACAAAAGGAAATAATCAGTGATCTTTGGGACGCTCTATGCAAGTCAGGAGCTGGATGGACTGGCTGAAAGGGAACGTGACGAGTACACATTGCTGCTACAAGCACACCTCATTTACAGCTGACTCATCCTCATGTGCACATTCCACAAGCCCAAGACCCTGTACAGAACAGAAGTATATTGCATTGCTGTGTCAACACTCAGTGTCAGTCTTGCCTGTGCAGGGGCAAAAAAGAGGAGCTCCAAAGCATTGAAGACTGCTCTTACCTGCTCTTTGCCCCCCCACCCTTGCGCAAGAGCAAGCAACCTTGCATTCTGCTCTGGACCGCCAGGGTATCGAATGCTAGCGATATGTGTTTTTCGCACCAGAGCAACAAAGGCTTGCAAAGTGGCCGTGACCACGCCTTGATCTGATGCTGCCAGAAGAGTTGTCAGGTGCTGCAAATGCAAATATCCCGTTCATATTGTTGTTTGATCTGAGCATAGCTTTACAGCAGCCACAAGTCAATTTACCTCGCAAGAACTGTATAGGTGCTTGTTGCTGCAGTTCTCAAGTATGCTGCCTGTGACCTTCAACACTGCGATCAGAGTACGAGATGGCAACTCTTCCTCTGTCTTGGCAGGTTCGCTTTTGAGCTGAAGGTCTGGTCTTGACTGTACATGTTTCTCGAAGTATGCATCGAAGAAGTTGAACAACGGGACCCAGTGGTGGAAGTCGCCCTGGGAGCGCAATCAAGCGTCTTAAAATATGCATGTGTATCTTCAGTGCCTCAAGACCATGGCTTACTCACCTTGTCAGCTTTCCAAGTGAATGCCTCCAACCCATCAGCTAGTTGGTCCTCGGGCGTGCTCAACACCTTGTCTAGAAAGGACTTGATTGCAGCAGGCTGCATATATGTGATCACAGATTATACGGATGCACGACATCAAGGAAGCGAGAAACGATACGCAAACTGGCGTACCGTGTCTGCAGCCTTCTTTGCCTTTGCCTTCATGCTGTGTGTCGCCGGGCAGTCTATAGTCGGCGAATACAGCGCTTGCACATGACCTGTGTCATTCCAAGATACTGCAAGCTACGAGCGCCGCCGGTCGTCGCGGTCGATCGATCAGCACTGCTGTGCTATGCGGTGTTGTGTTAGATCAATCGGAGGAAGAAGATCAATAGGCAAGCTTGCAGGAACTTGCAGGCGCAACTTACTGGTAGCCTTTAGCACAGCAGGTACCTAGGGAGCAACGCCTTTGTGTTTTCTGTGAATTTGATTCAACGAAAGATGGATTGTGCCATCAGGAACATAACACGAACACTTTCTGGGGGCCCAGCCCCTGCACTGTCTTCCTTTTTGACTGTACATGCATCATATGATCCCAAAGTCATAGCTAGGTTTTTGAAGGAGTTTTTTGACCATAGGAACACCTTGATGGCAGCACAATCTGGACATGTATGTCCTTTAGTTAGTTTAGCTTAGAATGCGTTAGCAGTGGATCTTTAGATGACTTGGTTTGACATTTCAGTATATTGGTCAAATGGTCATAGTTGGCCCCAACGACCTTGAATAAATGAATGGATGAGTAAACTTGTGGGGTTGTGCACCTGGACTGTGGCATACTGAACAGCTCAAAATTTCACGAAGCAGACATACGCATCAGCTGCTGAATTTGCGCTCGCGTGCGTGATGTACATTGTGGGCTGCAATTGCAGTAGGAATGCCAGGCGTGCAATGCTAAAGATGCAAAAGTAATCTGAGGCTGAATGGCGTTCATAAGTCTCTGGCCTTCCATGTGTACGTATGTAAGTGTGCCTGTAGTGCCTCGCCGCCAGCCCAAAAGGACAATCATTAGCGATTTTACATGGTCTTCATTGTGAGGGCACCTGACTGTCTGCAATCCTCTTCTTTCATATGAATTTTGAAAGTCGACTAGACTGCTTTGCACTGACAGGAGAGAAATGGCAAGAAACGTCTGCACGTGCTGCAGCTCTCTTGGTTCTGCCGGTCATCTGGCAGCAAAGCACTTTCGAAGAGACCATGTCTGCAAACCGTGACATCTTCGTTCCATGCAAGTGGGCAGATCCGCCGGATGGGGTGCTGTCGCAGGTTTTCGCTTCAGCTCATTCAGCAGCAAGTTTGCATGCCAGTCAGTCTGCACCGCTTGGTGCCAAGCACTCTCCTGTCAAAGTGCTCCAGGAGTCCGGGGAGATCGGCTGAGCATTGTGCATAAACGCTATTCTCAGCTCGGTGCGGAGGAGGCCATAGTTGTTCTGCCCGAGGAATCCCGCGTGTTCCACCTGGCACATTGGGTCGTGAAAAGAAGAGCAAGTTGGCGTCATTTCAACTTTCGGATCCGTGGCATGGAGCTGCGAGCAGATGATGCAAACGTTGTGGCGCCTGTAATGCTACTGTAGACGCTGTGGGAGGGAGACTCCACCAGTGACATCAGCCTTCATCTGGACGGTGACTTTCAGTGAATGATGCCCGCTGCTGGCACCGACACAAATTTACAGTACTATGCAAGCTGCAAACTTGCTTTGCAGGTTCGTCATGGTTGCTTGCACCGTCCTCATGTCAGATGCTCAAGGATACATGCACCAAGCTCTCTGCTGGACCTGGACTTGAGTGGGATCAGTTGCAGCCTTTAGCTATTTCAACAGGCTTACAACCCTTTGCCTGACTTGGGACCTTTTGAGCAACACATTCAATGACGTCCACAAGCGGCTCTTGCCTCACCTAGCAAAGCTGCCAGAGCTGCCATTTCTTACCCCTCAGCATCTGGCAGTCTGGCCATCATCTGTGTCAAGTCTGTCTGAGTTTGAGCCCTGGAGTCACTTGCATGTTGTATCAAATGTGCAGAGTGGTTGTGACTTCAGCTGTCTGACTCATATCATGTCTTTACAGCTCCAGCAAGCTTCAAACAAAGCGGTAGTCAAGCTACCTCAAGGGGAGTCAGTAGCGTTGAAGACCTTGAACATGAACACCCATTGTAGGGTTGGCTGCTGCCTCAGATCTGACCGCTATACAGCTTTCAGAACACCAGTACAAGCATGGCACTATGCAGTGGCCCACATGCTTGCCCCACCTTCAGGATCTTTTCATATGTGGGACGTGTTTTGACAGCAGATGCCATGCACTGCCTGAGGAGTGGCAGAGTTATACCGGCCTTATTCAATTTCCGTTCATTCAATTACCACCGGTCGAGGCGCCCCTGCCGGGATGGTTGTCCAAGTTGCAAAAGCTTGAATCCTTGGAGATGGCAGGTGCAATCTTTGATGCATTTTCCACATGTCTGTCACAGCTTTTTGGGATTAAAGGAACTGCTTGATGGACATAAATGCTAAGATGACAGCTGATGTTGTTGGCCTTGCCAAGCTGCCACACCTGGAAAAGTTGGTTTTTGGAGACACGCTTCCTGCTGAGTACGTAGACACAGAGTGGGATGAGGGTCAGAAGTGTATTGACAAAGAAGAGGAGGAATATTTGAGCGAGCTTGAGGATGCCCTGGAGTCTAGGATAGTGCCTTTATTCAAGGCATCTTCTACTACAGTGTACTGGTATCAACTTGAAGTAATGCGATCTGACTAAACAGCTGGGTGGCACAAACTTTGCTGTCGGCTGAGCTTGTTGCAAAAGCACCTGTGTTTACCTACGGACTTACAGCCAATGGGATGCAGCAGGCGCTACTGCATGGCATACACGACACTTGCTCTGTTCTTAGTCTTTGTAAGATCTTCATTAGCAGTGCCCATCATCAGTACTATAACAGCACCGGTGTCCAGTGTCATTTTGTATGTACGCAAACTGATAGCATGTGCCCGCATGCTGTATGGACAACCTTTGCCTGATATGTATGAAGTGTGCACACAACGAAACTACTGTACTGCACCGAACACAATCTTCAGCTATTGTTATTTAAACGGCTTCTCTGAATTTTGAACCATTCTGATCTGTTAAAGGCTGACACAGATAGCCTCCATCTGAGGGTAAGTCTTACAAGTCAACCCTTAGCTGACTTCGTCTTATTTGTCACAGCATGAAGTCTCAGCAGCTTCACTCCGAACATAGCCTCTAAAATGCATATCAATGCATCGTGCAGCCTAACACAATGCTATCTGACTTTGATTATTTAACATTAAGGCATTTCACCAGGCTCTGCAAGTGAGTGCATCCTTGAGATGTGCATCAAGTCCAACAATTCAAAAGTTGCATAGCACGATGCAGGTATTGTTTTGACCTGTGCACAGAGCCAACACGTATAAGCATGTGTGCACGAGGATTGCAAACACTCAGGCGATTTCAAATTTTAAGTTTGCGAGGCAACGCTGTTGGCTTGCTGCAGTTGCTTGGGCAGGATACCTGCTGAACAGAGCATCTGATTTGTGCATGGCAGCACTTGCAAACGCATCATCATCAGATCTGAACCATGTGTCCAACAAACTATGCTGTACACGCTACCGCCTCTTTTGGTACATATGTGGAGCAACTTCTGGCAGCCAGTCGGCCTCTATCGTAACTATGTCTTGCATCTCGTACCAGCCGCTGCTGCTTTGCTGAACTTGGAAAAACAAAACCCACTGTGGCTTGGTCCTCCACAGCACTGACTCAGGCCCAATCTTCAGCTTCACCTCTGCAAGTCAGGAGGCTGTGAAACTGTATGCTCCTGATACAGACATGGCCTTTTAAGCAATTGGGCAGCCACAATCCTCAGTATGCAGAGGACGTGTTCAACCTCTCATGCACACTCCCCTCCTGATGATTGGCACATGTGCAGATTAACAGCCTGACATCACTATCCCGGTGAGCCAGTTTTGTCAACACTGTATCAACAAAGCACGGCATGCATACATAGCACTGTATGCAGACCATCTAAGGTGCTCAACATCGCATCATGCTGACAAGTCATACAGTAAGTGATACTCAACGAGCAATGCATGCAGAAGCAGGTGAGATGTGGGACTGACCGTGGCCTGTAGACCGCACCAGATGATACATGTCCACTCCTGTGTGCTCCTTGTCGTGGCTCTCCACTGTGGTGCTTACATACTGGGCAGCGTTGGAGAAGAGGCCTGCCACCAGCGCCTTGCGCACACTCACCAGGTCGTCCACTGCTGATACCCACGGCAGTCCCAAACGCCTGCAACACAATTTTGTGGCCTGCATTTGGCTGAAAGGTCAAGGGAAGCTTGGGCCCAACTCAAGATCACCTCAAGCTTCTCTACATTGACTTTCTACCAACACAGTTTTCTCTTCTCTTCTTTCTTTCTGGTCTGCATGGAGGGGCTGGGATTTAGAGTTTAGATTTCACAAATGTCAGGTTATCTGTCACTGCAAGCAACTAGCAATGGGCGCTTGCAAAGCTGTGGTTGGGCTCATGATCACATAAACAGCTGCAGCATGTATTGTACAAAAACCAGGTAAAAGTTGCTTCAGTGAGTCTGGAGGCAAGAGCAACACTGGGATCTGATCAAAGAACCCGCTTTTGGGTTATGATTGCATCGTCAGGGGCATTTCCAAAGCTGAAATGTTGCGCAAATCAGCTTACATCTGGCTAGTGGGTCAGAATTAGACAGGTACAGAGCAAATCCCACTGCACATGATGTGCAGTCTCATCTCAGGGCAGCCTTGTGTTGCATTCGCAACATGGTAGCTTGTGAAATGGCCAAGTCTTTGCAGCTTGTGCGGAACAGTGTACCTCAAATGCCTTTGGAGCTGATTTCGGATGTCAGCAGCGCGCAGCATTGTGCGATGATTGATGAAGTTCTTGTAGCACCATGTGCGGGACCGGCCGGCGTCCTCCCACCCCTTCCATATGTTCAGGAAGGTGATGAGATCTCCCTCCCCCACTGCAAATCTGCACAAGACGCGTTGTTGGTGAGTCACAGTGCTGTTGTGGACAGTGAATATAGTGCCCACTGCAACGCTGCACATAGGCAGTGCAAGTTTCAGTCGCAGGCTGCAAGAAGCCCCCAAAAGCTTCCGCCAAGGACCCTGCCAGCAAGGCACAACACAAGCAGAAGCAAATGGGTAAGCACGGGCAATGCTATCATGAGGTGCTGGTTCTTCTCATTGGGCATATGTGCTCGCCATCTCAAAATGCATTGTTGATGAGACACAGCGCTGTTGTGGACTGGGAAACATGTTGCTCATACAGGCCATCTCAAATGCATAATGCTGTGTTGAATATTCCACATGCCCAATGCTTTACTGACATGGAAAAGCCACAACAGACTTTGTCAACTACAGATGTGCTGCTCATCATATGCTGTCAGAGGAGCCACAAACAGACGGGCACATCCTCACACCAGCATGTATCAGAGGTTGAGACACGATTGGGCTTTTTCTCTGTAGAACGTCACTCATTCTGACCTCATTTTGGCTTCATTCTGAGCTTTGCGCTCCCCACGAGCTCCCGCCCAAACGCTGTGCACACTGAGCATGGCCACAATGGTGACAACCTCCTGGCTGCAGGCCAGCTCCCCAGCAGAGGCCAGAATAGCTTTAGCCAGGCGAGGTTCCACCGACAGCTCTGACATTTGAAGACCTACTGGGTTGGTCAACCTGAAGCCACACAAACAGCCAACCTGACACCATACGACCACACAGAAGCAGAAGAGCACCTCAGGAAGGTTGACTGACAATGTCATGCTCTTTATTCATTATTGATTCTTTATTGTGGCTTATGGTTGTGTACTGAGGGCTTGCATTCATGGGTGTATGCTATGCTTATATAACTACATACCTAGCATCATCACCAAGGGCACCCAGAGCATGCAACAAACTCCAGAGCTCTAATCAGGGTCTCTGCAAAAGGAGACGCCAGACAGTCAAATCAATGTACATACCTAGCAGCATCACCAAGGGCGCCTAGACCATGCAACAACTCCAGAGCTCTGCTCATGGTCTCTGCAAAAGGAGGCGTCAGACAGTCAATCAATGTACATACCTAGCATCATCACCAAGGGCACCTAGAGCATGCAACAGCTCCAGGGCTCTGATCATGGTCTCAGCAGGTGGAGGCGCCAGCCAGTCAAACTTCATCACATTGTCAATCCCCATGGCCTTCAGCTGCAGCACCGTGCCGGCCAGCTCGCACCGCTGCATCTCCGGCACACTGCTGTCTGGCAGAGCCATGAAGTCCTCCTCTGTGCACAGCCTGAAGCAGAAACCAGGCCTCACTCTGCCTGCCCGCCCTGTGAAGCATCACAGTCTGTGTGGTCAGATCACTTTTCCAGCTGCTGAACTGCTGCATTGATCACAAGTCTCAGGATGTGATGTGGCTGGTAATGCACATGAGGACCGGCGAAATTCTTTGACACGGTTGTCATTAGCACTGTTGTTGTAGTTGCCAAAAGGGGAGGGGAGGGAAGGGAAGGGGAGGGGAGGGAAGGGAAGGGAAGCACGTACGCATGACCCACAGAAGGTAGACCAGCTGCTTTGCACTGCGCCGCAGCTGCCATTGATCACAAGCACAAAGGTATCTGTTCGTTCAGCGCTGCTACAGTACAGCTGCCATGAGCCTCAAGGTGGTATGAAGGTACCTGCTCTTTGGGCAGCGCTGGCTTTGCTGATGGGAGCCACCAGCAGGGAGTCCAGTCCAGTCAGGGGGTTGTAGGCCTGCTGCTTGGCAAACAAGGTGTCAATCACATACACCACCCCCTCTAGAGTCACCGAGGTCTCTGCAATGTTGGTGGCTGCCACCACCTGTGAGCCACTACACTTATACAACATCTGTACACCAAAGTTTCTGCATTGTTGGTCGGAGCCACTGCTTGTGAGGCACCACATCAGTAGAATGTTTTGTACAAGAAACTGTTGGAAGAGGCAACAAATGGCAGACCATGTGCGTGCATTGAGTTACGGTCTTTCAGATCTGCAACCCAAAGCAGGACATGTTTGACAGACACACCTGTTGGTACGTAGCATAGCATTGCTGGTTGTGCCGTGCATCATTTGAGAGCAGCTACAAAAGTGATGTCAGCAAACAGGAACCGACTTGATGCAACTTTTGCTTTTCACATCAAACACTAATGACTTCAGTGTGAGCAGTGCCAAGAGCTATGACACTGTGCGTGCAAAATTGTTGCAGCTAAGATTGCCAAGTTGCCAGGATTCTGATCAAAATCAAGCAGCATGTAAGAGACAAGCTTGCTGCAAAGCTCTCCTTATGAGGTGACTTGACATACAAGCTCTGCCACTACTGACGTATGAGGTGACATAAGAGCGACATAGAGGTGATGTAGAGGTGACACAAGACACAAACCCTGCCAATAGTGACATACGAGGTGACATAACACTGAAATACAAGGTGATGCAAGACACAAGCCTGCTACATGCTGACGCATGAGCATGACACAGAGGCGTATCAAGACATCATCTTTGTCACTCCTGTTCAAGAGCAGCATGCACAACATGGGAAGGCATCACACCTTGCGATAGCCTCTGGGGGTGGCCTCAAAGGCCTGTAGCTGGCTAGCAGCTGGGAGGCCAGCGTACAGGGCTACTGGCATCAGCCTCAGACTGCTGCCCTGAGCCCTGCGGAAACGCCTTGCTTCTTCTTCCAGCCTGCTGACGGCCGTCTCACACTCCTCCTGGCCCGTCATAAAGATGAGTATGTCCCCTGGTAGGTCCTGCTCATGGATGCTGACAGCTGTTGTGACTGCTGCTTGCACATAGTCTGAGACTGGGTCTTGTGCGTAGTGTTGCTGCAGCAGGCCTCAGATGGTTTTAGTTGCATGCATGTTTGATGGCATGCTCAGACATGACACCATATGCACCTGCAGATCTTCAGCATCTGCAGTGTGTTTCCTGGTAGATGCAGAAGACTCGACGGTGATTGTGACTTCAGCTTCAATATGGACTGAGACTGCAACCTATGCCTGATGTTGCTGCAACAGACAGCACGCACCTGATTCACAATGCATCTGATTCACAGGTGCTATGCCAGAGCACGGTGTGAGCCTAAAGCTAGTTGTTCACGCAGACACAAAGGTTTTTCAGTTTTGAAGTCAAATGCCAGCTCTAGTACCTGTACTGCATGGGTTCTGCCCTCCACAGACATGATAGCAGGGCTTTTAGAGATGCCCTCAGCCCCAAGGCCCTTGCCCTTCACCGTGGCTGTGTCGAAGAAGGCTGCAATCTTATCTGCTTGAAGCGTTGCTGATGAGATGATGACTCGCAGATCTGGCCGCTGACGCTGAACCTTCTTGAGCAGTCCCAACAGGACGTCAGTTGCTAGGCTTCGCTCATGAGCTTCGTCTACCATAACTACACTGCATCAGCAATGGCAGGCAACGTTTCTACCAGACTTGTAGACACACCACATACTCAAAGAACATCCAGCTGGAGATCAATTGCAGGTTGTGTGCACAGATTTGTAGCCTGAGCAACAGATACTCAGTACAACTTTTGCAACTCAGGTTTTGTTTTGTAGAGAAGGCTGTAAATGTGCACCCCACGCAACAAACTGACTCATGGACTGAACACAGACGGACTCAGATGCAGAGTGGATGTCTGATATGGGTGCATATGGCCGGACAACTCACGCTTACACCTGCTTTGGGCTGTGGGTGGTAGCGTCCTTTCTTACATTGTACATGTACATGCTGTTCTGTCAGTGAAAATAACGCAAGTCACCTATAGGTGCTGAGCAGAGGGTCCTCCATCATTTCGCGCAGCAGCACCCCATCTGTACAGTACTTGATGCGTGTCACACCCTGCACAGCAGGAAATGGCTTTTGGAGCAGTGTATACAGCTCACACAACTAGGTGCTGGTATACAGAAGGGGGCGTGTTACTTGAGTCATGCACAGCAATACTACCTTCAAGCCTGTGGTCTGAACATACACCTCAGCAAATGGCTGTGTGGAGTACTCTGACATAATGGACAGAACAGGCTAGGGTGCAATACAGCATCAAGCTAGCCACATCATTGAAACTTTGGCTTCAGCCAGTGCGACAAGGCACTGTGAGTGATGCAGACAAATACTGCTGCACATAGGGTCATCACCGGAACTGTTCAGGCGCATGGACATACTAATGGGTGGACAGCATGATAAATGTCTTGCCTGTGTGCACACTTCTTCAAAGCGAATGGAGTAGCCCACTTGTTGCCCCAGCTCTGTTCCCACTTCCTCAGCAACCCTCGCAGCCACTGTCATGGCTGCCACCCTGCGCGGCTGCGTACAGGAGACCATGCGGCCTCCTGCTTTGCAAAGCAACAGGGTACACATGTTGGCAATGCTAGCGAGATGGCTGAGATGAGATTAATAGCATGCAAACATGCAGAAAGGCGATTAAGGGTGCTGTGCAGGACAGAATGCACACATGAGGAACAGGCGTATCAAGCGTATGCAGTTGTGGTTGATAGGCTTCTGTTGATCTGCGATCCACGGCGGACAATTTGCGCTACACATGTCATTACAGGCCGAGCATGCTCAGAGCTTGATCATGCTCACCCTCAGTCCATCCAGCCTCATCTAGATACTGTGGTATCTGAGTGGTCTTGCCACTCCCTGTTTCTCCCACGACTAGACTTGTGGCATGAGTCTCAACAAGGTACAGTAACTCTTTTCTGTGCTTGAAGACTGGTAGCCTTGAGCGCTGGTCTTGCACAGCAAGATGCTCTCTAGGGTTGTATACGTTGGCAGCAGTGGCAGCTTGATCTCTGTCTGATTTAAAAGATATGCCAAACGCAGCAGACCTCTTCTGCCCAGGCCGCAGAAAGCCTGACATGTGCTACGAGCTGCTCGGCAAGCACGGGCATTGCGCCCCTGCGATCATTGCTTCTGCACCTAGATCTGCACTATCTAAGCTGGTACTGAGCATCATGTCTTAGGCTATGGCGACACGTAGATCAGTGTGCGTTACACGTTGCATGCAGGTGAGCGCAAGGTCTGCCTCCACACATCGCGGCTGTGCGCTACGTCAACTAAGAGAACACACGTCGAATCAGTAGCGGGTCTGTGGCGAGGCTGGCGTTGTGGCAGTCTGCGGCAAGTCTAGGCAGGAACAGGCAGGTTGACCGGCCCGTTGACTACAGGTGACCAAAGTGACAGCTGACAGCCGGTGAAATTGGGCAGCAGCAGCGGGGTGAGAACAGACCAGACCCTGCTAGTATTGGGGCGGAACCTTTAGACCTATCGTTGCCACTTGGGCCCACGAGATGTACCACGCGTGTGCTGGTGGCCCTACTGCATGGCAGCTGATTGCTTGACTGTACAGCCTGTACATGGCGCATCGGCATTAAGCCTCACATATAGTTTATCACATTTGATTTGCATTGCTTCCAAGAAACATTGTCTGCTGATGCAAAGGTGCACACGAGGTGATCAGTGAAACAGACACCTTCGAATTTTGACTCTCAGTCAGCTCATCGCTGGGGGTATGCTTGTCAATCAGCAACACACAACAATTTGGTGGACCAGAAGCTTTACAGACAAAGGAAACATTGCAAAGACTCATCACATGCAACCTTTCATATCCAGCAGACACACTAGCCAGTCTATCGTAACAAATGCAAATCCAGGACCCCAGCATGTCTTGTCTGCTACAGCACAAAAACCTAGTCCAGCCACAGCACAGACACCTTCCAACTGGCATGAGCCTTTGTCCACTGTTCTGTGGCAAGTAAGGCCACTCCCTCCATGCATGTTGCGATGATTTGATCAGCTGCAAATTCAACATGACACCATGGATGGTGATGTGTCCAGGGTAGTGAGTCTGAGGCCAGGAAACGCTTGCCGCAAGACATGTCCCCACCATGGAAGGTAACAATGCCTGGCTTCGTGTCTTCTGATCATGGTGTATCTGGTATGTTGTGTACACAAAGGCAATGCCTTGCCAGATATTGACCTGTCTGATACATCTAAACAGGTTTCTACATGCCAGACTACAGTTCCTTTTCGGTGTGTCTTGCATGCTGCTGTTCCTAAGTTGCGTGACTTGCTGCAGGTGATGCTGCTTAGTGATGGGTCAGTAACTCGGCATCTTCAGCTTCTCACTGACCTTCCTGTGCAAGTGGTGAGCCTCTGCAGCATGTCACATAAGCAATGAGCAATGCATGGCATTGTTCTGCTTCAGGCATACATTTGGCAGCAATCCTGCCACATGCGCATACCCATAGTCGTTGGTGGCACACTCGTTTGCTAGCATCCACTCATCTTGTGACCAGTACTTGGGTCTGCTGGCGCAGCAGACATGCATGGGAGCACAAACTCAAAAGCAGTCTGTGCCACTCAGGATTGCTTGGAGATGCGTAATGTGGGGACCTCTACAGAAGGCCTGCCACCAGGCGTGGACGCAATCCCTGGACCCAGAACGCAGCGTCAGGTAGGCTCTCCACTAGCGTCACAACACTGCTGAATTGTGGTGCAAATTGCAAAAGCAGTATTGCAGCAGCTACTGCTGGAATAAGTGGGTCTCATCACTCAGCAAAGTTAATGTCCGCTGCAGATGAGCAGAAAAAGGGTGCAGTGCACGTCCTTTGATGGTTGCTGAACACTGTCACACTGCACTGTTCCTCCCAAAGTGTTTACGGCAGACTGGGAGCATTGCATTTGCATGGCTAAGATGCATACGTAAGCTGTGTGCATGGCGCTGGGAGCTGACATCTGTGACTTAACGCATCATCTTGTTGCTTACAAGGAATGATGACAGAGAATTGGGCATGCCCAGTGCCCATCAGCACTTGTGAGCAGTACAAGCTCTCTCTGTCATAGTCACCAGCAATATGTCACAGAATTGCTTAATGTGCCAACACGAAGCATTACTGTGCAAAATCCAGAGCGGAGACTAATACATCATCGATCACTAATAAATATACAATTATCTTGAGACCAGTGAGTTTATGAGCTGTGCAAATGATAACTGTGAGGAGAACCCCTGAACATGTATGATTTCATATTCCTCAGGTGCTATTGAGGTTGCCTGATCTGGAGAAGGGCAGCAAAGGGGCCATGGTGTATGCCTGCTCCTGGTGGGATGCAGCACATGTCTCTGAATACCTGAAGGACTCCAGCCGACCCATCTGGGAAAGCTTGAGCCAAGGGCGCACTGAGCTATATAGAGACATCCAGCAAGTGTACTGCGGTCATTCAGACTATCTGGAAGAGTGAGCGCTCATAGATCATGCTGTTGTGTACGTGGGGTGGTGACCTGCCTTATACAAGCAAGACAGACATGATCCGTGTGCCAGGATCTCCTGTCTGTGTGATTGTGCAGCGTTCAGCAACAGCATATGCCCCAATCTTGGTCTCTGGTTGATTTTGTTGCCATGGCATTAAGCCCTGTTGAGATGTGTGCAGGGCTTTCCAGACAACTGGACCCTTTTGGGGTCGGCACTATGTGTTTTGGCACAATGGCAAGCCCCTGACGCTGATTTATGAGGTCTTCAGTACGGCTCTGGAGCAGTCTTTGGGGCCATGTGGACACCAATGATGTCTGGTGTCTCGTGCATCACAGCTGCTGGGGCTGCACACATTGGCTCAGTTTTGACACAGGAGATACATTATTTTGCACAAGAGTGCAACAATAAGGCAATCTTGCGCGTTCTCCATTGCACCATCATCAGCTTGACGCATCCAAACATTATCCTGCTAGACATCCTCAGTTAACATGGCACAACAGTTGCTTGGATAGCTGCAAGTTTCTGAAAAACGTCATGTCATGCATACTGAAGGAGCCTACCAAGCTAGTAATGAACGAACCCAGCTAGTATTGGTCGTACGTAGCCTGCAGCTCAGTAGAGTTTCCGCGTTCTGTGCAGGTCAGAAATTTACGACAAAGCCGCCTGCAGCACTGTCAAGACATGATCTGTGCCTGGCATGTCTGAGTCAGGTAGATATTGCGTTGTGTGATAGGCAAATGAATCTGCTTTGAACAAGCTTATACATGATGCACGCTACCCTAGATAGACACTTGTAAGAGAGGCTTGCTGTAAGACCCGTATGTACAATTTGACACCAAGCAGGTGCATCTGTCTGACTCAAGACCTATGCAATGTCTTCCCTATAAGTGTATTCCTACTGTCAACAATGAAGCATCTACCGTACTGCAATCATCGACACTTGAGCATACATGGTAGCAATGAATCATCTGCTGAAATCATTGGCAATAAAAGTAACGGAGAAGGACCAGCACCGCATGCAAGAGCAGGTACACTGTGAGGAAACCCATACAAGCAGGCTCAAGAGCACCTAAATTGTTGAGAAGACACAAAACTGTTGGTGTCAGCTAACAAGAGTCTGCATCATTTACCCCTTCAGCATTAAAATTGTACTCCTTAGTGAACTCCTCGAAAAGGGCAACTTGTCTATGCTTTAAAACAATTTCAAGCTGACACGGGTTCCATTCTTTCTCATGACTGATAAGCTTGCCTGATAGATCAGGGTCTACAGCAAGATCAACAAGCATGCACATCGTGCCAAACCTCAGCTGTAACAAGTTTGTCAGCTGAGCAAGCCCAACAATGTCATGACTCATCTTGGTTTGGATGCACTCTATAGATAGTTGCTCTAGTCCTTAAAGCTGGGACAAACATGCGGGGAAACATCAAGCTCTGCCATTTCCATATCTAAGGTTTTGACCTGTTGCAACTTTGCAAATCATTGTGGCAGATCTGACGCCACAAATGGGGGTAAGCAGATACGTGCAAGCTTGCTATAATGCTGCCACTCTTCAGGCACAGCATTGCAGCTTGCATCACCCAAAATCCCAGCAACCCCAGTTTCTGTAAGCTGCGGCATGGTGGTAGGCCACTGCAAGGTGCCATGACTGTGCTGGCGCTGAGAAAGATGCAGAGTCCTCAGATTCCTGGCAGCTGTCAAGCCATACACTTTGCAGTGAGTATGAATGAACAGCTGTTGCAATGCTATGGAAGGCTACTAGCTATGGCTGCAACCCTCAAGACAGCATTTCAGCAACATCAGCCATCATTGTGCACCAGTGCTGACACAGCTGCACGTCATGCTGTAGTACAAGGCCAATGACACAGCATCATCGCAAACCTTGCAAGCTGTCCCTGCTGTACCAGATTGAACATTGCAAGACATTCTGATGTTGGTGATGCCTATACATCTGTACAGGTAGTACAAGCACATGTCGTGCTGTAGTTGCAAAGCTTCTTTTGTGGAAGGACGTTGAGGCTTTTGGTTGTTGGCTGGGCTGTAAGGCTGTTGTTGGTATCTCAGATTTTGAGGCCTTTCATTGGGACCGCAAAATCGTAAGGCTGTAAAGCTGCAGGGCTGTTGCCTCGGGCTGCCAGGCTGCAGATTGGTGCTGCAGGGCTGTTAGGCTGCAAGGCTGTTAGGCTGCAAGGCCGCAAGGCTGCATGGCTGCAAGGCTGCAAGGCTGCATGGCTGCACGGCTGCACGGCTGCAAGGCTGCATGGCTGCAAGGCTGCATGGCTGCAAGGCTGCATGGCTGCAAGGCTGCATGGCTGCAAGGCTGCATGGCTGCAAGGCTGCATGGCTGCAAGGCTGTCTGAGCTGGAAGTGCTGCAAATTGCTGCGCTGCTGGTGCAGCCGAGCTGTAATAGCTAAGCTGCTGCTGCTGCTGAGCTGTAATAGCTAAGTTGCTGCTGCTGCTGAGCTGCCAGAGCTGCACTGCTGCTCCTGCCATGGCTGCAATGCCGCTGCCGCTACAGCTGAAGAGCTGGAAGGGCTGCATTGCCGAGCTGATGGCTCAATCCAACTTTAGGGTCTCTCTTATGAGGACAATGGATTTTCCAGGCGGGAAACGGGGTATGGGACTGACCATCCTGATGAGTCTACAGTCGGTATACCATTTGCACGCTCACCGAGCTTCATCGCTGCTGCATTTTCAAACACCTGTCGCAATTTTCATGAAATGTGCTCAGCTTGACGCGTTCCTGTGCCGTTGAAGTTTGTGCGATCTTGCTGGTTGTGATCTAGCGTATATAGGCTTGTGGCAACTTGGACGTTACGGCCTGGCCGGGTGGTCCGGTACAGCAGCACGCGGTTTGAATCGTCTGCACTCACCGTGGGCCTTCTCTCGCTGACTACACCTGATGTCCCGGAACCCATGCTTTGTTGTCTTGCTGTGTACAGATTTCCACATCCACGTTCAGTATCGAAACTGTCAGGCAAGAGCGCGAGCGCCATTTACTTTGGGTAAGCATGCAACTAGAAGGGCATCAACTGTTTGAGATACTGCTGTGCCAAACGTGCACCTCTGGTACCTCCATGGATCAGACGGACTAGCTTCAAGAGCTTTGTTCAGCGCCTGCAAGAACGTTCAACTGTGTGAGGTATATACTCACTTCATGTGCCTATGACGCCTAATGTGGAACCACAGCAGCTCATTGCTGTGTCAAATGTACGAACAGTTACTAGCTATGGGCTTGTTGTTGCTCAACCCTCACCAGCATTTCAGCAACATCAGCCATCATTGTAGACCAGTGCTGACACAGCTGCACAGTGAAGGCACTCAGGTGCACCATCAAATGTCCCCAAACACCAGCTGTCACAAGCTGTCGTATTCACCTAATATGCGCAATGCTGCAACTCAACTTGACATACGTTCCAAGAGCTGCATCTTTTGTGGCCAAGCATCTAGTTGTACAGCAAGAAAGTCATCAATCTGTTGTTGCAAAGCTCCTGCGTAGGCCAGCTATACAACCGCCCCCAGCAGCTCTGCAGGGCTGTGATAGTGTAGCAGGATATGACAGTGTATTACAGCGTGTTGCGGCCCGCTCACAGCACATATGTCTTGTCAGGATATAGCTTTGCAACCAAGCTCATTGTGAGACAATCATTCAACGTGCGAGCTTTGGTGTGTGCCTAATAGCACTAAGCCAATTACCTGTGTAAGCGTGACCCTGTAACACTTGGTTTCAGAGCAGGTCTACAAGAAGTCACTCCAGTATGAGTTGAACCAACGTGCTGCTGTCATAGTACATACTGACGGTAGAAGTCCTGCTGCTGTGCGGCATGCTGTGGAAAGGCATGATGTGCATGCTGACTCAAGTGATGGTGAGCCTGGTGTTGCTTTGGACTTTGCCTCAGAGTCTGAGCAAAATGATGATGAGTTGCTTGAGCATGACAATGAGCATGGTGGTCGCAAGCGTGTCCGCACCCCTCCATCTGTCTGGGACGCTCGCAAAAAGTCCCAAACTAGCTATATATGTGGAGAGCCTGCCAATAGGGCTAAGGACTGCAATGCTGACTTTTGACTGACTGGCTTGTGATGAGATTTCGCCCTCGGAGTTGTGTTGAGGTTTTGCCCTCAGAGTTGCGTTGAGGTTTCGCCCTCAGAATTGTGTTGATGTCTGCCGTCAGGTCTGCCCCCTGAAGATGCGAACTCAATCAGTGTTATATCCATTCAATCACAAGTTGGCTTTGTGCTCACTGTGTTCCTGCCCTTAGTGCTTGGTGGTTAACGAGGACGTTCACACTTAAGTGGGGGGGGGGAAACAGTGTGGCAGTGTATGACAGTGTATTGCAGCGTGAAGCAGCCCGCTCACAGCACGTGTGTCTTGTCACGATATAGCTCTGCAACCAAGCTCATTTTGAGACAATCATTCAGCGTGCGAGCTTTAGTGTCACACCAATGGTGTGTGCCTAATAGCACTAAGCCAATTACCTGTGTAAGCGTCACCCTGTAAGAAATGCCCCAACAAAAGTGCTTAGCAGCCTTCTGGTGTACTTTATTGGACCTAGCCTCAGTCCTGCAGAGCCCAACTGCAGCAATGTGGCCAGCCGCTGAGCTTTTCTGGCTGACTCATACACTGACAGCATCCGATCAAGTGCACTGGGCCTAGTTGAGGGGCACTTAAGTTTGTATTTGCCTTGATGAAGAGTAACACAAACAACAATCTGCACACACCTGACTTGGCTTATGTGAATGACATGAAGACCTGTGATTTAGCACTCAACAGGCTTATGTCTTGATAGATTGATCCTACAGGAAACATAGACTGTATACCAGCACCGGCTTTGCAAACGCAACGCTTTGCAAAAAGGCGCTGCATCCTGACTACACAAAAGCAAGGTAAAGGTGCTGCCGCCACATGAAGGCTACCATATACTAGCATCAGCCAAGTTAGCTTCCATTTGCAGGAGGGACATCTGCTGTCTGTACGCCATTGCTTTCAGGTAGCAAGTCAGCTGACCGATCCTTAGGTATGCAGTGTACTGTCATGATATCTGTAGTTGCCGCATGAGCTGCCTCTCTCTCTAGAATGACCAACTGCAATCACATGAAGGATAACTACTGCAGTCATATGGATATACATGCAATGGCCAAAAACACAGTACATTGGACCCCCTCTCCCCCAAAGAGACTTTGGCACAAGCAAATTGCATGTATTGTTTCAACGCACAAAAGCCTGAGTTCAGGCATTTCACCAAGCTCTGCAAATTGGTGTATCCTTGGGAATGTGTATCTGAGATCCAATATGTCAAGGAAAAGCCTGAGTGCATCCTGCGTGTCAGACATAAAACACTGCATGGCACAATCTGTGAGAGTGCTCCCCATACCTGATTGTACTCCAAGTCAAATCTGAGGTATTGATCCTCGCATCCTTCAATCTGCCTAGTGAGGTCCGACAGGTTTTTGACTGGCTTGCCATTGACCTGATGCACTTGTGTGTTCACAATCTCCTCATAGCCAATGTTGACATCAGAAGCTAGCACCTGCGCATGCAGCAGGTGACTCATGTCAAGGGTCTTGATCCTGCTTTGTGATCGTCCTGCCTGCCTTACACTACTGCTGCATGCAGTTACAGCTGATGCCTCAGGCACATCAGAAAGAGGTTTTGCATGCCACTGCTCGCTTGCATGACACTGTTTACGACTGATGCCTAGCTCACCTAGAGAGAATTGTTACAAGGCACTGTTTGCAAAAAATCACAAGAGCCTGCCCACATCAACAAAAGCAATCCAGATGATGTGTTGCCTGGTGGCAGTGTAGCTGAGCAGATCTGCCTGACAAGACTTCTTTGTTGACTCAATTGACAAAGAGCAAAACCTTGCAAGTCAGCAAATCCAACCTTGCTATACATGCAACTCCCAAAAGTCCACCACCCAGCGTATCAAAAGCCTTTTGAAAATTTGGCTTCCCAGACATGGCCTGATCACCTACACGCATGAATGCAGACAAGTTGATGAGGATGTGGTTGCTCACCTGGCACAGCACTACGACTTGCTGGTCTGGCTTGTCAGCCATAGCATGCATCATGGAGTCCAGCAGCTTGACAGGGGCATCAAAGTCATACTCCTTGCCATACTCACTGCGCAGGTATGGGACACTCACCTGTAGGTGCAGCACCCCACAAACATTGGTTCATTCGTTCAATAAGTGTCTTCCCTTTAAGTCAGAGCAATGAGTATGTTGACAATGAGTGTAGAGTTTGGCAGCTACAATTGCTGGAAAGGACAAGAGATTGGGAAAGGTGTGTTTTTAGAGGCGGCCAAGGGGCAGGGCTGTGCTGGGCAGCCTGGGCAGGGGAGGTGGACAGGCAAGCAGCAGGTGACTAGATTGGAATCAGGGACAAGCAAGTTGGAAGCAAAGTACGCAGGGTTTGTTGCGACATGCCTATCGAGACCAGTTGCAGATACATGACAGGCGTGTGTAGTATTGGCATGGCATGCATAGAGCAGGTTAGATTGTGAAGCATACAGGCATTGCAGAGTGTTGTATACGACAGCACAGTTGCACTCCGCGATGCAAGCAGGCTCTCATGCAGCTCAGCCCTGATCACCGCTGCTGTATCAGACCTCTCTCATCAATGGCACAAGACCTACATGCATTGTGATGACCGGGCACAAAGATGTCCTGTCTTACTTGGCAACCAAGAGCGAGACCAGCAGGCAATGAAAGATGAGAGCTGCAATGCAAAGGGTCTTACTTGACCAAAAACAAGACCAGCGATGATGAAGTATGAGGGCGGCCGCCCCTTAGTGTGCACTGGGATCAAGCGCACGGGCTGAGCCAGCTTCACAGTCATGCTCTCCACCTTGCCGTTGCTGAACACCCTCAACAGAGCCTGCAAAGACGCATAGCAGATGAGCACAAAAGTTGTGTAGAGAAGATTGGCTTGTCTCACAGAAAGCTGTGACAATGGTCGTATGACTCCAGGAAGCATCTTGGGCAATTTTTAAAATGACAATGTTGAGATGACAGCATTGAGATGACAATGTTGAGATGACGACGTTGAGATGACAACATTGAGATGACAACGTTGAGATGACAATGTCGAGATGACAATGTTGAGATGACAATTTTGAGATGACAGTGTTGAGACAACAGAATCTCTTCAAGCCTCAAAAAAAGAAAAGAAAAGAGTACACCTTTTGGCGTCAATTTAATGAGAAGCCAAGTATTATACCAGGCTGCCCATGCAAGCTTCAACAAAGTCCTAAGGTGCTTGCACAGCTTCTGTGATCTCAACATTGTCATCCCAAATTGTTATCTCAGCATGTCATTTCAGCATTGTCATTACAACATTGTTATGTCATGTCAACAATGCATATCTGTGAGAAGTTGCTTCATAGCCTGAGCCTGCCATCATATTTATTATAGTTCATTGCTGGCCTGAATGAAAGTGATGTAGCCCATCAGCCCTAGCACAACGCACCTACAAGAAGCCTCACCTCTTCATTTGTGTACTTTTTGGAGACCAGATAGTTGAAGCTGATGCGTTCTCCGCTTCTGAAGGGCACAGTGCCATCGTTGGCGATGTCAACGCCATCAAAGCTCAGCAGGATGTCCCCTTTCTTGAGGGACTTGTTGACTGGGGCTGTTGGCTCCACCCGCCTGATCAGAACGCCCTTCTGGTCAGCCTGTCACACCACAGAGATCAAGTCGCTGTTGCTGCAAGGCTCCATGATTGTGTGATCCATGCTTCTTGCACTGGCAAGCAAGCACATGGTACATGCATTGTGTCACGGCCTCACTCCTCTGTCTGTACACATTTGGCTGTGATATGAAAGCAAATCCTCAGCAAGCTTCAGCCCAAAGAGGATGCTGGCTCTTCTTCATGCAAAACAACGGCTGCCTGTGGGTGCGCTCAGAGTAGACTGATGCAGACCGCATTCATCCTTGAGCCTCAGTACGTAAGGCATCCACATTGCATGGTCAAGACAATGAAGCGCATGAACAAGCATGACTAGGGCCCACAGGATTGTCCACCATGCCTCACCCGCACGCGTTTCCTTTGTCAATGCCAGAAGGCATAATCTTTCCTTTTCTGTTCTTTTCGTGATTAGGACATGAAACAGAGCTATATGGGCTTTGGTGTTGAGTCATGTCTGCATGCCGAGTGCTTTGCTGTGTGGTCATACCTGCATGCCAAGTGCTTGGGTTTCTAGTCATACCTGCATGCCGAGTGCTTTGGTGTTGAGTCATACCTGCATGCCGAGTGCTGTCCTCATGAAGGGACTCTCCATCTTCTGCCACTCTATGCCCAGGGCCGGGAAGGCTGTGTACTGCCCATTACGCTCATAGTCATTGATGAAATGCTCCATGACAGGTGTCGGTATCACATACCCAATATTTTCAGCATCTTCGTGCTGCAGCAAGCACAACAGTGTTGACAAATAGTTCACTGCGTTGCGCTTTATCCTGTTGACAAGACTTTATACAACAAGATGAAAGCAGAACTCAAATTTATGCAAACTTGATAAAATCTGCATATTCTGACAGGCAATCGTCACGCAGAGCATTGTCAATTGTTGCTGGCACATCAATGCTGCGCATTGAGCTGAAAATGAAAAGCCTCATAGGAATGCATGTGAGTGATGCTGGTGCACAGATTGGGCTAGTTGAGGCAATGTTGACAGAGTCAGTAAGTGTAACAACATACGACTTGACAGCAAAGGCGTAAAAAAAGCACACAGTCATAGCACAAGGTCAGCATAGAGACAGGCAGTCCAGCATAAACACAGGCAGAGTATCTTATAGCACAGCACTATAGTCCTGGATGGGTGAACAAGACATATAACGGCATCTGCTTCAAGCTGCAGCAGCCTGCTTGTTGTGAGACATGAGACATGCTGCTGCCATTTGTTGTGATTCATGACAGCCTGATGGTGTACCTTGAGGGACTGAAAGGCAATGCCAACACACTCCCCTTTGCTGTTAAAGGCAGGCCCCCCACTGTTCCCACTGTTGATGGCAGCATCTATCTGTATCGCCAACAACTCTGCTGCACCATGCACATAAGAAGTGACCTCTATTCTTGACACCACCCCACTGGTCACAGACATGGTGTCTCCTCCAATTGGAAACCTGTGACGCAGGGTACAAGTCAGCAGGGTGGGGCCATACCAGCTGTAAGCAGCTGCTGCTTTGCATGCACATGCATATTTTGCTCTACCTTTCATTTCCTAACAAACAACACGTCAAGACAGTCAAGGTAAATGAGTGGGGCCCTGGTGTGTAGCATGCATGCTCTTTGTAAGCGTTATTTTCCTGCAGAATTGAGAAAGCTAGTCAATTATTCTGACCGCTTGCCTAGTGAGCTAGACCTCTCATGATCACAGCACAAAAGAAAAACGTCACAAGCAGTGCAACAGGAAAAAGCAATACAAGCAGTGTAACATGATATAACAATACAACAGGATACAACAACAGCACACGCATCGCTGTGGAGAAGCATGCCAGCTTTCACAAGATGCAACCATAGGCATGCTGTCTGCTCCCCCATGGCAGCAATCACGGTGACGCAACTGAGCCTGAGCTAGATGATGCTGAAGCATGTTCAGACAGAGCTGTACCCAATGACTGTTACGGAGTCTTGCAGACGAGGCAGCACACCAAATTTGACAGGCTCTACACCCTGCCAGAAGGCAGGATCCTCCACCGTCAACATTGCTGCAACATGAAAAACGGAATTGATTCAGAGCGTTGGAATGCCACAGATAACAGACTGGATTCAGCATGATGCATGGTCGACGTGCCAGACCATATCAGCACAAGCAGCTGTCAAGGTGTTAGTTGACAGGAAGCTAAACAGACGGGTACAGCGTAGCTTCATATCTCTTGCAGCTGCTAGCCCACAGCAGAGAGACAAAGCCAGACCCACAGGCGTCCCAGAATGGTTGCCAGAGCAGACTTTGCAGCTGTGTTTGAAAGATACAACTGAGCAAAGCTTACAAGTGGTACAGCAAACACAAGCAGGCCTACCCATATCACACTCTGTACCGACAGCTAGGACTTGAGCCACATACTTCATGTCAGAGCCGCGCCGTCGCACTTTGACCTGTAGCAGCGCTTCATTTTCCAAACAGGTTGAAGAAGGGAAAACGGCGCAAGCGAGCACAAGGTATTGCTCAATCTGGGCTTGCAGCAGGGGAAAGAAGCATCGCTGTCAGCATGTGCAGAAGCTGTGCCTCAAGATAAGCATGAAGGCTGAATGCAATGAACAAGTCATGCCTTGAGACAAGCCTAAAGGCTGAATGCACTGAAGAAGCTGTGCCTCGAGACAAGCATGAAGGCTGAAAGCAATGACGTGCCTGTGTGTGGTGATCTACGCAATGGGCATTGGTCAGGATGCGCTTGCCATCTGTGATGAATCCGCTTGAAGTGCTGCTGTACTGCCTCTTGCGCTGCCATGGTAAAGAAAAGTTGGGCTCTGAGTGTGTGCAGAAAATCTGCAGAACAAGTTTTTTTTCTGCGCATTTGGAATGATTGTTGCATACATAAGGATAGACAGCACAACAGTATGCGGTCTGATGTTGACTGTGTAGAGATGGCATTTCCTGACACAATAAAGGACAAAAATGCAATAGGATATCGGCCTCAGCAATGCATTTGTCAACCAGCTGGTTTAGATTTCGTTCTCGAGCTGCGACTCTAAGTGACATGTTGGATTGAGGTCAGCAATCTCAAAGGCACAAACAGACACCTTTACAACACATTCCATCAGCATCTCCCCATTGCTTCTGTCACCATCAAGACTATCTGTCAGCATGTCCTCTGCTGGTTCTACAGCAGAGAGTCCCTGATTGTCTCTGGTGCTAGCTGATGGCTCCCCAACCATATTCCCTATACGCCCTCTACGCTTGCGCTGCTGCTGGCCATCCTCAGCAGCATCATCTGCGAGCACCTGGTGGATTATGATGTACCACAGACGGATGCTGTTGTGCTAAACTCTGTTACCAAACATGCTGCGGCCTACGCTTGCCTCCATAAGCTGCTAAATCATTGAGTAGACAAAGTTTACTGCCCTTACCTGCAGGCGCATCTCTTGGTCGTCTCCTCGTACCTTTCTGCGAAGCCAAGACTTCAGCTACATTGCTATCACCAGCAGGAATGGCGGAAGATTCAGCCTGCAATTTAAACGAGAATGCTGTCAAATAGCAAAGGTGCTCCCCTAGAGACATGGCAGTGTCTGGAAAGTGAGTGAAGGGGAGGGTTGACGGACCTGTGATGGCGATGCGGGTACATTGTGCAAAGGCTCTGTCTCTAAGAGAGTACCGGCTGACATGGCGTCAGCCTTCCTGGTTCGTCGTTTCGGAGCCATATTGTTAGAGGCTTATAAAGTGATCAGTCTTGGTGACAAGCAAGAAGCATCGATCTTAAAAATGACTAGGACTACTGATATTCCGACAAGTATATCTGATCCACTACGCGCTCAAGCCCAGTTGTCGCAATGCAGTTGCCAACCTGTAGGTGTTTCTACGGGCTGGCGTTTTGACCGTAGGGCGGACGGCACTTGACCTAATTACCAAAATGCCCTGGTAGTCGGGATTGGTCCCTGGGACCTGCCCCGGGACTGTTTCACGTCAGTCGTGCTTCGAGAGTCACAGCAGTTCCTGCAGCTGTGTTGTGTTCGAGCAGTGTAACGTGTGAACAGGGAACCAATCTAGGCGTCGTCTTCGTGCAGCTGGTGTTGACAAGCATTTTGTAAATAGAGATCGCGCCGGATCTCAGGAAGTCAGGAAGTCAGGTCTTCCGGCGATCATGCGCAAGATCCTTTCTCCGCACAACTTTCCGGAGAGTTTCCGAGCGTGCCTGGCTTTGAAGAAGAGGGCTTTCGACTTTCGGTAGACCTGTTTTGGTTGTTAGGCTTTGAAGAGTTCATGGACTTGACCCCCAATGCTCCGGCTTCCAGCTTTGCCTTCGGTCTTGCAACTGCAGCGTCGGCTCCTATTGCGACATCCGGCACGCCCATCAGTTCAAACTCAGGCGCAGAACCAGCAGAAGCATCACCCGCTGAGAAAAGCGAGCGCAGACAAATTAGGAACAAAATGTCACAAAGACGTTTCCGTGAACGCCAGAAAGTGCGCGCTGACTAACAGCGACTCATGGGTCCTTCATTTTACAGGTGAATTACTGATCCCGACTGATGTCCAGGAGCGGACTCAAGCGCTTGAAGCCGAGCTTGCACAAACCTCAGCTCAACTTCAGCAACTACAAGCTCTACAAGCATCTCTAAGAACCAAAAACCAGCTGCTAGAGAAGCTGCTGCACCTGAATAAGCAAGCAGATTTCAAGGCATCTCCTGAGCTCCCTCAAAGCAGCGCCGTAAGCTTCTCAATACACTCTATTTTGCAAGCACACTTTGACACTAATCCTGTAGCCTACTTACCAAAACGCCAATAAGCAATCTCTGTGTCCAGTCACGGCCAGAACATCTCTCCGTCAAACAGAACTGCTTGAGGGCGGATGCATGTATGGTGTATCTATAAGACGCTCACATCAGTCATCTGATCAGCAGATGCCCTTTCTATTCAGCAATTCTGTGCTTGTGGCAGACTGTCTTAGATTTGTACAAGCAGCGTGGTTTCAAGACCTGAGCCTATGCTGGCTGTGATGCAAACCCTGCCAGCGCTGCGCTTGACAATCTGGGAGGGCGGTGAGGAACTGATACCTGTACAAGACATTGGGAAGCTGGCGTTGCAAGAAGTTGCCAAACTATACACTGTAAGCGAAAGCTTGTCGACGCCTTTCTGCAAGCTGTTGCTATAGAGACAACGCGTCATGACCATACCCCATGGCTGCATGAGTGTTATGCTACTTTGCAAAGATGTGACGCGATATGGCGCAAGTGCAGCAAGCCTGTTGCACGCTTTGGATCCTCTCTGCCATGATCAGCAATGATGTGCTTGCAGCTGGGATGCATGCATTCATATTTATTGCACCTTACAAACATGCACATACCTGCTTGCTAATGTGTGGTGACATGACAACACTGTGCCTGACAGCAAGGCTTATGCAAGTTGCCAGCCACACCCCTTTCCCCTCAATGCATTCCTGTGCTTCAGGCATACGTTCATCAAATGGCGGCCTGCCTAGCCCAGCAAAAGGACTCGTTGCTCACAGAACAAAACAATTCCCCAGCAATGCAGCGTTTGAGCGAGCTGGTCATTGAGTGCGGGTCGCTGATAGTCATCATATTGATTAGTAACCCTAAGGGCTTAAAAGACCTGCAAAACTGCAATATGGATGAGGGGATGGTGTGTCCGGATGCACAGCCACCATTGTTCTACTGCGAAGTCATGGTGATATGCAATTCTGTTTAGCCAATTTTGCATAATCATTGCGCAACATGCTTTGTGACTTCAGCAGCATGTGCAATGCTGTGTATGTCAGCACATTTATTGTACTGGTGATAAACCACTTGATCCATTCTGTTTACGATCCTGCAAATAGTTTTAGCAAACTGTATGTTGATAATGCTTTGTTTGTAAGCTGCCATGCAACACACTGACATTCAAACACAAGACTGGCTGCACCTCAGACAGCTGTCTTACTTCAAGATAGGACAGCTGGCACGCGAGCGCAAGGCATTGCTCAGAAACATGACTCAGTGTCAGATGGACATGGGCCATGTTAGTGATAAGCTGGCACAGATGACTAAGTGGTCAGATCATTTGAGAGAGAATGGTGCAGAGGAGTATCGTTCCTACTGCATGTTTGCGACAGCCTTTCTGCGAGGGGTATGTTTCAGCTTCATCCAAAAAGCATACTGCTGCCCACCATGCTTGTATGGCTGAACACTCTCCACCATTTGCAGCACATGAAGCTGTGCATATGTGTATGTGCATATATGCACACGTCCATGTATGCATGCATGTATGTTTGTCTATAGGCACAATGGTGATCAGCATGGCATATGGCAATTGCTTGTATACAGCTTGTGTCACAGGTCGGACACAGAGTCTGCTGTGCATCACATCTGACTGTTTTATAAGACGCTCATTGTTTCTCTTGTTCTGTTGTCATTGCATGTTCTGAAGTTGGTAATGCCACACTGAAGTATACAGTCCCAGATACAATCCGGCTGCTGCTGCAGCTGACCAGCAGGGGCTGACTAGCAGAGGCTGCTGACATGATCGCCTACTGTCTTTGAGATTTCTTCTTTTTCTTTTCCTTCTCTTGCCAGACACAGATGACTGCCACTGCCAATGCAATGACAGAGTTGACTGCTGCTGCAGATCAGCACATCCAAGCAGGTAGTCACAGGACATGTGTGTGCCTTCCCCTGGATACCAACTGTAAACAAACTGCTAAAGGCTGAGGCTGTCAGGACAGGTCATCCTCCCATGCAGACTTACGTAGAGGACACATCTGTCGATGATCTGCATCATGCTGCAAACTTCACAGCAGTAGCCAGCTATTTGGAAACCATCACGCTTGAGAACTTGAAGGTGCATGTCCCATTTAGGTCTGTTTCACAGTAGCATTGGTTGGGAGTGCGGCGCTCTGACTGCACTGTGCAGAGGCTTTAAAGCTTTCATTGGAGGTGTGGATGCGTGCTTCCTTAGCAGATGCCTGTCACTTAGCGAGCGATCAAAAGAACTTTGAGTTTGCAACTCTTGTGGGTCTTGATCAGAGGCTCAGATGGCTGGCACTATGGCTGAACTCAGGACTTCAGAAGCCATTTCTTTCCGAATGGCCAAGCCTATCTGCATCACAAGCAACTCCGTACACAAGAGGAGTCATGCTATATGGTTCAAATACAAAGTGAAGCAGGAAGGCATGAGGAGCTGCAATTTTGCAGGGTCGTACCTTGTGGAGTCTGTCCTGCTTCCGTTTCAGGTTTTCAGGCCTGTTGCAGAGACTTCATGACAATGTTGTCACTGAGGAGAGCTGAGGTTTCACAACATGTTGTGCACAGGTGCGCTTTCAAGTTTGGAGTAGTTGTTGGCAGATGTTGGTGACGAAACAATAGGGTCAGGCAAAATCAGGCAAGCATACTTCAAATTTGATTGTGCACCACGCGACGCGATAAAGAGTGTTACCAACAGCGAAGTGCACGCTAGGCTGCCCAGTAGCCAAGGAAAGCAGCTTGGCTAGAGTCTAGCCGCTAGACCAACTATGATATGCTTGCCAATCTTCAAAGCAGCCAAGCTTTCTGTACTGTGCTTGCTATCTGAGGGTGTGATTAAGCCTGGTTCTGTGGCTGTGTACGTGTTCTGACTTTTTGCTTATGTTTACTAAATTTGTAGATTACTTTCTTTCTTGGCCAATAGGGCTATTAAACCTGGGGCAGGGCCTCACTGACCCTGTCCCATGCCAATTTTTCCCAAGCCAATCCATGTAATTATTGTATGCTCAGGACCGTCACAATAATGATACACAGCGTGTTAGCTCTCACCTCAGGGCACTCGGCTGTAGCTACATGCTATGTGCGCTGTGGTCATTGGTAGCAGTGTGCACACGTGTCCTACCAGTAAAAGATATAGGCATACAACCCGAGCTGTTTCATGAAGCCTGCAAGTAGACGCAATGAGACGCACATGAGCCATGGGCTCCATGAGGAGCGTCTGAACCCAAAAGGGACGGAGCATCATCAAAAAGCATGCCCCAGTCAATGCCACGAGAGCTGACCTGAGAGAGTACTAGTGAGAGTTTGAGTGAGATTTATATGTATTTGCCAGCCAAGCGAGGGAGGAAGCTAACAATGCTTTAGCCAGCCAAAAAGTGTTGAAAGTGACATGTCACTTATTGGCTGGTCAAGAGAGAGAGAGCCAGACAGGTTACAATGCTTTGGGCTGGCTAAAGAGGTTTTGGGCTCTCTCTCATGCAAAATCCCTCAAGACGAAGGAGACATAGGGCTGCAGGTTTGACCTACAAGTCAATGCATGGTTGATTGACCAAAGCTTCGGCAAGCTCAGGTCAACTCAGTTGTCTGCTTAGTTTGCACATTTTGTTGGTCGGCTGCTGCTCGTTGAAGGTGTGATTTACCGCTTGTCTATCTGGTGAAAGGTAAAAGTCGTCCTCATTCAAAGCCAATCTGCGATCCGGTAGTACCGCTGTGCTATTCCGGGAACCGGCTGAGACGGATCTCTGGCCAATCGTCTGTTGATGGCGGACAAGAACCGCCGAAAGGAGGTGGAGGTGTTGTTGACTGTCTTACGGCAGCCAGGACACTCTGTGCCTGTGCAAGAGTTGACAGAATATCTTCGTCTGGTAGGTTTAGTAACAAAGTGAACATCAGTTCTTCAAGCTGTGTTTTGCATGTGTTCACAGCCTGGCTGGCGCATGTTTAAGTTGTGCTTGAATTGCTGAAGGTTCGGGATCTGCACATGCGAGACTCTGAGAATGTCACAACCTATGGTGGCCAGAATTTGCAAAAGCTTGCAGCAGCTTTGACAGAAGAAGAGCGTAAGTACACAGTAGCATCATTGTGCATTCACATAGAACAATTTGATGGAGACAAGAAACAATAACAGTGCACTGATCTTGCAGTGTGGCTGGTGTATGAACAAGTTGCTATAGCAGCTTTGGACACGAGAGCAATGGAACTTGCAATCAGCCTCATACAAAAAATAAGAAAGAAGTTTCCTTCTAGCAGCAGGACGTACAGATTGACGGTGATTGCTTGCACGTCAATTTTGGCTTGGATTCCTGCCGCTGTGCAGCAATTGGGGACATGTGCATCATCAGGGGTGCCTGAATGCATTTTTGCTGCAGTCACTGTACCTTGAAGCCTGTGGAGACAATGCAAAGCTGCTAGAATTTCACAAGCAAATACTAGAGGATGATGAAAACAATGAGGCCATTCTTAAACGACAGGTGAGACCAAGGGTTGCAATGTTGCGCGCTGGCGCTGATTATGCTGATATGTTGTCACAAAATATATGTTGCATATGCCTGATTGTTATAAGGCATGCTTGTGTCTAGCACATGTAGTGAGGCTGCATCTTTGTGCTGTAATTGCCAGTGTGAGCTGAGCTTATGATACAGTGCACACATGTCATCTGCATGTCAGTGTGTACATCCATTGCTGAGTTCAGGTTGTTCTGGAAAAGAGTAAAGGCAACCTCAGCGGGGCAATTGAGCTTCTGAGAAAGTATGTAGATATATATATGCTGGACAGAGAGGCCTGGGAAGAGCTTGGAGAACTGTATTTGGAGGTGAGCCCTGTGCCTGTGACATGTCTGCATGTGCAAATGCTTCGTACGCGTCATGCAAAACTGCAGGTGGTCTTGACATGCAATCACAAGCCCCAGTTTGTGCAAATACAGCTCACATTCAGCAGTTCATTTTGCGCTAAGGCTTGCTCCTTGTTGCTGCTGTCAGTTTGGAAAACAATGATGTGTAAACAGACAAAGAGTCTTACCGCTGCTCATTGCAGGCAAGTCTTTATCAGCAAGCGGCACATTGCTATGAAGAGCTTTTGCTGCATGTGCCCAGCAACACAGCATACTATGTACAATACGCAGACATCATGTACACTATTGGCGGCACCCATGCTGCTAATCACAGAGCAGATGTCATTGCCAGTGACTACCGCACAGCACAGTCGTACTATGCAGCTGCAGTGCGCATGAGCGAGGGTCACAACACACGAGCTCTATATGGACTGTGTGCGTCCACGTCGCAACTTTCTGGCCTGAAGGTATGCTGTCATTGGTAACATGCAATTGACGCTGCGGGTTGTGAATGCTGCATGCGTATCAAAACTATGTGACATATTGGACAGAAGCAAAGGTCCTGTCATCTGCTGCCAACACATGGGACCAATATCTAGATGCAACATATTTAGTGACATTTTGACACTCACTGCACTTGGCATGATGCAGGGGCGTAATGCACAGATGCAAGACTCAGCTAATGTGGCAAATTTGGCAGCACAGACTTTGATCAGGCGGTATAGTGAAGAGTGTGACGGTCTTGTACCATATGTCAAGGATCTCATAAGGACACACAATTTGATGTTGAAGTGAACTTGTTCTGCAAATCGCGTTCAGAGACCCTCAAATGACATGCATGGCGTCAGCATTGACTCAGTCATGTCGCCATTGGCATATCTCCATTGCAGCGCTGCTTCTTTGCTGGCTGAAAGCACTTGCTGACCCACTGCACTGCTGCATTGCCTGCCATCATTGACCCTTGCAGCAAAACAAGCTCTCAGTAATATACTACAGGTGGCAAACTGTCTTCTGCATCTGCAAGCACAAGCTGTGCATTTTGCAGCTGCAAGGCTGGCAAAGCTCCTGGCTGTTGCTCCTCTGACTCTGTAGCTTGTCTGTAACAACCACATTTGGCAATGTCCTCTTGCCAGACACCCTCGTATACAGCTCCATCAGCATAGTAGTACACTCCAGGGCCATTCTTCATGTCATTGGCCCATTGCCCTTCAAAAATGTCGCCATTGGCATATCTCATTGTCCCTGTGCCTGACCTGCGCATACAAACAATTGCTGCTTTGTCTGCCAAGTCATGGATTGCAAACAATAGTCTTGAAGATAAACCCAGGCGATCCTTTTGGATGCAGGCAACATAGTGCAACAGAGCAGGCCCAAAAGGTGGCTCATTGAAGCCACCTTTGACTGCCTTGCTGAGCATGCCTCACAGTTATGAGCATGTAGCTGTATGTCACACACAGCACACCTGTTGTCCAGCTCCCAGTCACCATCATAGACATCACTGCTGTCGCCAGGCTCAGACAAATATGCTTGCTGACCACGGCCCTTCCTCACACCCTTTTCCCAAAGCCCTTCATATGCATTCCCTGCATCATCATAGTAGATGCCCCTGCCCTGCAGAATGCCAGAAGCAACTGCATATTAGCACCACTTTCAACTTGCTGAAACTAAACAACCTCAACAAACACGAATTTGCCATTGCACAGCTTGACAGCTCTGCGTATTTATCTGCAGGTAATGCATCCTTCTGCGAGCTGCCCTTGTCACATGTTTGGCATGTGGTGTGACTCAAGCACTTTACTGGTGCACTTGCAGCATGCTGAGCGCCTCCTGCTGCGTGGTGCTGCATAGCAGGACCAAATCCAGCTCTAAATTGCATGTCCCTGGTGAGCAGAGTGCAGGCACTTACATGAAACTTATCCCTTTGCCACTCCCCAGTATAACGGATCCTGTAGCGGTCACTGTCATACAGCCATAGAGCCCCAATTCCGTGGCGTTTACCATTCAGCCATTCACCTTCATACCTATCTTCGTTAGGATATACTACGGTACCACTACCTGCATTTGACAACAGGTTGCCTGTCGAAATCGTTATGCACTTCAGGCAGGCAGAACCAACTGCTATCAGCTTGCTCGCCTTCTCGCTTGTTGTGCTGCCAACTACCACGGTACTGTTCTCCCGATGGAAGAAACAAGGTGGCCTTTGAGCCTGACTTCTCAGTCTGCAGGACAGTACCCTGTCAAACACTGTAGGCAACGTGTCCGGCAAGCAAACAGGTTGCCGAAAGCTTGACCTTCTTCTCCCTGTAAGTCCACGTGCAACTCTTGAGGTCCTTGTCGCTGCTTTGCAGCAACACAGCTGTGCCCGGCATGCCTGCGCCGTAGGTGACAAGCCTTGGCACCTTGACTGGTTTGCAGAACTGAAAGGATTCTAAATGTTTGCACCGCCGTTGTCTGCATGTGTGCAAAAGAGGCATGCATGCAAACGACAAATTTAAAGCCAGCAGTGTCATGCAGACGAGGCAGGACTGACACTTTTGTGCTGCATGCTTCCAGCACTTACAAAGCATGCAGTGAGGATGAGAAGCATACAACCGAGGACCTCGCTTACTCACCACCAGCCACATGCATGGCCAAGGAGACCAATGAGGCACATGTTGCTCATAATTTTGTCTGCTCGAGCAGAGCTCTTCACCTGCTCCACTTGGGTCAAAAGGCGGCACTCTGGGTGCAGGTGCGGCTTGTAGCAACACTGGCCGGGTGATTGTCATCACACACCCTTCCAACGCCCCTGACCGCATCTGCTTCAAACCACAGATCACCCGAGTGCCTTTCGGCTGCAGGTGCCAGGAACATTGCTCCGCACTGGATGGAATCCCAGCATGTGCATGTTCCTTGTGATTAGGGTTTCCAGATGAACCTGGTGAAGTGCGAGAAGCCAGATATCACATGCTCACCAGGTGAACGTTTGGTGTTGACATGAGCGGGCCTCTCAAGCTTAAGATCAAACTAAAACAAAGACCCCAAGAACCCGAGTTTGCTCCGGGGTCGTCGGATCACAAGCGTAAGCGCGACGAGTATTCGCCTCAGCCCCTAGGTGTTCCCACTTCAGCTGCAAACGGTCATCGTAGCGAAGTCAAACGGCCTAAGAAGCAGAAACAGCATCAGCAAGTCACTAGTCAGCCTCAGATAACATCCTCTGGCAACAAAGTCAAATTACATATCAAGGGTCCTTGGAGCAAAGCAGCATCTGCGTCAGACAGTAAAGGCTCGCCTTTGAGGCAGTCCTCCTCAGGACACCCTCATTCTCAGGGCAGAGCTGTACATCAAGGTCCCAGTGTCGTCCTCAAGCAGCGTCCGCCTGCCAAGGCTGTTCAGGTTCTTGGACAGGCTGACCCTGCACAGGCTTTCAAACCCCCTAGCAAGAAGCCAAAGCTCAAGCTCAAACAGCAGCAGGGCAGTTCAGCTGCAGGTGGAGCTTTGGGGGCAAACGCAGCAGATGGGACAGCATCTGTCGATGCTGCACCAGGCATCAAAACAGAAACATCACCTGGTCAAATTGAGGCCCCCTTGATTCTGATCCCAAAAAGCGAAGGCAGTCCTGCGGTTGCTGTTCCCACACAGGCTGTACTAGAGCGCATTGTAGACAAGATGCAGAGGAAAGATAACTTCAACATCTTCAAAGAACCTGTCACAGAGGCCATGGTGTGTAAATTAGCTGTACAACATTGTTTCCTGCCGCCACACGCTGACTGGCGGTGCATGAAGTTCTGCATGTTCTTTATCTGCAGGCACCTGGGTACTTTCAAGTGGTGCAGCGTGGTATGGATTTCACCACAATGCGTTCAAAGGTGCAGGGTGATGCCTACACTACTTGGCAGGACTTTCAGGTAATCTTTACTCCTGCAGCACATGAGCATGACCTGGTCTGCTTCAGCAGTCACGCATGCGATTTGTGCAGCTGTAGCATCAAGTCTGGCACTGAATGTCCACTGTCATGTTGCAGGAAGATATGGATGTGATGTTTGGCAATGCTATGGCATACAACACTCCTGATACTGTGTATCATAAGCAAGCACGGTCTTTGAAGACAGTTGCTGCCAAGATGATTGAACTGGCAAAGCAGGGCGTCACTGACTTCAGGTATACCAGCGCACAGAACATTGTATATTACTCTTCCAGCAATCTTCTGTGCCATCAGGAGAGATTGTTGTCTCTGGGTGCTGCATGTGGCTGAGCACGCAAGATTCATGTGGCATTTGGAGAATGTGAATGTTGAGCCTGATTGCAAGTTGACCACTGCATTACTTGCTTGATGACACTACAGCATTTTGCAAGCTGTAAGCAAACAATTAGACATGCAGAGCTGCAAGAAATGTCTGTTGGTTTACTACGATGCTCAGCATGCATGCAGGTAGCATCTGAGGTCTGCTGGTACCTTCAATGCCAATACTGTTGCATGTTGCATGCACTGCTTGGCTGAATTGCACCACATGGGGGAAACTGTCTTTTATGTTGCAGGGGCAAGACTGTTCAGGAGTCCAGAGCCCATAATGCACAGATAGCGGCTGAGGAGCAGGCATATAGGAATGAGCAAAGGTGTGTCCTCTTCAGCAGCTGCTGTCAGCATGGAATCTGCAACCAAATATGGTCACCGCACACAAACCCAAGTCTTTTACATGTACAGGGCCTGGCGCACAGCAACATCTGCAAACATGCATAGAGCAGCGCATTCAAAGACCTCACTGCAAGCCTCAGAAAATCTTGTGCTTTTGCTGTGTGAATTCTTTCTGCAGCAGTCTGAAGTCTATCTGTCCTATCTGTGCACTCAGGCACCTGTTGTACCATCATTTGCAGTCACAGCGTGCTGAGCGTGCTCATCTGCCTATGCTCGTGTCAATGTTTCGCACAGTGACTTGATCCGTTCTGCTCCCTTGCAGGAGTGCAAAGTCAGCAAGCCTGGCATCAAAGGTGGCTGAGCAGTTTGGAGCAGCTGGCAGTGGCATGCCCTTGCGGCACATGTCAACAGCAGGCAGTCACGCAGAGGCTGCCGAGTCTAGTGGGCAGCCTGCCAGAGTTGCTCCTCGTGTCCATCGCCCTGTTGTGCGGGAGAGCGACATGCGCAAGTTTGCCGGCCAGGTGGGCTCTTGGCACACCCCAGCTTGTGTTGAAACTAATCATGCTGATGCAAGCTGGCCTATACTATGCAGTGTGCAGGGTGGTCATCTGTTTCAACTTGTGTGCCAAGCACTTTACAGCAGCGTTGTGAGCTGCTTGTGCAGCAGTGCTGCTCATGCAGTTTGCTATTGAATGTGCGTCAATCATTCAAGCAAGCTCATTCGTCAGGATGTGCCAAAGTGCATCGATGCGCTTAAAATGTCCCTCCTAACCTGCTTGATGCACCACATGCTGATGTCAGTCTTGCTGTGTTGCCATCAGGAGGAGCAGAACAACAGGGCCACATACTGGCAGACGCCTTCAGCTCAGTTTTATGCCCGCTGGAAGGGTCTAGCAGCTGGCGCCTCAGCAGAGAGTGTGGCACTGCAGCCTGGCAGACCAATCTTGCGTCCACTTATACTACTAGGCAGGGACAGCTATGCGCGCAGCATTGCACGCTTCACGTCAGGGCTGAAGGGCAAGTTCAGAGAGCTAGCAAAGGCAAAAGCTGCCCCATGCGTCTTTCCAGAACCTGCTTCACATCCTCAACCATCCCATCCAGTGCAGCTTCCATCGCCCTCAATACCCGGGATGACGCTTTCAGTCCCAGGTGTGGCATCAGCAATCCCTATAGCAGCGAGTGCTTCTATCAGCAACAAAGCCCGGCCTGCTCTGCCCTTTAGTTCTGCTCCAACAGGAACGCATGGGAGTCTTGCTGCTGGTGCCAGTGCCTATGCTGGACAAATGCAGAGCACAGTTGCAGCCTCAAAGTCTGCGTCACATCTACCAGCAGCAAGACCAGTGCCCATGGCATATAGTGCAGCTCAACCACAACCCCTGGTTAACGCTTCGAATCCTGTGCAAAATCACTTGTGATGTGATTTCGAACATTTCCATGAATTAAAGTCGTAAACTGTGAACTTAGTTTCTGAAGCAGTCAGTTTTGTCTCAGGATACTTGACAGCTGTAGCGCAGGTGATGTCTGCATGTACTGCGTCTTGCAGAGCTGAATGCAACCTCGACATCTGTACATGCCAAATGGTATTGCACCTTAGCAAGATAGGCCTGCAACTGTATTGTCTGTGCATGCTAAATGACACTGCGTCATTGCACAACAGGCCTGGATGCAGATGCTCACTTCATGCATGAAAGGTCGAGCCTTCTATATAATTTGAGGCAGCATATTGCGCCTGCATAGTGCACTTGCTCCCGAACTGCCCATTAAAATTTCTGCTCTGAGTCAGCTGCCTTGTATGTACTTACACAATGAAGTTGCCTGGGTAGGGCAGGCACAACCATTGATTTTCTGCATATTGTACAGGCCCTGCAGGGCAGCTAGCTTAGTATGGGAGAGTGTTGCCATCAAAATTCAAATATCGCCCAGAATCTTGAGGGGTCAGCTCTGCAATGACTCCAAGAACCTGCTTCACAGAGTCTGTTGGCGTCAAGCGGAGGTCATACATCTTCTTGGGAAACTCCCACGCTCTGTGATCACATGTTGTGCAGTCAACGTCTGGTTGCATTAGTCAGGGAAACCGACTCATCTAATATTAACGAGCTCAGGGCACAACAATCATTTCATCAGCGAGGTGCACATGATGATGACTGCATCAGGTCATGCATTATGACTGGCTGGCCATTGTGCTGCCATTGCTATCCCCATGGATGGCTGGCATGAATGCAAGCTTGTGTGATGCAAACGAGTGAAAGAAGACGATGAGGAAGAAGAGACAGAGAAGTAGGTTGAGAAGAAGATTACCCACCCAAAGGTAGCATTATTCATGTCTGTCTCCACTGAGCCTGGATGAATGGCCACAAAGGTGAACCCTTCCTCTGGTGTCACATCAGATGCCCAACTCAGCGTCACTGCAGTCACATCAACAATGAATATCGCCGCATCAATATTGCATCGCATGCAACTTGGCTTCTTAGGATAGCAGGAACTACAACCCCAAATCTGCTACTAAGCTGAAAAGCAGCTGCAATCCCAAAGGCATCATGGCCATTGACAGATTGACACTAGATTGCAGCAACAGATGACCAACAGCCAAGCGCTGTGACAGAATATAGAATGATGGACGCTGAGACTTGTGGTGGAAGACGTGTCATGACAAGGGGATGTGTGATCAGGAGTGCCGGCATGTTCTGGCCGACCAATGCAGCGCCTGGTCCATATGCATGTGACATTGATGCCAGGACATGTGGAGGCTTACACATGTTGAGCGCTGCTTTGGATGTCTTGTAGCCGAGGCTTACTGAGGTCACAATTGAGGGCTCCTCCTTCCGTTTTGCAAACTGCACAGCCAGTGATGCCTGGTCAATTGGGCATGCAGATGCGACAGATTGGCAAATTAAATACAGATGGTCTGCACAACGGAGCAGGTTGCCAGTTGAGTTTGAGGCTGTGCTGTGCTGTGCTGTGCTGTGCTGTGCTGTGCTGTGCTGTGCTGTGCTGTGCTCCCCATGCTGTGTCATGCTGCCTGTTGCACAACTAATATTTGAGCATGGAAACATATAGTGTCACAGTGTGCTGTAATCGTTGTATGAGCCACACAGCCAAAGCAACAGGAGGCTCAGGTACGTCCCAACAGGGAAGTTTGATCTGCATCGTTTTGTATAAGAGCTGAAGTGTATGACTTTGTCATATTTTCCCCTGGAAATGCCCACTGACCTGGTCATAGCGTGCAGACAAGGATGCAAAGCTGGAAGAGATGTTGACAACAGTCTTCTTGTGACCAGCTTGCAGCAGCGGCAGGAAGGCTTGGATCATTGTGTGCACGCCCACTACATGAAGCTCCAGAGTCTGCCTGAGGGACTCTACTGTCCTGTGTAGCATCACAGGCAATGCTCTCTTCAGTTGCATCTCATGCTTGAAATGTGCTGGGGGGGGGGGAAGGGAGTGCATCATTGTGTGCAACCCCTCAGCTAGAGAGGACAAGATGAACTAGTGCACTGCATTATAGGTCAAGTGCATATCATTCTGAAGCCTGCTGATGACATGAATTCATGAGGTCTGTATGCAGAGGTGTGTATGCAGCAGCTTATGTTACGATGGTGAGTTATAGGTGCATGCATGACGGCATAAGAACGCACGTCGGCATGACACACAGTATGCAGTCGTTGCCTCAGGCACTGCTGTGTGTTTGCTACTAGACAACAATCACAGCTTGGGTTTTACACCTGCACAGGCATTCTTCATGCTGCAGCATCTGACTTGTCTTTGATGGGCATGTGCAACAGGCCGCAAACTCCCAAATCTCAATACAGAGACCAATCAAGGCAATGCTGAGGGCAACTGTATGCAGTGAGAGGGAGAGACTCTCACTCAGAACGGCTCTGACACGGGTCACATCTCCCAGCGTTGTTGATCAGGTAGTCTAAGCTTGTGATTCCAGGAAGTGCTGTAACTAGCTTCACTGCAGCCTGCATAACCCGTCATGTAGCAACAAACTCACAAAAAGAGGCCAGCTTAGGTAAGAAAGAGGCATGTGTGACAAGCAAACATAGGAAAGGCAAGCGGGAGGGTGGGTTGATCTAGGTCTCTGTGATTCTGCTGTTCAATAGGCAGTGTCTGAATGTCGCAGACCTGTATGCTGGAAGTGCTTGCTACATCCAAAGGAACGAGATGTAGACGGTCTGAATGCAGTTCATGAAGCTCTTGAAGGTCTTGGGATGAATCTGGTGATCTGGCCCCAGCAATGACAACTGTGTTTTCATTTGCAAGGATCTGCAGGACGGCAAGTATTGTGACACACTCGTGTAAAGTTGTGCTACTAAATACTGCCAAAGGCAAGTGCGACCATCACTTGTTTGACAAACTCAGCGCCGATGCCTCTCGAAGCCCCGGCGATCAGCCATACAGGCCCGGGCTGCATAGTGATCGTCTGTTGTAACCAGGTATTTCACATTTGACGAGGATGTAACTTTGGCCTGTCGAAATCACAACTGTGTCACTCCGTCGCTGTTGACCACACACAGCTGAGCTGAAGCGTGTAAGTTGTACAGCAGGATAGGTTAGTTTGCTTTTGCTGGTGTGACCGGGCGACGAGGTGACGGTGAGATCGCGATCTGGGCTTGCAGGACGACGACAAGTGCGCGAAATGCCTGCACGCTGCACTTGCTTTCGGAGCTAATCGTAACGCCTCGGGAGATGTAAGGCCCCATCCGCACGGCGATTTGACCGTGGGTCAAATATCGGTTTGACCTAAGGTCAAACCGAGTCTGACCTTGGGTCAAATGTGTTCATTACGGATGCGGGTTTGACGGAGGTCTTTCGAAATCTGCAGACCACAGCTGAGCGGCACAGCGGAGCGCAAACATCGCAGCAACGATACTTG
>JAABUP010001062.1_pt1 | contig 58780 bp, 55 predicted proteins | sample 5559201 | NCBI WGS metagenome assembly JAABUP01 (sample SAMN10711887, study PRJNA513373) | rock metagenome | isolation source: Antarctica rocks | place: Antarctica | reverse complement strand
CCGGCTGACTTGAGTGCCTTCATTTCTTTCCGGCTGACTTGAGTGCCTTCATTTCTTTCCGGCTGACTTGAGTGCCTTCATTTCTTTCCGGCTGACTTGAGTGCCTTCATTTCTTTCCGGCTGTGACGTCAGAGTTCCACAGCCGGCCGTACCAGGTGTCGCGCGGATTCAGCGGGACCTGGACGTGGCCGGCCGCTGCTACCGGGGGCGCATGGGGGGCTGGCGGCGAGAGCTCGATGTAGTTCTGCTGGCCGGGAAACACATAATGCAGCCGGCTGCGAGCCTCGATCTGCACATGGCTCGGATTTTGCGCCTGCGCGTGCTGACGGGTGAGCTCCGCCAGCCGGGCCATGGTGGTGCGCTCCTCGGTACGCTGGCTATTGATCTCCGCCCGCTGCGCCAGGTACTCCTTCACCGGATACGCCAGCGTCAGCAGCACGGCGCAGAACGCGAGGGCGAGCACCGCAGCCCGGGTGGTGAGCGCCATCCGCGCTGCGGTCACCGGCGCGGGGGTCGAGATTGCGACCGCAACCGCCGCCCGCCGGTGCGCTCGTTCCGCCTGCTGCTGCGGGCTAAGCCGCCGGGCATGGCGCTGCTGACGCCCGGTGGTGGGGCGGGCGGGTTGGCGCTGCGGGCGGCCAGGCGACCCCCCGCGCCGCCTTCCATGGGGCACGACATTCGACCCTAGCTACGACCGGCGGGGTAGTCGCGATGCCGCGCCGACCGACGGGGTGACGCGACGGTGGCGCGACAGAGTGGCGCGACCACATGGCACGACGGCGAACGGGGGTCAGCAGGCGGCACGCGGGAAGGCGCCGGCGCCGGCGAAGCGGGCGGCGTCCGCCAGCTCCTCCTCGATGCGCAGTAGCTGGTTGTATTTGGCAACCCGCTCCGAGCGCGCCGGTGCGCCGGCCTTGATCTGACCGCAGTCGGTGGCAACAGCGAGGTCGGCGATCGTCGTGTCCTCGGTCTCACCGGAGCGGTGGCTCATCATGCAGCGGTAGCCACCGCGGTGCGCCAGCGCCACCGCATCGAGGGTTTCGGTGAGGGTGCCGATCTGATTCACCTTGACCAGCAGCGCATTCGCCGTTCCGGACCGCAGGCCGCGACTTAGCCGCTCGGGATTGGTCACGAACAGGTCGTCGCCCACCAGCTGCACCCGCGCCCCGAGAGCGTCGGTCACGCCCTTCCAGCCCGCCCAGTCCTGCTCACCGAGCGGGTCTTCAATCGACACGATCGGGTACGAGTCGACCAACTCGGCGTAGTAGTCCGTCATCTGCGCCGCGCTCCGTGAACCCCCCTCAAAGGCGTAGGCGCCGTCGCGATGAAACTCGGTCGCGGCCACGTCCAACGCGAACGCGACATCGGTGCCGAGGCGCAGGCCGGTGGCCTGGACGGCCGCCGCGATCAGGTCCAGGGCGGCCCGGTTGGTCGGCAGGTCGGGCGCGAACCCGCCCTCGTCGCCGACACCAGTCGACAGGCCCTGCGCCTTCAGGACCGCCTTCAACGCGTGGTAGACCTCGGCGCCCATCTGCAGCGCGGCGGCGAACGTCGCGGCACCGATCGGAGCGATCATGAACTCCTGGATGTCGACGTTGGTGTCGGCGTGCGCGCCCCCGTTCAGGATGTTCATCATCGGCACCGGCAGCAGGTGCGCGGCCGGGCCGCCGATATACCGGAACAGCGGCAATCCGGTCGAGTCCGCCGCCGCTCGCGCCACCGCCAGCGACACGCCCAGCAGCGCATTGGCCCCGAGCCGGGACTTGTCGGGTGTCCCGTCGAGGTCGACGAGCACCTGGTCGATGACCCGTTGCTCACTGGCCTCGAGACCGACGACGCCCTCCTCGATGGTATCGATCACCGCCGAAACCGCCTTGCCGACGCCCTTCCCGCCGTACCGTTTGCCACCGTCGCGGAGCTCCACCGCCTCGAACGCCCCGGTGGAGGCCCCGGACGGGACGGCGGCTCGGGCGAACGTGCCGTCGTCGAGCAGGACCTCGACCTCGACGGTCGGATTGCCGCGCGAGTCCAGGATCTCGCGGGCGCCGACGGCCTCGATGGCGGGCACAGGCTTCTCCCTCGTCCAGTAGCGGGATGTGGTCGCGAGCCTACCCACGCCAGTAGGACCGAGGCCGTACCCGGTGCGTCGTCAGTCGAAGCGGGAACTGCTGGTGTGGAAGGACGACGCGCTACGCGAATCATGCTCGGACAGTCCAGCTGACCACCAACACAGCCTGCGCCGGTCACGCGCCCCAAGCCGACTCAACTTCCGCCGTCCCGCGCTAGTCCGTGTGCTCGCCGACGCAGAACTCGTTGCCCTCGGGATCGGCGAGCACGGTCCAGACGAGTCCGGGCATCTCGTGCTCACCGACGACCTTGGCCCCAAGTCCCACGAGGCGCGGCACCTCAGTGACGCGCGAGCCGCCGCTGAGATCCACGTGAACTCGGTTCTTTCCCGAACGTGGTTCGGGTACCCGCTGCAGCCCGAGCACCGGGCCTCCGTCGACCTGCCGGCCCAGGAACACGAAGTCTCCGTAGTCCCCCTGGATCGAAACGCCGAGCGCTTCCGACCAGAAGGCCGCCAACTGTTGCGGCTCTGCGCAGTCGATCGTCACCATCCCGATTCCCAGACTCATGGAAACACGGTAGTTCCAAAGACGATGAGCGAGGCGACCAAACGCCGGCGATCAAGCGGAGTGTGGCGTCGCTAGACCGCTGGGCAGCCGTCTCAACCGGGGAACTTCCGCAGCACGCCGCCGGGCTTCAGCGCGGGCAAAGTGCCCGATGATGATGCTCGTCTCGTAGAACGCTCCGCCACCGAGCGCTGTGGGCCAGTCGGCGGCCACGAGGGTGACGGCGTCCGGGTCGGCAACCATCCGGTCGACGATTCCGTCCAGCGCTGAGTTGCGGCTCGCAGTCGATATGGGTGCGTCGATGGCGGCGTACTTGGTGATGAAACAGTAGAACTCCTGGCGCGAGTCCTGGGTCGGGCTGGCGCGCCCGTGCCGGAGCAGCGCGCGCTACATCTGGCAAACTTGACGGAAAATGGCCTGCGACTGAGTCCGTGGCCGGCCGACTGGCTACCGCATCGTGCTCGATCTCGGCGACGGCACGCTGCCTCGGTTGCTCACACTGCTGAATTCATCCGTAGCCGACGGTGTTCCGCTTATCGAGTCCAGACCTCACGGTCGCTTACACCGGCGACACCGGCCCCGCGCCACGGGTCCGGCCCGGACTGAAAGACCCCAGATAGAACTCACACCTACCGGCCGCGCATCTGCGTGTGGGGATCAGCCATGGGTGCGCAGCCGATCGGCGTAGGCGCGGGCCACAGCGCGGAGCGCGGCTTCGGGGTCCTGGTCCGCCTGTTTCGCCCGGGCCGCGAGACCGAACAGAGCCCGCCCCAGCAACTCCGCCGGCGCAGCGTCGGCGCTCGCCTCGGGTAGCCCGGTCGGGAGGCCGGCCTTCGCAGCGCGCCCGACGAGCTTGGCGGTCAGCGCCAGCGCGGGCTGACCCAGCGCCACCCCGTCGACCACCGAGGTGCGCTGCTTTTCGGTCATCTTAATCGCGTCCCAATTCGCCTCGACTGCGGCGGCTCCGTCGACCACCGCGTCCGCGAACACATGAGGATGACGACGAACCAGCTTGCTCACCAGGTCGGCGGCGACCTCGTCGACGGACCAGCCGGGCTCGGCCTCCTGCGCCAGCCGGGCGTGGAACAACACTTGCAGCAGTAGGTCCCCCAGCTCCTCGCGCAGGTCATCGCTCGCCGCTCCGCCACCGTCCTCGAGCGCCTGATAGGTCTCGTAGGCCTCCTCCAGCACATAAGGCGCGAGGCTGATGTGCGTCTGCTCGGCATCCCAGGGGCACCCGCCCGGCGACCGGAGCCGATCCATCACGCTCACCGCGTCCAGCAGCCGCGCACCGGGTAGATCCCAGGATCCGGCCAGCACCTCCAGGCGGACCGCATCCCTGGTGGTAAGCACGCCCAGCGCGGTGGCCAAGCCGTCCTCACCCTGCGTCGAAATCCAAGTGCAGGTGCCGGCCGCCGCGGCGAGCTCGGCGAGCCGCTCGGCGAGAGCGCCCACCGAGCCGGGCACGACCACCTCGACGCCGATCTGCGCCGCGGCGAGCGCCGCCAACTGCGGGTGGCCGGCTGCCGCCGTCAAGACGGGGCCGGCCCGTAGGGCGTCCCACGCGTCTGCCGCGAGCAGCCCAGGCGCGACGCGGGGGCTCAGCGTCAGCAGCACGAGCAGCCCAGGACCATCCGGCGCCCGGCCGGCGGCACCGGGGCCGGTCATTTCCCGGGCGACGGCACTGGGATGGACAGGTCGCCGGTGCCCGCGCCGACCGCGCCAAGACCGCTGGCGGCGCTGGCCTGCCACACCCCGAACCGCGGGTTGACGTCGACGCGCAGATGCCCCTCGGCCGCCTGGTATCGGCGCAGGAACTCGGCCTGCACCAGCGACGGGCGCAGGGTCGCCTCTGCCTGGGCAAGGGGCACCGTCCGGTGCTTGATGACGTGGATCACCGCGAACCCGACGCCAGTGTCGATCGGCCCGACGATGCTGCCGTCGCGCCCGCCGAACGCGGCGTCGGTGAAGGCCTTGGGCAGACTGCCGCCCTGGTTGATGAACCCGAGGTCTCCGCCCTTTGCCTTGCTGCTCGCCTCGGAGGAGAATTGCCTGGCGAGCTTCGCGAAGCTCGCCGGCTTAGCAAGCGCGAGCTTGTCGACCTGCCGGGCCTTGGCCACGGTGTCGAGCAGGATGAGCGCCACATGGACCTGGGCGAATTTGGCCTGGTTGGCAGCGTAGGCGCCCTGCAGCGCCGCCTGGTCAAGCGGCAGGACGCTGGCGATCTTGTTCTGGTAGGCGGCTGTGAGGGCGTAGAGCCGTAGATCGTTGGCGGCGATGCCGGCCGCGGCGGCGCGTTGCTGCAGCTGGGCCAGCCCCCCCTGCTGGGCGGCCTGCGTGATGAGGGCGTCGATGTCCTGGGCGGACACGGTGACCCGCAGCTGCTCGGCGAGTGCCTGCAGCACCCGTAGTTGGACCAGCTGGCCCAGCGTGCTTCGCTCCAACGCTGTGCGATCGATCTGCTGGCCGTTGGGGACGGCCGCCACCCCCCGGTCGACGATGTCCCGCAGCTGGGAGGTGGAGATCCGAGTGCCGCCGACGGTGGCCGCGGCCCCCGCGTGGAACGGGGTGCATCCGGCGAGCACGACTGCGACGGCGGGGATGGCGAGAACGAGACGCTTCACGGGGTGACATCCTGCCGGACGCCGGCAGCGGCGGCCGCCGCGGACCCGACGCTGTCACCGGCGACGGCCGAGAGCAGCTGCTCTGCCCATGAGAGCAGGGCCGTGTCACGCAGCTGTGTGCCCCCCATCCGGCCGGTGTCGGTCGGCCGCGGCACCAGCACCGTCCGGGTAGCTGGTTTGACCACCGACCCCTTGTACAGACGGGCCAGCCGCAGCTGCTGGCTCTCCCGCAGTTCCAGCGGAGCAAAGCGCACTTGGGGGCCGGCGATGCCGACATCGCGGACCCTGTAGGTGCGGGCGAGTACCCGGAACCTGGCGACGGCCAGCAGGTTCTCGACCGGCGCCGGTGAGGGCCCGTAGCGGTCCCGCAGCTCGGCACGGACCGCATCGACCGCCTCGAACGTGCTGGCTTCGGCCAGCCGGCGGTAGGCCTCCAGCCGCAGCCGCTCGGCAGGCACGTAGTCGTGCGGCAGATGGGCGTCGATGGGAAGCTCGACCTTGATCTCGGCGGGTTCCGCTTCGAAGTCCTCCCCGCGCCCCTCCCGGAAATCGCGCACCGCCTCACCGACCATGCGGACGTAGAGGTCGAAGCCCACCCCGGCGATGTGGCCGGATTGCTCGCCACCGAGCAGGTTGCCCGCGCCGCGGATCTCCAGATCCTTCATCGCCACGGCCATCCCGGCCCCCAGATCGGTGTTCTGCGCGATCGTCGCGAGCCGGTCGTATGCGAGCTCGGTGAGTGGGCGCTCCGCCGCGTACAGGAAGTAGGCGTAGGCGCGCTCCCGGCCGCGGCCCACCCGGCCGCGAAGCTGGTGCAACTGGGACAGGCCGAAGGCATCGGCCCGCTCGACGAGGAGCGTGTTGGCGTTCGGAATGTCGAGGCCGGACTCCACGATCGTGGTGCACACGAGCACGTCGAACTCCTTCTCCCAGAAGCCGACCATCACCTGCTCGAGGAGGTCCTCGTGCATCTGCCCGTGCGCAACCGCGACTCGCGCCTCGGGGACCAGCGCGCGGATCCGAGCGGCCGCGCGGTCAATCGACTCGACGCGGTTGTGGATGTAAAACACCTGCCCCTCGCGCAGCAGTTCGCGCCGGATCGCCGCCGAAACCTGCCGGTCCTCGTAGGGGCCAACGAAGGTGAGCACCGGGTGCCGCTCCTCTGGCGGGGTGGCGATGACGCTCATCTCCCGGATACCGGTCAGGCTCATCTCCAAAGTCCGCGGGATCGGGGTCGCGCTCATCGACAGCACGTCGACCGCGGCGCGGACCGCCTTCAGATGCTCCTTGTGCTCGACCCCGAACCGCTGCTCCTCATCGACGATCACCAGGCCCAGATCCTTGAACCGCACGCTCGCGGTGAGGATGCGGTGCGTACCGATGACTAGGTCGATCCTCCCGTCGACCAGCCCGGTCAGCACCTTGGCCTGCTCAGCGTCGCTGTTAAACCGGCTGATCCCGGCCACCGTCACGGGGAACGGCGCCATCCGCTCGGTGAACGTCGCATGATGCTGCCGGGCCAGCAGGGTCGTCGGGCATAGCAACGCCACCTGCTTGCCGTCCTGCATCGCTTTGAACGCCGCCCGGATCGCAATCTCGGTCTTGCCGAACCCAACGTCCCCGCAGATCACCCGGTCCATCGGGACGGGCTTTTCCATGTCGGCCTTCACCTCGTCGATGGCGGCCGCCTGGTCCGGTGTCTCCCGGAAGGGGAACGCGTCCTCCAGCTCTCGCTGCCACGGCGTGTCGGCGCCGAATGCGTAGCCCGGGGCGGAGGTGCGGGCCGCGTAGAGGCGGATGAGCTCGGCGGCGATTTCCCGGACCGCCTTGCGGGCCCGCCCCTTGGCCTTTTGCCAATCAGCCCCGCCGAGGCGGTGCAGCGGGGGCGACTCCCCGCCGACGTACCTGGTCAGCTGATCGAGGGAGTCGGTGGGGACGTAGACGCGATCGCCGGGCATGCCCTTACGCGGCGCCGCGTACTCCAGGACCAGGTACTCGCGGGTGGCGCCCTGCACCTGGCGTTGCACCATCTGCACGTAGCGTCCAACGCCGTGGGTCTGGTGCACGACCGGGTCGCCGAGGCGCAGGGCGAGCGGGTCGACGACATTGCGGCGGCGGGTCGGCAACGCCGATTTGGTCCCGGTCACGGACTTGGGTCCGAGCAGGTCCGCCTCGGTCAGAACGGTCAACGCGTCGGTGCGAAAACCGTGGGTCAGGCAGGCCGTGGTGGCGGTGACAACGGCGAGTTCGGGCAGCCCGGTGAGGCGATCCACCATGCGGGCCGGCACGTCCTTCCCTGCCAGCATTTCCGCGATCCGCTGCGCAGAGCCGTGGCCGGCGGCGGTGACGACCACCCGCGCTCTGGCGTGCGTGAGCTCCCGCAACGCGAGCACGGCGGCCTCGGTGTCGCCGTGGAACTCGGGGGCGGGCACGGCAGCGCTCTGCACCCCGGTGCCGAACGGCGCGAGCGACCACCAGGGGATGCCCGCCCCTCGGGCGTGCTCTCGCACCGTCCCCAGGTCGCGGTAGGCGGCCGGCTCCAGGTCGATCGGCGCGCCGCCGCCGAGGGCGGCAGCCGACCACGATGCGGCCAGGAACTCCGCGCCGGTACGGGACAGCTCGGCGGCCCGAGTGCGCACCCGTTCGGGGTCGCAGACCACCACATGGGTACGGGCGGGGAGCAGATCAAGCAATAAGCCCAGGGGGCCGCCTTCATGCGGCTCGGCCAGCACCGGCGCGAGCGCCTCCATCCCCTCGACCGCGATGCCCTGCGCAATCTTGTCCAGGATTTCGGTGAGACCGGGGTGGGCCCGGATCAGGTCCGATGCGCGCCGGCGGACGCCGGGGGTGATCAGCAACTCCCGGCAGGGCGGGGCCAGCAGCCGGCGCGGCGCGGCCAGTTCGGTAATCTCGCGCTGATCGGACACGGCGAAGTAGCGGATGTCCTCGATGTCATCGCCAAACAGCTCCACCCGCAGCGGGTGATCCTCGGTCGGCGGGAACACGTCCAGCAGGCCGCCGCGGACCGCGAATTCCCCACGTCGCTCCACCAGATCCACTCGGATGTACGCCAGTTCCGCCAGCCGCGCAACGGTCTGGTCCAGGTCGGCGCTGCCACCCTGCGCGAGGCGCACCGGCTCGACCTCACCGAGATCACGCAGGGTCGGCTGCAGCACGCTGCGCACCGGGCTGACGACCACCCGCAGCCGGGCGCGCTCATCGAGATCGTCCTGCTCGGGATGCGCCAGCCGGCGCAGGACTGCCATCCGCCGCCCGACCGTGTCCGCCCGTGGGGACAGCCGTTCATGGGGCAATGTCTCCCAGGACGGGAACAGCGCGACCGTTTCCGGGTCGAGCACCGCCCCAAGGGCCTCGACCAACTCGTCGGCCTCCCGGCCGGTCGCCACGACCGCCAGCAGCGGGGCCGCGCCGGCAAGGGCCGCGAGGGCGAAGGGGCGAAGGCCGGCCGGCGTGATCAGGTCGACGCTCTGCTCGTGGCCCACCGCCTGCACGGCACCGGCGACGGCAGGATCGGCCGCCACCAGCGCGGTAAGCGGGGCGAGCGAAGGGATGCCGCTGGCCTGGGGGCCGCCGGGCGGCGCTGGGGCGCCCGGCCGAGCAAGGCCGGCGGTGGGGGCGAGGGTGGTCATGACTCCGGATCGAGGCAGGTACAGCACGAATGACCCCGATCCGGCGGCGCCGGGGGGTAGGTCCTCAGCCTACGTCGGCGGCCGGCCGAACGCGCCCGGCAGGTCCTGGGCGGCGGGCGGCGAACAGGACATGCAACGCCCCAAACCGGAGGTTCGAACCGTGCCCCGACCGCGCCTGCTCCCCGCCATCTTGTTGGCCCTCGCCACCGGGCTGCTGGGCTTGACCCCGTTGACCTCCTACGCGGGGCACTCGACCCCGACAGGGCACTCAGCCCGGCCGGTCGGCGCGTCCAGAGCCGCGAGTGGCTCGGTCCACGTCCGCGCGGGCAGCGCCCCCGAGTCGGCGCTGTTCCCGTCCAATCGCTTCACGGTGCCCGATGCCCGTCAACGCACCGGGCGCCGCGTTGCCCTCCCCACGCCGCACTGCACCGCGCAGGCATACTCCGCGTGCGATGACGTCACGCTGTTGAACACGCTGGACGGTTTCGATCTGCAGCCAAGGATCAGCATTCCGTTCACCGGGCCAATCGACCTTAACTCGATCAACGGGGGCACCGTTCACGTGGACGGGCCGGACGGGCCGCAGCGACTGTTGGCGGTCGTCTACGACCCTTCCAACTTCACCGTGACCGGCACTCCCGAAAACCAGCTGCGCGAACAGACCACCTACCGCATCACCGTGACCGGTGATGTTCTGGACGCCTCAGAGCACCGCATCGGTCGGGGCGCCAGCACCACATTCACGACGGTGTCCGCGACCACCGAACTCGATGGGATCCGGCGCTCACTCGACAGCGGCGCCGCCTACCGGCAGGCCGGGATCGGCTCGCGCGCGGTGTCGTTCACCCAGGGGGCGACCACCACCGTTTTCCCGGTCGCAGAGGCCGGGGCCATCACCCGGCTGGATCAGACGAAGGCCGATCCGCACGCCCCGCTGGTTTCGTCCTCGGTGCCGGCCGGCAGCGTGGCGGGGGTGGCCTGCTTCGCGTTCGGGTCATTCGCCAGCCCGCAGTTCGTCACGTCCTCCGCGGTCATCCCGCCGGCTCCCTCCACCCAGACGCCGGCGGCACGAGGGAAGGCGACGATCGGGTTCTCGATGGTGGTTCCGGCCGGCATCACCCCGCCGGGTGGGTGGCCGGTCGCGGTGTATGGGCCCGGCTTCACCCGCAGCTACTTCGACCTGTTCCTCACCGCCGATGAGAACGCCGCACTTGGCGTCGCCACCCTGTCCATCGACCCGCTCGGCCATGGTTTCGGGCCGGGCAGCAAGGTAAGCGTCGCGGGCACCTCGTTCCTGTCCTACGGGCGCGGGCACGACCTCAACGGCGACGGGAACATCGACAGCAGCGAGGGGGTGCAGCCCACCGACCACGTGACGATGTCGGGCGGCAAGGTGGTGGCCGACACCCCCTCGCGGGACGCGCTGGTCGGTGACCGCGACGGGCTGATCCAGACCGTCGCGGACAACATGGCTGCGGTTCGCGCCGTTGAGCACGGCATTTCGGTGCCCACCTGCGGGGGGCGAAGCGTGCCACTTGCCCGCAGCGGTGTGCAGTACTACGGCCTGTCGTTCGGCGGGATCTACGGCACCATGCTGCTGGGTACCGACACCCACGTCGCCGACGGCTTTCTGAACGTCGGCGGCGGCCCGATTGTCGACATCGCCCGGCTAGGCGGCTTCCGCTATCTGCTCGCCCACCAGCTGCAGGTCAACTCCCCCAGCTTGCTTAACGGCGGCCCTGGAGTCGACGGCTTCACCGAGGACCTGCCCCTGCTCGATGACCCCCGGGTCAGCCACCCGCACCCCGGAGCGATCGCCGTGCAGAACTACCTATCGCACGGCGCCTGGTATGAGCGCGCCGGCAGCCCGGAGTCCTATGCACCTTTGCTCCGGCTGCGGCCCCGCTATTACCCCAAGACCGTCGAGTTCCTCAACGCATTCGGCGACGACACGGTCCCGAACCCCACCACCGGCAACGTCATCCGGGCCGGCAAGCTGCTGGACCGGATCAGCTACTACCGAAACGATCTGACACCAACCATGGGCAGGAACCCGCACGGCTTTCTGGAGGACCCCACGCTGACCGGCCGGGAGATGGCCGAAATCTCACTCGGCGCCTTCCTGCAGTCCCGCGGCCGGACCGTGCTGGACCCGGACGGCCCGGCTCCGGTGTTCGAAACGCCGATCAAAGACCCCACAAACCTGCTGTGCACCCACGTCGGGGAACCGCAGAACGGCGCCACCGCCTACCCACCGCCGGCGGCAGGTCCGTGCCCACCCATCCCGGCCGATCCGCACGCCACCGCAGCCAGCAGGTAGCCCCCGCGGCACGGCGGTGGGGGCACGGCGGTTGGGGCACGGCGGTTGGAGGACACGGCAGGTTTTGGGGCCCTGATCAGTCGTTGAACCGGTTTTGGGCCGCGTCCAGACCTAACTCCAGCAGGGTCTGCACGGCGTCGGCGGCGCGATCGACGTGGAACGGCAGCTCCTTGCGTTCGGCGACCGCGAAGTCCTTCAGCACGTAGTCGGCCGGATCCTGGCGACCGGGTGGCCGGCCGATGCCGACTCGTACCCGGAAAAACTCCCCGGAGCCGAGCGCGCTACGTAACGACTTCAACCCGTTGTGGCCGTTGTCCCCGCCACCGGCTTTGAGCCGCAGCCGCCCATAATCCAGATCCAGCTCGTCGTGCACCACGATCAGCCGCTCGACGGGGATCTTGAAGAACCGCGACACGCTGGCAACCGGGCCACCGGACAGATTCATGAACGCCTTCGGTTTGGCGATCACCACCGGGCGGCCGGCCAGCCGGCCCTCGACGAGGTCGGCGCGGCCCCTGTGCGCCTTGAACCGGCTGTGAAGGCGTTCGGCCAGCAGGTCCGCTACCAGAAAACCGGCGTTGTGCCGGGTGCCGGCGTACCGGGGACCCGGATTGCCCAGACCGACGACAAGCCACCGTGGGAAACAGGCCTCGTCGGCCACCGCTTACTCCGAGGCTGGCTCGGCCGCGGCGCCCTCGGCGGGCGCGTCGTCGGCGGGAGTTTCGCCTTCCTCGCCGGCTGGCTCCTCGACGACGCCGGATGCCTCGTGGAGGCTCTCGTCCAGCTCGGCCTCCAGTTGCTCGGCGGTCGGCGCCGCCTGCGCGCTCACCACGATCGCGTCAGCGTCAGTGACCAGCGTGACGCCCTTGGGCAGCGGCACCGCAGCGGCGGTGATTGTCGCACCGACCGGCATATCGGTGATGTCGAGCGCGAAGCCGGTGGGGATGTGCGTCGCCTCGGATTCCACCGACACGACGTTCAGCGGCTGGGTCACCAGCACGTCGGAGGTGGTCTCCCCGGTGAGGGTCACGGGAACCTCGACGGTGACCTTCTCCCCGCGACGCACCACGATCAGGTCGACATGCTCCAGGAAGCCCTTGATCGGGTGCCGGGTGACCGCCTTGGGCAGCGCCAGTTGCTGACCGTCGGACAGGGTGAGGGTGAGTAGCGCGTTCGCGCCGCCGTGCTTGAGGGCCAGCATCAGCTCGTGCCCTGGCAATGACAGGTGCCGCGGGCTCTGCCCGTGACCGTAGAGCACGGCCGGCACCTTCTGCGCCCGGCGAACCGCTCGGGCAGCGCCCTTACCGAACGCGGTGCGCTCCTCAGCAGCAAGCGTGGTGTCGGGCACGGCGGTTCTCCTGTCCAAGGGCATGGGCGCTGCTCACGTCGGCCGGGAGACTGGCCGTGGGCAACCTAGCGAGTGTACCGGGCCGGCCACCGGCGCGAAAACTGAGCAGCGCAACGCCCGATGCCTTGGTAGAACGTGTGCATGACTAGCGCGACGAGAGAGCGGCAATCGGATGTCGGCAACCGCACTTCGCTGGACAAGCCGATCCTAATCGGGGTGGCCGCCGCCATCGCCGTCGCCCTGGTGAGTGCCGGCGCCGGCTTCGCTCTGATCGCCATCTGGTGGCCGCAGAGCCTGATCGCCCGGGCCGGCTGGCTGCTCACGGTGCTGAGCGCGCTCACCGCGGTACTGCCCACGGTGCGGCACCACCGGCGCCGCCCACGGCGCCTCGCGCTTGGTGCGACGGCGTTGGTGGGGGCGCTTGTTGGCCTGCTGCCGCTGACGCTTGTGGGGGGTGCGACGCCTACGTTCGCCGCCGTCCGACACGCCGTTTCCGCCGTGCACCTTCCGTCGGGGGTGCGCGAGAGCAGCCGGATGCAGGCCGGCAACCGGCGCTGCCGCAGCGAATGCCCGCAGCTGACCGTGCACTACGCCGCGCCGGGCGATCCGAACGCGGCGGCCCATCAGATCCGGCTGGCCTACGGCCGCGCCGGATGGCAGGCCGACCAGGGGGACGCGTCCTCGCTGTACCTTGGCGCGCTGCACGCCCAGGTGCTACCTGGGGCCCCGGGGCAGGTCGTAGCAACCGTCGGGCACGACGACTCAAGCCACGGTGGGTTGATCACCGTCCGGTAGGCCGGCGTCCTGGAAGCGAGGAGCCCGGGGGCGAAGGCGGGGGGCGGCGGCCGGACGGCTCAGGCATCCCCGTCGAACAGGCTGGTCACCGACCCATCCTCGAATACCTGGCTGATTGCGTCGCCGAGTAGCGGCGCAATCGACAAGACCGTGAGCTTGTCGCAGCGGCGCTCGGGTGGAATCGGGAGCGTGTTGGTGATGACCACCTCCGAGATTCGGCTGTTCTTCAACCGATCCAGCGCCGGGCCCGACAGCACGCCATGGGTGGCCGCCACCACCACGTCCGCGGCGCCGTTCTCGAACAGGGCATCCGCGGCCTTGGTAATCGTCCCGGCGGTGTCGATCATGTCGTCGACCAGGATGCAGGTACGCCCCTCCACCTCACCCACCACCTCGTTGACCTTGACCTCGTTCGGGATCAGCGGATTGCGGCGCTTATGGATGATCGCCAGGGGCGAGTTCAGCCGGTCGGTCCACCGCTCCGCAACCCGGACCCGGCCAGCGTCCGGCGAGACCACAGTGATGTCGGCGCCGCGCAGCCGGTTCTCCAGGTACTCCGCCAGCAGGGGCAGCGCGAACAGGTGATCGACCGGGCCGTCAAAAAAGCCCTGAATCTGGGCAGTATGCAGGTCGACCGCCATCAGCCGGTTGGCACCGGCCGCCTTCAGCAGGTCCGCTACCAGCCGCGCCGAGATCGGCTCCCGGCCGCGGTGCTTCTTGTCCTGCCGGGCATAGGGATAGAACGGCGCCACCACGGTGATCCGCTTGGCGCTGGCCCGCTTCAGCGCATCCACCATGATCAGCTGCTCCATCAGCCACTGGTTGATCGGCACGGTGTGGCTTTGCAGCGCGAAGGCGTCGCAACCGCGCACCGACTCCTCGAACCGGACGAAGATCTCCCCGTTCGCGAAGTCGTAGAGCTGCATCGGGACCGTTTCCACCCCGAGGTGCACCGCCACCTCCTGCGCCAGCTCCGGGTAGGCCCGGCCGCTGAACAGCATCAGGTTCTTGCTGCTGTCGATCTTGCGTCCGATGCTGCGGGTGCTCACGGCTGGTCTCCCCGATCGTCGTCGAACCGAGCCGGCCGGTTGGCCGAAACCCACCCTTCCCGGATGACCTGCTCGTTGCTGCTGAAGGCCAGCGCACCTGCCGGCACATCACGGCGGATCACGGCGTCGGCGCCCGTGTAGGCACCGTCGCCCACGCGGACCGGTGCCACCAGGCTGTTGTTGCTCCCGATCTTCACATCGGCGCCAATCTCGGTGCGGTTTTTGTGTACCCCGTCGAAGTTCACCACCACCGTGCCGCACCCGATGTTGCTGCGTTCCCCGATAGTCACATCCCCGACATAGGCCAGGTGAGGCACCTTCGCATGCCGGCCGATTTCGGCTGCCTTCGTCTCGACGAACGCGCCCACCTTCACCTCGGCTCCCAGCACCGTCCCGGGCCGCAGATGGGCGTAGGGGCCCACGGTCGCGTTCGCGCCGATCTCGGTGTCGGTGCAGGTGCTGGCTGCCACCGTGGCGCCGGCCCCGACCCGGGTGCCGGTCAAGGTGCTGTTCGGCCCCACCACGCAGCCCGTCCCCAGGTGGGTGGCCCCGTGCAGCTGGGTATTTTGATGCACCACAGCATCCGGCTCATAGCTGACCCCCACACCCATCCAGGTTGTGAGCGGGTCGGTCACCGTCACGCCCGCGAGCATCGCGGCCCGCACCAGCCGCTCACGCATCGCCGCGCGGGCCTGGGCCAGCTGCACCCGGTCGTTGACGCCCATGACCTCCCCCGGGTCCGCGGCATGCGCCCCGATGTCCCGGCCACTGGCCCGCAACAGGCCGATCACGTCGGTCAGGTACTCCTCGCCCTGCGCGTTGCGGGTGGAGAGCCCCGTCAACGCCGAGCCGAGCGCCCCCGCGTCGAAGGCGTAGATGCTCACGGCGACCTCATCGATCCGGCGGGTATCTCGATCGGCGTCCTTCTCCTCGATGATCGCCTCGACGACCCCGCTGTGATCACGCCGGACGCGCCCGTACCCGGTCGGGTCCACCAGCCGGGTGGTGAGCAGCGTCGCCGCGCGCCCCCCGTGCGCATTCAGCAGCCCGGCGAGGGTCTGCCCGGTCAGCAGCGGCGCGTCGGCGGGGACCACCAGCACCGTGCCGGTGAGCCCGGGTACGGTCTCAAGCGCAACCCTGACCGCGTCGCCGGTCCCCCGCTGCCCGGCCTGCACGACGGCCGTTGCATGCGCGGGCAGGCTGGCGGTGACCTCCGCCGCGCCGTGGCCCACCACCACCAGGGTGCGCTTGGGCGCCAGGGTGTCCGTCGCGGCGAGGACGTGGCCGAGCATGGTCCGACCGCAGAGCGCGTGCAGCGTCTTGGGTAGAGCAGATCGCATGCGGGTACCCGCCCCGGCGGCCAGCACGATCACCGTCACGGCGGCCTTCTCGTGCTCGGACAGAACGTCTCCTCCGAACCTCGGCTGGGCGCTCTGGCCAGCCTACCGGGCAAGCTCCGCCACCTGGATTCGAACCAGGACCTGCAGACTCCAAAGGTCTGTGTGCTGCCGTTACACTATGGCGGACCGGACGCGGGCCTCACCAGCCCGCGCGGCGCGGCGCAATCCCCCCGCGCCGCGGATCACCGTATCGCCGGGAGTGCCGGGGCTGCGCCCGTGGGTGCGCGGCAGGGCCCGGGCAGTCAGCCGGTGCGGGCCACGATCCGGGCCCCTGGGACCGGCCCCTGCGCCACCCGAACGGCCCGGCACACCCCGAAGCCAGCCAGCTGTGCGGCGAGTTCGGCTGCCCCGGCGCGGTCAGCTGCCAGCAGCGCGACCGTAGGCCCGGACCCGGACACCACGCCGCCCAGCGCCCCGAGCTCGGCTCCCGCGGCCAGCAACCGACGCAGCGCCGGACGAAGTGAGAGCGCAGCCGGTTGCAAGTCGTTGTGCAGCGCCGCGCCAAGAGCCACCGCGTCGCCGCTGCGCAGCGCCGCCAGGACCGGCTCCGGACCCGGACCGGGCCGGGTGCTGCGCGCCAACTTGTCGAAAGCGTCGTAGACCGGAGGGGTGGCCAGCCCCACGCCGGCCAAGGCCAGCACCCAGTGGTAGCTGCCGCGGGCCAGCACCTCGGTGAGCACCTCACCCCGACCGGTGCCCAGCGCCGTCCCCCCGTGCAACGCGAACGGGACATCGCTGCCCAGCCGAGCGGCGAGGGTGATCAGCTCGGACCGCTCACACCCAGTCCCCCAGAGGGCGTCGAGGGCGATGAGAGCCCCCGCGGCGTCGGCCGACCCACCGGCCATCCCTCCAGCGACGGGGATCGCCTTGACGATGTCCAAGACCGCGCCGGCAGCCGTGCCGGTGTGCCGAGCCAGGAGCATTCCCGCCCGGTGCGCGAGGTTAGCCGAGCCGGCGGGGACCTCGCCGGCGCCTTCGCCTCGCACATGCACCGACAGCCGGGTTCCGGGGGTGGCAGTCACCTCGTCGTAGAGCGCCACCGCCTGAAAGACCGTGGCAAGCTCGTGGTAGCCGTCGCTGCGCCGTGGCCCCACCGACAGGACAAGGTTGAGCTTCGCCGGTACCCGGGCGGTCACCGGCTCTGGCACGCCCGCGAGCAGCGGCTGATCAGGCAGGGCCGCTCCTTCGGGCCGGGGCCAACAACGGCCAGCCTAGAGCGGTCCCAGCGCCGGCGGCGGGGCGATCCCGGCCAGCCGGGCGTAGTCGGCGACAGCCAGGGTCTCCCCCCTCGCCCGTGGGTCGATCCCCGCGGCTTCGAGCGCTGCCTCGGCGGCTGGCGGGGAGCCATAACTCGCCGCAAGCGCGGCACGCAGCGTCTTGCGTCGCTGACCGAACGCGGCGTCGATCAGCCCGAACGTGGACATCCGCAGCGCCTCGGGGCCGGCCGGCTCCCGGCGCACGATCTGCACCAGCACCGAATCCACGTGGGGGGCCGGCCAGAACACCGAGCGGGCCACCGTCCCGACGACACGTACCTGCGACCACCACGCCGCTTTCACCGAAGGAATGCCATAGGTCCGACTACCGGGCGGGGCGGCGAGACGCCTACCCACCTCGGCCTGCACCATGACCAGGCCGCTGCGCAGGTCCGGCAGCCGTTCCAGCAATCCCAGCAGCACCGGCACGGCAACGTTGTAGGGCAGGTTGGCGACAAGCCCAGTCGCGGGGGCCCCTGGCAGGTCAGCGCGCGTGAGCTGCAGGGCGTCGGCGGTCACCACCTCCAGCGCGGCGGCCGCATCGGGGAGGCGCCCGGCAACCGTGGCCGGTAACGCTGCGGCCAGCACCGGGTCGACCTCGACGGCCACCACCTCGGCCCGCGCCGCGAGCAGCGCAAGGGTCAACGAGCCGAGCCCCGCGCCGATCTCCAGCACCCGGTCACCGGGCCGCACCTTGGCCAGGGCCACGATGCGGCGCACCGTGTTGGCATCGACCACAAAGTTCTGACCCCTGGCCTTGGTCGGGGCCACGCCGAGCCTGGCGGCCAACGCACGCAGCTCGCCAGCGCCCAGCGGTCCGGCGTCAGAGGTACTGACCGCAGACCGGCCAAGACGAGCGACCAGTCCGGCCGTAAAGGATCTGGGCCCGGTAGGTCTGCTCGGAAGCCGACGCGTCAATGGGGTCACCCGCGCCCCCCACGCCATGCCAGGTCGCGGCCGAGAACTGGTAGAGCCCGCGGTAGGTGCCACTCGGCGACACCGCCCGCGGGTCGCCGCTGGATTCGCAGTTCGCCAGGGCCGCAAAGTTCAGCCCCTGGCCAGAGTTCGGGTAGGCGACATCCGCCGGAGCGGGCGGCAGCGCTGGCGCTGGGGGTGGGGGCACCGGCATTGTCCCCACCCCGATGATCCGCGGCCGCATCGGTGTCGTCTCGATCTGCGAGGTGAGGGTCCGGCTCGCTTCCTTGCCGTTGGTCGTGTGGATCGCGAACACGAGTTGCAGGACCCCGTCCTGCCCGTCGTCCACCACCCTGGTGCTCCCGACGTAAAGCGAGCCGTCGGCGACCTGGCTCGTGCTGCGCGGCATGATCTGCGAGGCGGTCACGGAGGCGTCCGAAACGCGGGTGACGCGCTCCACCAGACCCTCGGCCGGGTAACTGTCAGCCGGCGTCGAGAGCAGATCCTTCGGCCCGATGGTGACCTTGCTGTCCCGCAGGACCTCAGCGACCGTGGCCCGGGTGCTAAGCACCGTCCGGACCTTGCCGTCGGCAACCAGCCGCACCCGCTGCGGCAACCGGACGGTGAGCACCGCCCCGTCCAGGCCGATCTGCCTGGATCTGGAGGCGGACACGTACTCACCCGGTAGAATCAGCCCAAGTTGATCCAGTGCCTCGCTGACGCTGGTCGCGGTGACCCACACCCGGCGGGTGGCGTCGTGATCCAGGGTGAGGGTAAGCAGCCGGCCACGGCGGATCACGATCGTGCCGTGGTCGGCGATCTTCGCCCCCGGATTCGGCGCGATGTCGTCATGACTGCTCACCGGCACCCCCGCACCGGCGAGGACGCCGCCAACGCTCGACGCGCCGGTCCGAACCTGCCGCTCCTGGCCGTCGATGCGCAAGGTGATGTGGGCGGACTTGCCCTGGCGCAAAAAGGCGACGCTGCCGGCGACGACGGCGACCAGGAGAGCGACCTGCAACAGCAAGATCAGCGGGCGGCGGGCGGCGGGCGACAGGCGGGGGGGCAAGAGGTCTCCGGGGCCGGGCTGTCCGGACAGGGGCAGGCCGCGACCCACCCACGGATCTGGCCGGGTGGTACGGCCGCTGGAGCTTCCCCACTCCGGCGGTCAGATCACGAGACAGTAACGGCTGGATCGTGGTGCGGCAAGTGGGACACCGCGCGGCGCCACGCCACGGCCAGCCCCGTGGCATGTTTCCTTGCGTCGGCACGGGCGCGGCGCGACTCAAGGCGCCCGCGCATGATCCGCAGCCGCCGGGGCAGGCCGGGCGCCGAGGCGCAGGCTCCGGCCTCGGCTACCAGGCGAAGGCGCGGGCGGCGTTGGCCGCGACGACGGCGCAGGTGAGGTCCACTTGCTCTCCGCGGGCTTGTGCGAGCGCCCGCATCGTGAGCGGGATCAGGTGCGGGCCGTTCGGGCGCCCACGGTACGGAACGGGGGTGAGGAACGGGGCGTCGGTCTCCACCAGTAGCAACTGCGCCGGAACGACGGCCGCCGCCTCCCGCAGCGTTGGCGCGTTCGCGAAGGACACGTTGCCCGCGAAGGACATGAGGTAGCCAGCGTCGGCGCAGCGCCGGGCGAATTCGGCGTCGCCCGAGAAGGCGTGGAACACCGTCACCGCCGGCGCCCCCTCCTCGGCGAGCACCCTTAGCACCTGTTGGTGCGCATCCCGATCATGAATGACCAGCGCCTTGCCGCAGTCCTTCGCAATCTGGATGTGCGCCCGAAAGCTGCTCTCCTGCCGGGCGTGACCTTCGGCGCCCTCAGTACGGAAATAGTCCAGCCCGGTCTCGCCGACAGCGCGGACCTGCGGAAGGGCGGCCAGCCGGGCGATTTCCCGCAACGCCTCGTCAGTAGCGGCGCCCTGAGCGGCCTCGTTGGGGTGCAGCCCCACCGCGGCCCACACGTAAAGATGCTCGGCGGCGACCTGCGCCTGCCAGCGTGAAGTCGGCACATCGACCCCGATCGTCAGGACGGTGCTGACGCCGACCGACCGCGCCAGGGCCACGTTGGCGTCCACATCACCGTCCATCAGGTCCAGGTGACAGTGCGCGTCGACCACCGGCACCGAAAGTGGCTCGGGCGGCGGCACCGGGGAGGCGTCCCGCGGGCCCCCGTCATGCCGGGTCCTCTTGCTCACCCGTCACCGCCTTCCAGCCGGGCCAGCTCCTCGTCAACCACCGATCGATCAAGCTTGGTGAACAGCGGCGTCGGGGAGGTGATTGGGGTACCTGCAACGATCCTGGTACGAGCCCAAATTGCTTGCCCCGCGGCGTAATCGCCGCGTATCACCGGGTAAGCGGGGCCGCCGTCGAGGTCCTCGACCTCCTCCAGGCGGGGCATCGACGACCACTCCCCCTGGCCACCCAGCATCGTGTGCACCGCGTTCGAGGAGACCGGGAGGAAGGGGGTCAACAACGTGGCGCCGTCGCGGACCAGCTGCAGGGCCACGTGCAGGATCGACGCGAAGCGTTCCGGCTCCGCCTCCCGCAGCTTCCACGGGGCCTGGTCCGAGAGATACTTGTTGGCTTCGCCAATCACCCGCATCGCCTCGGTGGCTGCCGCCTTCTGCTGCGAGCGCTCCAGCAGCCCGCCGACGGTCGTGAACGCGGTCTCCCCCGCGGCGAGCGCCGCGCGATCCGCCTGCGTGAGGGCGCCCGGCTCGGGGATCGCCCCAAGGTTCTTCGCGGTCATCGACACCGTGCGGTTGACGAGGTTGCCCCACCCGGCGACCAGCTCGGTGTTAGTGCGGGTGACGAACTGCTCCCAGGTGAAATCGGTGTCGTTGTTCTCGGGGCCGGCCACCGCCAGGTAGTAGCGCAGCGCGTCTGGCTGGTAGCGAGCCAGGAAATCACGCACGTAGATCACCACGGCGCGGGAGGAGGAGAACTTTCGTCCCTCCATGGTGAGGAACTCGCTGGAGACCACCTCGGTGGGCAGGTTCAGATGTCCGAGCGGCCCGGGCTTCCCGGCGGGAACGCCCTCGCCGTTGTACCCGAGCAGCAGGGCCGGCCAGATCACGCTGTGAAAAGTGACATTGTCCTTGCCCATGAAGTAGAACGACTCCGCCGACGGGTCGGTCCAAAAAGGGCGCCATGCCTCGTCATCACCGCTACGCCGAGCCCACTCGATCGACGCCGAAAGGTACCCGATGACCGCGTCGAACCACACGTATAACCGCTTGTCCGGGCGGTTCACCCACTCCGGCAGCGGGATGGGGACCCCCCAGTCGAGATCCCGGCTGATCGCGCGAGGCTTGAGATCACCAATGTAGTTGCGGCTGAACTTGAGCACGTTGGTGCGCCAGCCGGTCCGGGTGGACAGCCAGGATCCCAGCGCATCGGCGAACGAGGGCAGGTCCAAGAAGAAGTGCTGACTACTCACGAACTTCGGCGTCTCGCCGTTGATCTTGCTCACCGGATTAATCAGATCCTGCGGGTCCAGCTGGTTGCCGCAGTTGTCGCACTGGTCACCGCGCGCACCGTCGTAGCCGCAGATCGGGCAGGTGCCCTCGATGTAGCGGTCCGGCAGGGTACGCCCTGTGGAGGGGGAGATCGCCGACAGCGTCGGCGCCTCGGTGATGTAGCCGTTGTCGTACAGCTGGCGAAAAAGGCCCTGGACGACGGCGTAGTGATTGCTGGTGGTCGTGCGCGTGAACAGGTCATATCCCAAGCCCAGGGCCGTGATGTCTTCGGCGATCATGCGGTTGTACCGATCGACGAGCGCTCGCGGAGCGACTCCCTCGCGGTCCGCCTGCACCTGGATCGGGGTGCCGTGCTCGTCGGTGCCACTGACCATCAGGACCGTGTCCCCCGCCATCCGGTGATACCGGCTGAACACGTCGGAGGGGACGCCGAAGCCGGCGACGTGGCCGATGTGCCGCGGGCCGTTGGCATAGGGCCATGCCACCGCCGTCAGGATGTGCCTGGTCATGGCATCGAGCCTAGTGAGCGGGCGCTACCTGCTTTTTGGCGTCGGCAGCCGGGCTCCGGTGGCGGCCGCATAGACGATCTTGCGTGACATGCCGGTCTGCTCGGCGAGCGCGGTGACCGCGTCGCGCCGGGATGTCCCGGCCTCGACCTCGGCGTCGACCATCGCCTTGAGCTGCTCCGGGTCGATCTCGGTGGCCGCGTCCGCGGTGGGCTGCCCCGCAACAACCAGGGTGATCTCCCCCTTCGGGGGGTCGGCGCGAGCCCCCGCGGCCAGCTCGCCGAGCGCGCCGCGCCGGACCTGCTCGTAGGTCTTGGTCAGCTCCCGGCACAGTGCCGCCGGCCGCTCGGACCCAAAGGCCTCGGCGAAATCTGCCAAGGTGGCGGCGATCCGGTGCGGAGCCTCCAGCACGACAAGGGTGCGCGCGTCGGCCGCCAGCGAGGCCAGCCGCCGGCGTCGCTCACCGGGCTTGCGCGGCAGGAAGCCTTCAACCACGAAACGCTCGCTGGGCAGCCCGGACAACGCCAGCGCGGTTGTCACCGAGGACGGTCCTGGCACCGCCGTCACGCCGGCGCCTGCCTGGTAGGCGGCGCGAACCAGCAGGTAGCCGGGGTCCGACACGCCGGGCATACCAGCATCAGTGACCAGCGCCACCTGCGCACCCGCGGTCAAGGCCTCGATCAGTTCAGGCAGCCGGCCAGCTTCATTGCCGGCAAAAAAACTGACTACTCGGGCACTGACCTCTACCCCCAACCGACGCGTCAGGTCCCGGAACCGTCGGGTGTCCTCTGCGGCAATCACATCCGCGTCCCGCAGCGCCGCCACCAGTCGCGGGGAGGCGTCCCCGACGTTCCCGATCGGGGTCCCGCACAGCACGAGGGGCACGACCGCGATCCTCGCAGGCCCGGCAGCAGGTTCGACACCCGCGCGAACGGTAGGCCGGACCGTACGCTGTCGGGGTGACCGCGACACTCGACGGGCCGGTGCGGGGCAGCCGATCAGCCGCCCAGGGCCAAGGGTGCCTCGCCTCACCGGGTACGTCGTGGGCCGAACGGCTCGTTACCCCGCTGCCCCCCGATCGGGTCCTGGGCTGGATCGTTGCCCTGGGCATCGGCCTGCTCGCCGGATTTCTACGCTTCTATCACCTGGGTCGGCTGCTGTGGATGAACGATCCCAGTGGTCAGAAGCTGCCAGCCGGAACACTCACCGGCACGTTCAAGGACAAGGACTCGGGCTGCATCCGGTATTTCCAAAACATCTTCGACGAGACCTACTACCACCACGACGCCCTATCGTTGCTGCACCGCGGCGTGGAGCAGAACTGCCAGAACACCGGGCAGGGCTTCGTCGTGCATCCTCCCGTCGGAAAGTGGCTGATTGCCGGCGGTATCAAGGTTTTCGGCGACAACCCCTTTGGCTGGCGCTTCGCTGCCGCCCTGGCCGGCACGCTCAGCGTGATCATCCTGACCCGCCTGGCGCGGCGGCTGTTCGGCTCGACCCTGCTCGGCGCCTTCGCCGGCCTTCTGCTCGCGCTGGACGGGCTGGAGTTCGTCATGTCCCGGGTTGCTCTGCTGGACATCTTCGTGATGTTCATGGAGTTGGTGGCGCTCGCCTGCCTGGTACTTGACCGGGAACATGGTCGGCGGCGCCTGGCGGTGCGACTGCCCGCCGCCGGAAACCCCTATCCGGGGCCGCGACTGGGCTTTCGGCACTGGCGGCTGGCGACCGCTGTGTTCCTGGGGCTCTCCGTGGGGGTGAAATGGAGCGGCCTTTACATCATCCCGGCCTTCGCGGCCCTCGCGTTCGCCTGGGACGTGGGGGCCCGGCGCACCGCCGGCATCCGCTCACCGGTCCGCGCCACCATCCGCAAGGACTGGCTGGGCTGGGTTCCCTCCTACACGGCAATCCCAGTGGCCGCCTACACGGCCAGCTGGACCGGCTGGTTCCTGGGCTCCGACGCCACCGCCTGGGACCGGCACAACGTCACCCTGCACGGTCAGACGGTGCGCCGCAGCGGGGTGGTCGGCAGCACGCAAAACTGGCTGGCCTACCAGTGTGACGCATACAACTTCCATAAGAATCTCACCGACAACGATCATTATGGTGGCGGGGTATTCGTCCCGATCATTAACTTCTGCAAGGACCCCAGTACATTTCACGCCGCAGGCAAGCTGCACCCTTACCTATCAAAACCTGTGGGTTGGCTGTTCCTGTCGAGGCCGGTCGATTTCTACTTCGAACAGCCAGGCCGCGGGCAAGCCGGCTGCCACACTGACAAGTGCGTAAAGCAGGTGCTCGCGATCGGAACTCCCGCGATTTGGTGGGCGTCCATCGCCGCGCTGCTGGTGGTGCTCGGGATCTGGTTGGCGCGGCGGGACTGGCGCGCCGCGCTGATCCTGGTCACGTTCACCTTTGGTTTCTTCCCGTGGATGCTGAACATGTCACGGCAGATGTTCTTGTTCTATGCGCTACCGATCCTACCGGTGATGATCTTAGCGATCACCATGGTCGCCGGACTCATCCTTGGCGGACCGGGGAGCTCCGAGCGGCGCAGACGGGTCGGGGCGGCGGCCGTCGGCGGCTACCTGCTGCTGGTGATAGCCAACTTCTTCTTCCTCTACCCGATCCTCGCCGGCGACACGATCAGCTACTCGGCGTGGCAGGCCCGAATGTGGTTTCCCGGGTGGATCTGACCATGCACCATCCCGCAGTCGAGGAGTACCTGGAGACCATCTTTCATTTGGAGGAGTCCGGGGTGCCGGCGATGCGAGCCCGGCTGGTGGAACGGCTCAAGTTCAGCGCGCCTTCGGTCAGCGAGCAGATCAAGCGGCTCGAACGCGAGGGGTATGTCCAACTCGGGATCGATCGCACCATCAGGTTCACCGCCGAGGGGAGGGCCTATGCCGCGGCGGTGGTGCGGCGGCACCGGCTCGCCGAGCGCCTGCTCGTCGACATGCTCGGCCTGCCGTGGCATCAGGTGCACGAGGAGGCCGGGAGACTTGAGCATGCGATCTCCCCGTTGCTGGAGGCCCGGCTGGTCGCCGTCCTCGGGGATCCGGTGACCTGCCCGCATGGCAACCCAATTCCCGGTTCGAGGCAACCCTACGAGCCCGGGCCGACGCGGGCGCTGTCGAGCGTGGCTCCCGGCCAGAGCGCCACGCTGGTGCTGGTGGAGGAGGCCCTGCAGGCCGACCACGCGACCCTGCGCGAGATGGAAGCCGCCGGGGCCATGCCGGGTGCCACCGTCAGGGTGAAGCCCAGCGGAACCTCATACGTCGTTCTGGCGCCCGCCGGAAGCTGCGTGCTGGGATCGGCCGCCGCCGGCCAGGTGCAGGTATCAGCCTGACCGTTAGGCGCCCGCCGCGGTGACCACCATGTCGGTGGCAAAACCGAGGAACAGTCCCAGCAGCACGCCCCACATCAGCAGCTCACGCCGTCCCGACCTCTCGGCCACCTTCAGCAGGGCGAAGACCACGTACAGGATCGAGCCGGCGGCCAAGGTCAAGAACAGCACGCTGATCGGGGTCGAGGTGAGGCTTCGGCCGATCACCGTGCCGACGAACGTCGGAGCCCCACCGATGAGGCCAAGGCCGAACAGATACCGCCAGGACGGAAGAGCCGCGTCGCTGGTCAGTGGCGCGATGATGCCGAAACCCTCGGTCGCATTGTGCAGGGCGAAACCGATGACCAACAGTGTCGCTAGTGAAATCGCGCCGCTCCCGGCGGCGTTCCCGATGGCCAAGCCCTCGCCGAAGTTGTGCAAGCCGATCCCGACCGCGATCAGCAGGGCAAGCTGACGCGCGGGGCTGGCGAAGCGCCCGGATCGGGTCGGGGCGTCAAGTTCGCCAACGGTCATGGCTCCGGGGCCAAAGGCCCGAGGCGGCGTTGGCTGCGACGGCCTCGCGCCGGCCCGCCTGCCCAGGTAGCGCTCGTAGTAGACCAGAGTCATCAAACCGGTCGTGAGGCCCCCGAAAAACAGCGCCCCGTAGCCCCAGACCGGCGCCAGGCCGCCGGTGTGATCGTGCAGCTTGATCAGCGCATCGTCAATGGGCGCAAACCCGTGCGACAGCACATCCCAGACGAGAAACAACAGGACGCCGATGGCCGTGGCCGAAAGGAACAGCTTCAGTGAGGGGCGCGGCGAACGTAGCCGAGCCAGTGGCATGCCCAGAAAGATCGTGACGCTGGCGATGAAGCCGAGCAGGTCGGTTCGGACGGCGCTCACCTCCTTAGGTTAGGTTCCCCTTAGCGGTCCACGCAAGTCGAGGTTGATCGTTGGGGGCTCCTTCGAACGCCCGCGGCGCGTTGCGCCGCGGCGGAGTGCCGCTAGCGGACGAACTCGAACATCCGCGAGCCGGCCAGCAGTTGGCGAGGCGGCTCGGTAAGCCGATGCACACCAACCGAAAACAACACGTCGTCAGGTGCTTCGAAGGCGCATTCCTCGAAACCATCGTCCGCGAACCAGCCACGGATGTTGCCGGTCATGTCGGGTGCCCGGCGCGATCGGGTCCAGATGACAGTGGCGGCCGGGGCGCACAACTGCGGCAAGGCGGTGATCGTCCGCTCCACGTCGTCGTCGCTGACGTTGCCGAACACGCCGCACATGAGGACGAGATCTGCGGGGACCGCGTCCACATAGGAGTCCATGAGGCCGGCATCTGCACAGCGGACCCCTACCTGGGAAAGGCCGTGGCTGACGGCCGTCTGTCGGGCCGCGGCGGCATTGCGCGGGTCGAACTCGATGAGCGTCAATTGCACGTGATTAGCCCCTGGCCGGCCCGCGAGCACCTGGAGAATGTCGAGCCCTTGGCCGGCGCACATGCTGACCACGGTCACGGGAGCGGCATCGCAAAGATCGAGCCATGCGCGAATGTGGCCCTGAACGATCCGCAAGCGTCGGGACAACGGGGAGAACTCATCCGCGTACGGCGTGTGCCAGGAATGCCAGTCGGTCGCCATTCGCCGAGATGATGCCACGGTGTTCGCTTTCGGCGACGCAACCGGGTGGGGAATGCCTCACATGGCTTTCAGGCACTGCAGAACCTCGCGGGGTGACATCGCTACCAGGTCGGAGTTCGCGGTGGGATCGAACAGGTGACCCCACCCGGCCGCGATCGCCAACGCCCCGGACCGCCGCGCCGCCTCGAGGTCAAGGGGGGAGTCCCCCACGTACGCGGTGTTCACCGGCGCCACGGCAAGCAGCGCACAGGCTCGAAGAATCCCGTCGGGAGCCGGCTTGGGCCGCGTCACGGCGTCGCTGCCAAGCACAAACGCAAAAAAATCCACCAAGCCTGCGTCAGCCAACAGTTGACGTGCGGCCGTCGAACTGGCACCGGTGAATACGGCAATCGGAACGCTAGCTGCGACGAGCATTTCCAGGACGTCAATCACGCCATCGTAGACGGCGATGGAGCTGCGGTGCCGCTGAAGGGCGTCCAGATACAGCCGCTCATCGCGGGCGGTCGCCACTCGCCGAAGGAGTAAGCCCAGAATAGTGCGCGGCGGTCCCTTCGGGTACAGCGCCACAACCTCGTTCGCGGTGTACTCCTCACCACCGGCGGCCAGCACGGCGTCGCGATACGCGGCGGTGACGCACGACGTGGAATCGATGAGGGTGCCGTCCATGTCGAACACCACCGCGCTCACCTCGCCGCACGCCACCGCCTCAGCATGACTTGGCGGGGCGAGAAGCTGGGGCTACCTGGCATGGACTAGAAGCCGCGGCTAAGCACGAGCGCGCCGGAGACTTCGACCCTGCTCCAGGTGCCCGTGATCAGCCCAAGCTCGGGTTCACGGAGCAGGGCCACGGCTGAATCGTGCCCGACCTCGTCCCTGAGATAGACGCGCGCCAGCACCGAGGATTCGAGGTAGCCGATCAAACCCGCTCACGGATGCCTAGCGTCGCGACCCGCGCTTTAGCCGGCCTCGGCGATTGCCCTCGTCCGCGTCGGCCGCTCTAGCGACGGCCGCGTAGGGACCTGCCCGCGAACAGGGCGGCCGCCAGCCCAAGCAGCACGGCGGCGAGCACGGGCAGCCCGGGCGGCAAGCCGGTCGCGGCAAGGGAACCCGCCGACCGAATGGGTGCGGGCTCGGCGGATTGAGCGGTATTGCCAGCCGCCGCCGGTGCGGCGGATTGCCCCGCCGTGCCTGTGGGCAGGGCCTGCGGGCACCACGGGTTCACCGGCACGCCGGCGCACGGGTCCGGCATCGTTGTCTGCGCCAGTAGGGGCTGCAGGACAAGCTTGGTCTGGCGGGGGTAGTGCGCCAGCGGCAGCGTCGGGCAGCTACCCAATACTTGCGAGGCGCACGCAGCTTGTGCGCCGAGGACCGCCAACGACGCCGGGTCCGGATATCCGGCGGGGTTGCCGCACGTCCCCTGGGTCGTTTGCAGGGTCATTGGCCAGGTCGACAGGGTTCCGGACGTGTTCGTATTGCCGTGGAAGCAGTTGCCGGGTGCGCCGGGCTGCTCAGGCGGGGGGTAGGTCAGGTCCGCGATGTCGCCGTTGGTCGGGTTGGCGTACGCACCGTTGTGGGTGAACGTGTTGTTCGCGACCTCGTTGCCCCAGTCGCTGTAGAAGCAGGGGACCGGCTGGCCCCCAACCGAGCTGCCGGCCACACCCCCCGCGCAATCGGACACGTTGTGCGGATTCGCCGGGCTCGTGTCCGGGAAGAACGTCGTCAAGATCGCCCAACTGCTGTTGTTGACGAAGCGGTTGCCCGAGACGATGTTGTTACGGTCCCCGGCAAGCACGACTCCCCCGCCCACCGGCCCGAGGGCTGCCTCACCGATCTGCGGAGCATTCGGATTATTGTTGTCGTGCACATAGTTGTTCCGGAAGATCCAGCACGAGCCAGTACCAGTTGGGCCGGTGGCCCCCGCCGGGCAGGCGCCGTTCTGGGGTGACGGCGGGTCGGCGCTGTTCTGGCTGTTGGAGACGAAGCCGGTCTTGTTGTTGTCCCACTCCGAGTTCTGCACGGTCAGATGGCCACCGGAGTTCGTCCCCGAATAGCCGAGCGCGCTGTTCTCGGCGTGCCCGTGGTCGATGGTGGCGTTGCAGTTCGGGCAGGCCCCGATGTAGTAGCTCGAGTCACTGAAATTGCTCGCGTAGGTGTGGTCCATCACGCCAGGACCGTGCGCGTTGGAGACGAACAGGCCGTACTTAGCGTTCATCTCTTGGTTGTTGGCCATGCTTGCGGACGTCGAGGTCGCCGTGAGGTACTGGCCGTACCAGGGGCCGAGCCCGACGTGGCCGCTGTCGTCGCCGCCGTTCCACCAGATCTCATTTCCCGAGTCGGCGGTGCCCGCCATGAAGTTGCACACCGTGAAATTCTCAAAGTTCACCCCGTCGGTCTTCAGGGCCTCTGTCCCGTTGCGGCCGCGGTGCTTGCCCTGCACTATCGGACCAAAGTCCTGGTCGGCGGGGTTGGCACTGCATTGCGGCGCACCCGGGCGGGTGCCGTCGATCACCACCCGGTTCCGGTCCATCCCTCTCACGTGGGTGTTTGCGCTGGTCACGAGAACCGCAGCGGGGTAGGTGGCCTTGAGCTGGGAGTAATCGGCCCGCGGGTGCCAATCGCCAGGGCCAATAAGAACCCAGTCGCCGGGATGCAGCGCCGCAACAGCTGCTTCGATCGACGGCTGGTTACCGGCGATACCGTGCCAGCTACCGACCCGGTAAACCTGGACGGGCGTGGCCGCGGCTGACACCGTTCTGCCAGTCGCGGCGGGGGCGCCCGCAGCTATCGCGACGAGCACTCCTCCCGTCGCCAGAATGGTGCTGGCGCGAGCGCGCATATGACGGCCTCCCCTGACGCAGTGTGGGGGCAAACTACCGCCCGGTTCGATGGGCGTCGAGGTCGACTCCGCAGTGCCGGTTTGGGAGCGCAGGCATCTTCGCCCTCGAACGCCATTCGTGACAGCCCCCGCGACGGGCGGCTTTCCCGCAAGCTGGTCACGCCGCCAGGCTGCTTACGCCGCTTCCGTGCAGAACGATTCGGTTCGCTGATCACCGAACTCCGAGCACAGTAAGTAGTGCCTCGTCGATTCCCCACTGCTGCTCCGGGGTGACGTGGCCGACCACATCACCCAAGCGCCCAACATCCACGGCACCCACTTGTTCGACGAGTACGCGCGTCGCCTCTCCGTCGACATCAATCTCGGGACGGAATGAGGCCGGCCTAGCCCGGACTTATGGGTCACCCTTCGGATGGGCCGACATCAGGTGGAGCTGAGGGGATTCGAACCCCTGACCCCCTCGATGCGAACGAGGTGCGCTACCGGACTGCGCCACAGCCCCCTGTGCGCGATAAAACTAGCATGCAAGCCAATTTAGCCTGCGCCGCTACTCCCCGACCGCCCTGCGCAGAATCCGGTCGAGTTCGTCGTCCTCCTCGTCGAAAACCGCACCGCGAGCCTTGGTTTCGGCGAGCGCGGCGGCCTCTGCGCGCTGTTCGTCGAGCAGCTGCCGGGTGATCGGATCGTCGTACCCGGGCTGGTCCAACACCGCGGCTTCGGGGGGCGGCAGCTTCGCCGCGACTGGGGCGGCGTGGCCGGCGGCATATGCCTCGCTCCACTTGCCCGGCTGGGTCAAATCCACGGTGCGGCCCCGAGCGGCCGGGCTCACCGGGGCCGGACTCACCGCGGCCGGACTCACCGCAACCCAGCCCGCCACCATGGGCGAGGGGGCGGTCGTGGCTGAACGCTTCACCGGCTCGCCAGGTAGCCGTCGCCCGACCCTGGGGGATCCCGGGCGGCTGGGCTGCTGGGCCTGCGGCCATCCGAGCGGGGCTGCGCCGACCGCCGCCGAAAACCCCGCGGCCGGCTGCGCAGCGCCCCGGGCGCCCCGGACAGCGACGGTCGCCGGCTCGGCCTGCTGGACCCGTTCGGTCACCTGGTAGGAGTGGGCTTCCGCGGCCCAGCGGGTTCTCGCTTGGGCACGCACCCGGACCGCGGAGGCGCGGCCAGCAGCTCGACGGACCTGCGCGCGCTGCGCCAACACGCTTGCACGAAGATGGAGCACGCCGGCGACGACGAGCACGTCGACACAGGCCTGAACGGCGATCAACGCGCCACCCAGCACAAGTGCGGCGACGAGCGTGGTCACCACCAGCGTGAGCATCAGGATCGCCAGGCGGCGCCGGGCTGCGACCCTGCGCGCCAGCGCCGACGACCGAGAACCATTCGCCCGGGGTGCAGCCAGTTCCGGGCCGGGAGTGTGGACCGGCCCGCTCTTGTCTGGAACGAACACGTCCATGGTGCGGGCCGCAGAACTGCGGGCGGGCATGACCACGTACCGGCCGGCGCCGGGAGCCGGCCTGTCCCGATCACCGCTGCGACGAGACAGCACTCGCATCGCCCCGGCGAACCGGTCGACCGCCGCCAGTTCGTTGGCCTTGTCGTGTCGCCGAAGCCACATCGGCACCAGCACCACCGCCCAGAGGATCACCAGCACGCCGATAACCGCAGCACTCACGGGCCGTGACGCTAACCAAGCAAGGCGCCCCGATCACGCACCTGCGCGGCGTGTCACTGAACCGGTCCGCTGGAGAGGAGCGCGGCGAGCACCCCGGCCGGGAAATCCTCGGCGAGCAGAGCGAATCCGAGATGATCACGCCAGTCGCCATCAATTGCCAGATACCGGCGCCGGCTGCCTTCCGGGGAAAAACCCAGTTTCTCGACCACCCGCAAGCTGGCGGCGTTCTCCGGTCGGATGTTGGCCTCGAGCCGGTGCAGGCCCCCGACGGTGAAGCAATGATCGGCCACCAGCGCCAGCGCCACCGGCGCGATACCCCGGCCGGCGAGGCTGGCAGCGATCCAGTAGCCGACGAATGCCGACCGAAACGCCCCACGCACGATCTCCCCCACGTTGAGCTGTCCGGCCAGGTCCCCTCCGTAAAAGACGCCGAACGGGAGGTGGGTGCCGGCCCGTGCCTGGCCCCGCTGCCGACGCAGCATTCTGGAGTAGGTCGCAGGGCCGTGGCGCTCACCCCACGGCAGAATTGCCTGATCTGGAGGAGTGGCTTCCCAAGGCCGCAGCCAGACCTCGTCGGCCAGCCGCAGCGATACCCACGCCGATCGGTCGCGGCGCCGAAGCGGGCGAACAGTTACCGCTCCGCAGGAAAGCTGCGCCGGCCAGCCAGCAGTCATCGGCCGCCGGCCGGCGGCGGGGCACTCTCGCCGCCAGGATGGTCGCCACCGGCGAGCTGCGAGGCGATGTGGCCCAGCAACGGCCCGAGCAGAGCTAGCCCGTCGCGTACCCCACCGGTGGAACCGGGCAACGTCACGACCAGGGTTCGTCCCACCACGCCGGCAACGCCCCGGGACAGGACCGCTGTGGGGACCTTCGCTCGAGGCTCGGCCCGAAGCGCTTCGGCCAGACCGGGGATTGCCCGATCCAGTAGCGGTAAGACCGCATCTGGCGTCACGTCTCGCGGGGACAGTCCGGTGCCCCCCGTCGTGAGCACCAGATCGCAGCCGTCGGCGACCCCGGCCCGGACCTCGCCATCGATTTGGGCCGCCTCATCGGGCACCACCCGTACCTCATCCACGTCAACGCCGAAGGCGGTCAGCAGCTCGGCAGCCAATGGCCCTGACAGGTCCTGCGCGCGACCGGTGGCGCAGCGGTCGGAGACCGTGATGACCCTCGCCCTCACGGCCGAACCCAGGTGCCGGTGCGCCCCCCGCTCTTGGTGAGCAACCGGACGTTGGTAAGGCTGGCGGACGGGTCAAGTTTCTTGACCATGTCGTGCAGGGCGAGGCCGGCTACCGCAACTGCGGTCAAGGCCTCCATCTCGATCCCAGTCCGATCCGCGGTACGCACTGTCGCGGTGATCTCAACCCCACCATCGCCGGGTACGACCTGCACCATGACTGCGTGCAACGCCACGGGATGTGCCAGGGGCAGCAGGTCGGGGACCTTCTTGGCTCCAGCAATGCCCGCGATCCGGGCCACGGCCAGCGCGTCTCCCTTGGGCAACGTGCCGTCCCGCAGGGCGGCCAGTACCGTCTCGCTGACCACGAGCCGGCCGGCCGCGACCGCTTCCCGGACGGTCACCTGTTTGCCGCTGACGTCGACCATCCGCGCTGAACCGGCCGCGTCCAAGTGCGGAAATGGCTGCGGAGCGGAGGCCGTCACGGCGCTCTGCGTTCGAGGAGCATCGCCTGAAAGGTGGTTCCCGCGGGAACTTCGGTCACGTCCTCGGGGATGATCAGGAGCCCGTTCGCGGCTGCCAGCGACGACACCAAATGCGAGCCAGGGCCGCCAACCGGGGTGGCCACGTAGCCGCGGGCCCGGTCGTGCGTCACCTGCACCCGGACATACTGCCGCTTGCCGGCAGAGGACGTCAGCTGGCGGTCCACGGCGGCCCGCACTTGCGGGCGTTGCAGCGCAGCCGCTCCCAACATCCGTCGGAGCGCAGGTCGCACGAACACCTCAAATGACACTGCGGCACTCACCGGATTGCCGGGTAGCGCGAATAGCGGCACACCGTCCCGGCCGAGCGTGCCGAAACCCTGCGGCATCCCCGGCTGCATGGCGACCCGCAGGAAACGGACCCCGCCGAGCTGGGCGAGAACCTGTTTCACCACGTCGTAGGCGCCGACGCTGACCCCGCCACTGGTGATCAGCGCGTCGGCCTGGACCAGGTGATCCTCGAGTACCTCGGTGAGCCTTTCCGGGTCGTCCGGCACGCTCCCGATGCGGTAGGGCTGCGCTCCAGCCTCGCGGCAGGCGGCAGCCAACGCGTGCGAGTTGCTGTCGTAGATCTGCCCCGTTCCCAACGGCCCCCCCGGCTCGGCGAGCTCGCTGCCGGTGGACAAGACCACCACCCGGGGCCGGGGGCGGACCCGGACCCGGGAGCGCCCCACCGCGGCCAGCAACCCGATCTGCGCCGAACCGAGGTGCGTACCAGCGGCAAGTACCTCGGCGCCGCTCGGAAGATCCTCGCCGGCGCGCCGCACATATGCCCCGAGGTTGGGTGCCCTACTCACCCGGACCCTCGCCACGCCACCGTCGGTCCATTCCACTGGCACCACGGCCTCGGCCCCTGGTGGCAGCGGCGCGCCGGTCATGATCCGCACACAGAAACCGGGCTGCAACCGGATGGCCGCGGTCGATCCCGCCGCGATGTCGGCCACGACAGGCATCTCGGCCGGACGCTCCGGACTGGCGTCGGTAACGTCGTCGAGGCGGACCGCGTACCCGTCCATGGCGCTGTTATCGAACGGTGGCAGGGGGATTTCAGTGCTCACGTCCTCAGCGAGCAACGTGCCGTGTGCCTCGGCGAGCGACACCTCGAGCGCTCCGAGCGGAGAAACGGTGCCCAGGATCGTCCCCAGATGCGCATCGACCGACACAAGTTCGGCGGAGCTCATGGCCGACTCATACCGGAAGTTTGGGGGTCAGCTCACGCAAGAAATGGCGCAGGCCGGGGCCTACGTCGTCCCGTTCGACGGCCAAACCGATGGTGGCCTTGAGCCACTCCAGCCGATCCCCGGTGTCATAGCGTCGGCCCCGGAAAACCACCCCACGAAGGGATCCGCGCTCGGCCAATACCGCCAACGCATCGGTGAGTTGGATCTCATCCCCTCGCCCAGGCGCAGTGTCCTGCAAGATCGCGAATACCTCGGGGGCGAGCACGTACCGTCCGATGATCGCGAGATTGGACGGCGCCTGATCCACCGGCGGCTTCTCGACCAACGCGGTGATCTCGACCAGATCACCGCCGTCGGTGGGCATTGATCGCACTGCGGCGCAGCCGTAAAGGTGGATCTGATCGGCCGGCACCTCCATCAGGCCGACGACGCTGCCCCCATGGGCTGCCTGAACGTCCAGCATCCGGCGCAGCAAGGGATCGCGCGGGTCGATCAGGTCATCCCCCAGCAGCACCGCAAACGGCGCGTCGCCGACATGGGCAGCCGCCTGCAGGACAGCGTGGCCGAGGCCGAGGGCCACTCCCTGCCGCACGGCGTGCACCTGGGCCAGATCAGTCGACCTGCGCACCGAGGCGAGGCGTCCCTTCTCACCCTTGGCCTCCAGCATCCGCTCTAGCTCCGGGTTGGCGTCGAAATGCTCAAGGATGGCGTCCTTGCCGCGCCCGGTGATCAGTAGCACGTCGGGCAATCCGGCGGCCGCCGCCTCGGCCACGACGTACTCGATGGCCGGGGTATCGACGAGCGGCAACAGCTCCTTGGGGATCACCTTGGTGGCCGGCAAAAATCGGGTGCCCAATCCGGCGGCGGGGACGACAGCGGTCCTCACCGTGCCCCCACCCGCCCGCTCCGGCCGAAAGGTGTCGGTGTCGGGCATGAGTTGACCCTATCGGCTGAGGCTGTGTGCCAACCTGCTCCACACCCGCCTGCCGCGCCGCAAGCTCACCGGACGTCGGCGACGGTTGCCGTCGGGAGCGCCAACCTGGAAGTATTGCGCCCACCGGCCTTGGCGGCGTACAAGGCACTGTCAGCAGCGCGCAGCATCGCCCTGGGGCTGTCGCCATGGTCGGGGAGCACGGCGATGCCGATGGAGGTCGTCATCCACACCGGTTCCTCCCCCGGACCGCCTATCGGTGTGCTGCGAATGGTGTCCAGCACCCGGTCGGCGAGCTGCTGGGCGCCCACCATGTCCGTCTCCGGCAAGATCAGCATCAGCTCCTCGCCGCCGTAGCGGGAAAGCACATCGACCTCGCGAACCACCGAGCGCAGCCGCCCCGCGACCTCGATGAGCACGGCATCGCCGCGCGGATGACCGTAGCGGTCATTGACGTCCTTGAACCGGTCAAGGTCAAGCATCAGCAACGACATCGGCCGCTCGAAGCGCAACGCGCGCTCCACCTCACGGCCGAGGGCGAGCGTGGCGTACCGGTAGTTCCACAGGCCGGTAAGCGCATCAGTAATGGACAGCCGCTGCGCTTCCTGGTGCAGCAGGACGTTGTCGATCGCGACTGTTGCCTGGCCGAGGAAGGTGCGCACCGTCTCGACGTCGAGCGTGGTGAACGATTGACCGTCGGCCGGGTCATAGAGCGAGAGCACGCCGGTGACCCGACCGCCGCTACGCAGCGGAACGGCCAGCACCGAACGGGCCTGGGGCTCATCCGGCGCCAGTTGCAGGCCACCCGGGCCGACGTTTCCGTGCAACGACTCGCCCGTCGCGGCGACCCTGGCGAGGACCCCAGGCGACGGTTCAGCGCTCGGGTCGTGACCCCGCTCCCAGTCAAGGGAGACGCTCGCCCCCTGCGGATCGCCCGGTAGCCGATCAGCCAATCCGCGCTCCACCGCCAGATAAAGCGCATCGCTTCCCGCCGTGGTGAGCAACAGACCACCGGCGGTGGCATGCCCACTGCCGAGCGCGGTCTCCAGGATCACCTCGAGGATGCGCCCCAGGTCGTGCGTACCGGATAGGGCACTCCCGAGCCGGCCGACGTTTTGATCCAGCTCGTCACGGCTGGCGCGCAGGTCAGTGATCGTGTGCTGCAGCGCTTCGGTCATCCGGTTGAACGCCACGGCGAGATCGCCAGTTTCGGTGCCGGGCCGTTCCCGCAGTCGGGTATCGAGGTCCCCGCCGGCCACCCGCGTAGCGGCGGCGGAGAGCGCGGAGAGCGGTCGAGTGACGGCCGTGGCCAATTGGCGACCCGCGATGAGGGCGAGCAGCAACCCCAAACCGGCTGCCGCGGCGAGCAGCAGAAGGGTGCCGTTGCTGTCGGGAGCGCTCTGCGCCAGCAGGAGCGTCGCGCCGCCGTCAAGGGGCAGGTACGCAACGAGCCACGTACCGGCCCGCACGACTTCGGCCGGGACCCCACCGGCCAGCCGGCCGGCGGCTTTCGCGAACCGGGCCGGAGTGGGCTGGCCGGCACGCACCACAGCGGCTTGCACGGGTGTGCCAGCAGTGATGCGCGCCAGTCGGGCCGGGTTGGTCAGGTCCACCCCGGCGATCGCGGTGCCCCTGAGCCGTCCATCGACGGCCGTGAGCGCCACCCTGGCGGCAATCAGCACAGGACCGCCCCGACCGTTCCGGCGGCAATCACCCGCGGCCGTCGCGATGTCCACCAACGTGGCAGATCCGTTGACGTCCTGCGCGACGGGGGTGCCGGTCAAGCCGAGCAGCACGGCCACATCTGCTCCGCTGGTCACTGCCGCCCGCACCGCGGGGCCGGGCCGCACGGCACCGCGGGCCAGGACCACCGCTGTCGTGACCAGTTCCTGGCAGGTCGCGGCGAGCCGGCTGTCGGCGACCGCCCGAGCGTCGGCAACCCGCTCCCGCCCATGCGCCTGCGCGGCGGCGGGCACCGTACGAGCCAACACGATGGCGGCCAGCATCAACGGCAACGCCACAACCGCCACGAAGGCGGCCGTCAGTCGCGCACGCAGCGACACGACGGCACCTCCGTTTGCGGGCCCTTCGCGCACCAGAGTCGCGGGCCAAACTGCGATGCTCGCACGCACCGATAGCGGACCGCATGAGAATCCCCAGGAAGGGGGCCGGATGGGTGAGTCCGCAGCGGACGTCTGGAGGGCGAAATCGGCGCTCCGTTCCCGACTGTTGGCCGGGCGCGGCACGCTGCCGGGCCGCGCGGCCGGGGACTCTGCCCGCACGGCGGCATTGCTCGGTGATCCGGTGATCCGGGCCGCCAACACCGTGGCTGCCTACGCCAGCTTCGGGCTCGAGCCCGATACCGTCGCCCTGTGCGCGCAGTTCGCGACACGGGGTACAAGGGTGCTTATCCCCCAGCTACTGGGCAACGGGCAGCTTCGCTTCCGCACGCCGGCCGGCGAGCTGTACCCGCTGGCAGCCGCGGACGTCGTGCTCGTGCCGGCGCTGGCCGTCGACCGCGCCGGGCGCCGGCTGGGACGCGGCGGCGGCAGCTACGACCGGGTACTGGGGACCGTCGTCGTCCCGATCCTTGCCCTGCTGCACCCAGGCGAGCTACTCGCCCGGGTGCCGACCGAGCCGCACGACCAGCCGATCACCGGGGTGGCCCTGCCGGGGGGGATCGCGTGGCTGGGCGCGCGCCCGGAGTGCCGGCTGGACGCTAGCCGGGCGGTGCCTCATGATTAGCAGTCGAAACCCGAGAGTGCTAAATGTGCAAGGAGCGCCCCGTTGCCTACCTATCAATACCGCTGCATCACCTACGGCCACAAGCTCGAGGCGGTCCAGTCCTTCTCCGATGCGCCACTGACCGAATGCCCCGATTGCGGCAGTGTGCTGCGCAAGCAGTACGGCAGCGTCGGCGTGGTGTTCAAAGGCAGCGGTTTCTACCGTAACGATTCGCGCCCGGGGAACGGCGAAAAGAGGGACAAAGCCGACGCCGATCGGAAGCCGGACAAGGCCGACGGTGACAAGACACCAGCCAAAACCGACGGTGATAGGAAACCGGACAAGAAGCCCGACACCACGACTAGCCCGACGACCACGAAGCCGGACAAGAAGTCCGACGCTGCGGCCACAACAAGGACCGAGGGCAGGCCGGCGGCTCGGACCGCCTCGTCCGCGCGGGACTCCGGCTCCGCCGCCTGATCCACAGATTGGGGACGACCTCGTGCTGGGCGCGGCTCGCCCGCTAGCGTCGCTTGCGTACAGCGTGGGAGGAGGCACGGGTGCCGCAGGCGCGGGTGGGGGTGATCGGGGGGAGCGGGTTCTACTCGTTCCTGGCCGGAACCCAACAGGTGGAGCTGACCACTCCATACGGACCGCCCTCCTCCCCAGTCGTGCTCGGCGAGCTGGCCGGCCGCGCCGTCGCCTTTCTGGCCCGGCATGGCACAGATCACCGGTTCCCGCCGCACCGGGTTCCCTACCGGGCCAACCTTTGGGCGCTCCGGTCGTTTGAGGTGGAGCAGATCCTCGCCCCCTGCGCAGTGGGTTCGTTACGCCGCGACTACCCACCCGGTTCCGTGGTGGTGCCTGACCAGCTGGTGGATCGAACCAGTGGCCGGACCCAGACCTTCTACGACACGGGTGCGGTACATGTGGAGTTCGCCGACCCGTACTGCCCACACGGCCGTCGGGCCGTGCTGGACGTCGCGGCAGGCCGCGAACAGGCAGCTCGCGACGGGGGAACCATGGTGGTGATCGAGGGCCCACGGTTTTCCAGCCGCGCCGAGTCCCGGTGGTTCACGGCGCAGGGCTGGTCCTTGGTCAACATGACCGGCCATCCCGAGGCGGTACTCGCCCGGGAACTAGCCATGTGCTACACGGCGGTGGCGCTGGTCACCGACTACGACGCCGGCGTCGAGCGCGCGGACGCCGCCGTCAACCAGGCGGAGGTTTTTCGCGTTTTCGGGCAAAACATCACCCGCCTGCAGGCATTGCTCCGGGACGTGGTGCCGGCCCTCCCAGTTGAGCGCACCTGCCGGTGTGCCGCCGCGCTCGATGGGCTGCAGGCGCTGCCGTGAACGCTTCGGTCCGCTGGCCGCACCGGTGGTACGGGCCGTGTCCCGCGCCTAGCCGGTTGACCGGAGCCCGGTGGTGGCTGGCGCGGCATCGCCGCGTGGTGGCCGCCGGGTGCGCGGCCCTGGCGGTGTGGTGCGGCCTGGCGGTGCTCCGGCCGCCGCCGCCGCCGACCGAAACGGTAGTCACGGTGGCCCGCGACCTGTCTGCTGGGATCACCCTGGGCGCGGCCGACCTTCGGCTGGTCGCTCTGCCACCCGCAGCGGTGCCCGGCGGAAGCCTGCGCGATGCGGCGCAGGCGCAGGGCCACGTCCTGGCGGGACCGGTGCGGGCCGGCGAGCCGGTCACCGACGTTCGGCTGGCTGCGACCCGACTGCTCGCACCGGGCACGGTCGCCACACCCGTTCGGCCGGCGGACGCTGGGGTCGTCGGGCTGCTGCGGCTTGGTGACCGGGTGGACGTCCTGGCCGCGCCGGCCGCGGGCGGCGGGGGGCCGATACCCGGCAGCCAGATCCCCCCCGGTGCTGCGGCGCCTGGGGCGACGACCCGGGTAGTCGGCGCCGGATTGGTCGTGCTGGCGCTGCCCGGCCCCGGCGGGGCATCAGCCAGCGGCGCGGATAACCTCGGGCCAGCAAGCCCGGCCGGTCTGGTGGTGGTGGCTGCCACCCCAGCCGTGGCCCTCCAGCTTGCCGCCGCGGCCGCGCAGGGCGCGCTGTCGCTCACGATCCAACGCTGAGCCGCGCGCGCCGGCAGTACGAGGCTAGCTCACCCAAGGCTGGGCTCCTCGTGGTGCGGCGGTCGATCGGCATTCAACCGCTCACCATCGTCAGGGGGTGGCCGCTCTCCCCAGGCGGCATCGCTGTCTTCGCTCGCCCGGTCGGGGATGACCGGCTGCTCGTCACCGGAAATGCTCACCGCTGCAGGGTAGATCGGCTGCCCGCAGAGCGGCTGCCCGCGTAGAGCGGCTTGCCCGCGTCGCACGGCTGCCCCGAAACAGATCACCGCCCCCACGCCATTGGCATGGGGGCGATGGACCTATCGTCGTTAGAGAGCCACGACCTGCTGGGCCTGCGGGCCCTTCTGACCCTGACCGACCTCGAACTCCACTTTCTGACCCTCATCCAGGCTGCGGTAGCCATTGCCCTGGATCTCGGAGAAGTGGACGAACAGGTCCTTGCTGCCGTCGTCGGGGGTAATGAAGCCATACCCCTTTTCGGCGTTGAACCACTTGACAGTGCCTTGTGCCACGGAACGCTCCTCGCGCAACTTGCGCCTACATGTGCGGTGGAAGAGCGCCCGCACCTTGCGGGCCCGCCCAACCGCGCGGTCCGGCAAGCATCCCACACAGATGCCCGCTTGCGAACAGCCTGGGTCAACTTAGTGGTGTCGGACCCGTTCCGGTGGGCACGTCGAGGTCGACACCACGAAGCCCCTGGAGGCACAGATGGCACGCAACACCCTCGCCCGAACCCTGCACGACGTGGGCCTGGCCGCCTGGTTCGGCGGCACGCTCATGGGGGCAGTTGGCGTCAACGGCGCGGCCGCCGATGTCGATGATCCACGCCAGCGCGCCCGGGTCGCCAACGCGGGGTGGGCTCGCTGGACTCCTGTCAACCTCGCCGCGATCGGGGCACACCTGACTGGTGGTGCCCTGCTGCTCAAGGCGAATCGCACGCGTGTGCACCGCCAGCAGGGCGTTCGCTCGGCCGCCACCGTCAAGACGGTGTTCACCGCCGCCGCCCTAGGCGCGACGGCATACAGCCGGGTTCTCGGACAACGAATCCAGCACGCCGGCGACGTCCCCGTCGATGGAGGAACCAGCCCCAACGCGGCGACCCCCCCGGACGTGGCAAGCGCCCAGCGGCAACTGGCGTGCCTGCAGTGGGGCATCCCGATCCTGACCGGCGGGATTATCGTCACCAGCGCGCTGCAAGGTGAGCAACAACGACCGGCTGAGGTGCTGCGGGGGAGCGCCAGGCAGTTGGCGCGGACGGTCAGCAGCAGCATGGGAGCTGCGCTGAACGACCCGCATGCCACCTACGGGACCGCCAAGAGCACGGCCCGCGAGCTCGTCAGGGGCGCTCAGCCGACCTACAAATCCGCCAAGAAGACCGTCCGGCGCCTCGCCAAGGACGCCCAGCCGACCTACCAGGCTGCCGTCGACACCGCCCGCGGCCTCGCCAAGGACGCCCAGCCGACCTACCAGGCTGCCGTCGACACCGCCCGCGGCCTCGCCAAGGACGCCCGCCCCGCCGCCAAGGCAGCCAGGGACACGGCGCGGGATGTGGTCGGCAGCGCCCAGCCAACAGTCCAGGCGGCCAAGGGGAGGGCGCGCGGCCTGGTCAAGAGCCGCTGACCTCCCGCGCCGAGGCGGCCGCAGGCATCCCCTTGCCGGGAATGTCTGCGGCTGCCGGCGTCTTGGCTCCCACGGACATCGCTGTTGGTGTCATGGACTTGGAGGTTGCGCGCCGCATGAGCCGGCTATTCGAACCGTTGACCCTGCGCGAGGTCACCTTCCGCAATCGGGCCTGGGTCGCACCCATGTGCCAGTACTCGTCGGTCGACGGATTTCCGAGCGATTGGCACCTGGTCCACCTCGGGGCCAGGGCCGTCGGCGGGGCGGGGCTCGTTTTCACCGAGGCGACCTCGGTCACCCCGGAGGGCCGCATTTCCCCGGCCGACGCGGGGATCTGGAGCGATGCACACGCGAAGGCCTACGCACCGATCGCCGCCTTCATCGCCGCTGCCGGCGCGGTGCCCGGGATGCAGCTCGCACACGCGGGGCGCAAGGGCTCGACCCGGCCGCCCTGGGTGGGCCGCGGCTATGTGCAGCCGGCCGATGGTGGCTGGCCTACGGTGGGTGCTTCGCCGCTGGGGTACGCCGACTGGCCGGCCCCACGCGAGCTGACCGAAGGGCAGCTCGCCGAAATGGTGCAGTCCTTCGCGGCCGCGGCGCGGCGGGCGGTCGGGGCCGGCTTCCGGGTGATCGAGGTCCACGCGGCCCATGGGTACCTGCTGCATCAGTTCCTCTCGCCGTTGGCCAACTCCCGCGGTGACGGTTATGGCGGCGACCTTGCCGGCCGGATGCGTCTCACGCTGGAAGTCGCGGCGGCGGTCCGCGCCGCGGTTCCCGCGCAGCTTCCCGTGCTGGTCCGGCTCTCCGCCACCGACTGGGCGAGCGGCGGCTGGACCGTCGAGGAATCCGTCGTCCTGTCGAAAGAGCTGGCCGCTGTTGGGGTCGACCTGGTAGATGTCTCCTCCGGTGGCCTGGACCCCCAACAGGCCATTGACGCCGGACCCGGCTTCCAGGTGCCGTTCGCCCGGGTCATCCGCGAGCAGGTGGGTATCCCCACCGGCGCGGTTGGTTTGATCACCGAACCCGCACAGGCGGAGGCCATCCTGGCCGAGGGAAGCGCGGACGCGGTCCTGCTCGCCCGGGCGTTGCTGCGAGACCCATCCTGGCCGTTGCGCGCAGCGCACGAACTCGGGGATTCGGCCAGCTGGCCGGTCCAATACGAGCGGGGCGCGTGGCCGGCCTGAACCCTGCGGTCAGACGGCGCAGGTGCCGTCCGCACACCCGGGGGCCTCGATGTCACCTGCGGCCACCAGGACCGGGGCGGGGTGGGCATCGGCCCACGCCTTATCAATGACCTGCAGCAGGGTCTCCGGCGGCTGAGCGCCCGGCACCCCGTAGCGGGCGTCGATCACGAAGAACGGGACGCCCGTCGCCCCCAACTCGCCCGCCCGCTTCTCATCAGCTCTGACCTCGGCGGCGTAGCTGTCGCTGGCGAGGACGTCCGCCACCTGCCGCTCGTCGAGGCCGACCTCGACCGCCAGTCGGGTCAGCGTCGCCGGGTCGGAGATCGGCTCACCCTCGGTGAAGGTCGCCCTGAACAGCCGGTCCTTCAACTGATCCTGCAGCCCACGAACGCCCGCGAGGTGCAGCAGCCGGTGGGCATCGAAGGTGTTACCAGGACGAGCGAGATCGAAGCGGTAGTCCAGCCCGACCGCGGCCCCGGCCGCCATCCGGTCGATCATCTGCTGCGCCTGGGCCACGGAGGTCCCATATTTCGCGGCCAGCCGGTCGGCGTAGGCACCGTCGCGACTCGCCGGCGCGCCTGGGTCCAACTCAAAGCTGCGCCAATGCAGGGTCACCTCCCCGCGATGGGCAAATCGCTCCAGGGCGAGCTCGAGGTGGCGCCGGCCGATCCAACACCACGGGCAGACGACATCGGACCAGGTTTCAATCTCCATGACCCCTACAACAGAGGCGGCGCTGGCGCCTGTTCCCGGCGGCCCCGCAGGGCGCTGATCGCGGCGATGACCACCACCAGCACGACCGTGGCCAGAAGGGCGTCGTGGCTGATCGCCTGCGCCGCGTGCACGGCGGGCCGACCGATGGCGTAGCCCAGTCCCACGAGCAGCCCCACCCACAGCAGCGAGCCAGCCAGGTCGGCCACCGCGAACGGCAACAGCCCGACGCCACTGGCACCCACCGCGGCGTAGAGGAGCGGGTTGGGAATCGGTTGGAAGTAGGCGACGACGACCGCCCTTACCCCCCACCGGGCGACGAACCGCTCACCCCGCTCGATCCGGCGAGCGTTCCGGGCCGCCCCGCGGGAGCCACCGGCGAGCACGCTGCGCAGCAGCTGGTCGCCGTAGCGCCGACCTGCCCACCAGTAGAAAACATCCCAGGTCATCGCCCCGATCAGCCCGGCCAGGAGCGCTACCGCGAGCAGCATCCGCCCATCGCGGGCATAGGCGCCGCCGGTCACCAGCGCGCTGATCGACCCGGTCAGCAGCTCGTGCGCGAGCGGATGGACCAGCAGGTAGGCGGTCGCGGTGGCCAGCGCCAGCGAGGCGGCGATGCTGAGCAGCACACCGCCGATGCAGACCACGTCCGCCACCTGGACCCGGGGCCGGCGCAGCGCGGCGGGCGGATGCCCCGGAAGCGCCATGGAACCACTGTAGGTGGCAGGCAGATTACGGTGCCCCGTGAGTACGCGATCGTGGTGGGGCTGGGGCGACGAGGAACGCGCCCTGCGCGGCGCCGAACTCACCGGCCTGTCAACCATGGTCTCCGAACGATTCGGCCGTCAGTTGCGACCCGTAGCGCCGGTGCCCCTCAGCGAGCTCCGCCTGCCAGTCCCCCGGGTTCAACCGCCTCAAACACTGATCGATATCGCGTCGGACAGCCTGCGGGACAGGGCTTCGCATGCTTACGGGTCGTCCTACCGAGACGTCATCCGGGCGGCCCGAGGCGACATTGGCCATCCGCCGGATCAGGTCCTCCGGCCACGTGGCGAGCCAGAGGTGATCGCCGTGCTCGACTGGGCGGCCGCGACCGGGGTTGCCGTCGTGCCCTACGGCGGGGGCTCGTCGGTCGTGGGTGGCGTCGAGCTGCGCGAGCAGCGAGCGTGGATCTCGCTGGACACCGGGCGGCTGGACCAGCTTGCCGAGGTCGACCGGACATCACGCGCGGCCCGGGTCCAGGCTGGAATGCTGGGACCGGCGCTGGAGGACGCGCTGCGCCCGATGGATCTGACGCTCCGCTTTTTCCCGCAGTCCTTCGAGTTCTCCACCGTCGGCGGCTGGATCGCGACCAGGGCAGCCGGCCATTTCGCGACCGGGCCAACGCACATCGATGACCTGGTCGAGTCGGTGCGGATGATCACACCCGCCGGCCCGCTGGAGAGCCGCCGGCTTCCCGCCTCGGGGGCCGGCCCCGCCCCCGATCGGCTGCTGCTCGGTTCGGAGGGATCCTTCGGTGTCGTCACCGAAGCCTGGCTGCGCCTGCAAGACCGGCCGCGCTGGCGCGGTTCCTGCGACGTGCGGTTCGCATCCTTTTCCGCCGGCGCGCAGGCGGTGCGGGTGCTGCTGAAATCCGGCCTGCTCCCGGCGAATTGCCGGCTACTCGATCCCGGCGAGGCGCAGCTCGCCGGCGGGGACGGGACCGCCGCCCTGCTGGTCGTCGGCTTCGAGTCGGCCCACCTTCCGGTCGATTCGGCGCTCGCTGCGGCCATCGAGATCTGCCAGGGGGCGGGTGGAACTCCCGGCCAACAGCGAACCAGCGGTCCGGGGACAACGGGCGAGCGGCCGGCCGGCGCGGGGGCGTGGCGATCATCGTTCCTGCGCGCACCCTACCTGCGCGACGCCCTCGCGCTCATGTCGGTCATCGTGGAGACCTTCGAAACCGCCTGCACCTGGGCCGATCTTCCGGCCCTACATGTTGCGGTGACCGAACGCATCGGGCGCGAACTAGCCGCGATCTGCGGCGGCGGCACCGTCACCTGCCGGCTGACCCACGCCTACCCGGACGGCTGCGCGCCCTACTTCAGCGTGATCGCCCCCAGCCGGCCGGGTAGCGAGCTGGCCCAGTGGGACGCGCTGAAGGCGGCTGCCACGGCCGTGATCCTGGACTGCGGCGGAACGGTGACCCATCATCACGCGGTCGGCCGGGATCACCGCTCCGGATACGACCTGCAGCGCCCGGCGTTGTTCGCCCAGGCCTTGGGTGCGATCAAGGGGACCCTCGACCCGGCCGGCGTGATGAATCCCGGCGTGCTGCTGGGCTGAACCCAACGGCCTAGCTGCGTGCCTGCGGCCGCCACGTCCCGGCCAGCAGCGCGCCAGCACCGCCGCCGCCGAGCCCCACGGCGAGGACCAGCCCGACCCAGCCGGAGAGCGCCGCGTCGAGTCCAAGGGCCCAATCAACCGACGCGCGACCCGGTCCGGCGACCGCGACGGCCACGCAGATGGCGGCGATCAGCGCGACGTACTCGTAACCGTCCTTGAACACGAAAAACCCGTTACGGCGGTGGGCGATCACGCCCGCGACCACCATCACCCCGACGAGCGAGGCAGCAGCGAAGGAGGTGAACAGCCCAAGGGCTAGCCCAGCACCACCCGCCACCTCCACCACGGCGGACATGAGGGCCTGCACCGGCCCGTGGCGCAGACCGAGGCTCTCGAACCAGCGGGCAGCCCCTGGCAGCCGGCCGCCGCCGAAGGCGTGGTTCAGCCCGTGGGCCACCAGTGTCAGGCCCACCGCGAGCCTGATCACCAGCACTGCCGCGTCGTAGCGGTCCACAGCCGCCCTCCCTCGCTGATCGAAACCCGTCGTCCCGGGACAACTAGCCTGCCCCGGTGGTTATGCCTCGGTCGCTCGGTCCCGGCCCAAGGTGACAACTGCGTCAGCACCGCTCACCCGCGCCTCGCGCCGCCTGGCGTTCGGGCTTTTCTCGGTGGCGTTCGGCACCAACGTACCGACCCCCCTGTTGCTGATCTATCAGCACCAGCTGCACCTGAGCTCGAACGTGCTGACCGCCGTGTTCGGGGCCTACGCGGCGGGGCTGGTTCCCACGCTGTTTTTCTGCGGCCCGCTGTCCGACCGACTGGGGCGCCGGCCCGTGGCGTTGCCGTTCGCGGCACTGGCCGTGCTCACCACCGGGCTGTTCGTGCCGGCCGGTCACCTGGAGGTGCTGCTGTTCGTGGCCCGCTTCGGGCAGGGCGTCGTCTCCGGGGCGGTTTTCAGCGTCTGCAGCGCGTGGCTGGCCGAGCTGGCCGGCCCCGAACACGCCGGCACCGCCGGGCGCCGGGCCGCAGTGGCGATGACGGCGGGCTTCGCGCTGGGGCCGCTGAGCAGCGGCCTGCTGGCCCAGTTTGCGCCAGCCCCGACCACCCTCCCCTACCTGGTGCACCTGGTCCTGCTGGCGTTCGGGCTCCGGGCAATGTGGCGGGTACCCGAAACGTTGATCCCCGAGGGAACCCGCCGGCCGCTACGCGGGCCGGTGATTCGACCGGGTGGGCGGCGCATGTTCCTGCTCACCCTCGCGCCGTCAGCCGTCTGCGTGTACGCCTTCGCATCGGTTCCCGTCACCATCATCCCACTGCTGCTCCCGGCGGAGGGCGACGCGGTCGCGTTCGCCGGTCTGCTGGGGGCCATCACGCTAGGGTGCGGAACTCTGGTGGCGCCGCAGGCGCGGCGGCTGCGCGGTTCGGCAGCGCCCACCGCTGCGGCCCTCGGCGCGGTGGGTTTCGCGCTGTGCCTGCTGGCGGTCAAGTTGCGGTTGCTCCCGGTCGCACTCGCCGGCGCGTTGCTGCTCGGCGCTGGCTCGGGTCTGATGCTGGCCGCGGGATTGGCGGTGACCCAGCGGCTGGCGATGCCGGAGGCGCGCGGCACGCTCAGCTCGATCTTCTACGCCTTCGCGTATATCGGGTTCGCCGGGCCGCTGCTTGTGAGCCTGGTCGACGGCGCCACCGGTCCGGCGGTGTCCCTTGGGGGACTCGCCGGCCTCAGCGCCCTTTTTGCGCTCTGGCTCATCATCTGGGCCCGCAGCCTTGGTCGGCGACCGGTGGCAGCGGACTAGCAAGCACCGCCGCCAGATCCAGGACCCGTGCGTCGGCGCCGGGCGGCCCGACGACCTGAACGCCGACCGGCAGCCCATCTCGGTCCAGGCCGATCGGCACGGCGCAGGCCGGCAGGCCGCACAGGTTCGCCAGCACCGTCCACGGCAGCACCGCCTCGCGCAGCCGGATCGGTCGGCCGTCGATGTCAACCTCGTCAGGTGAGGTGATCACCGGCGGCCCACCTGCGGCGATCGGCATCAAAAGAAGGTCAACCTGGGTGAACATCGCCGCGATCCGCCGGCGCAACTCGACCCGGCGCCCCGCCCCGGCCAAGGCCACCTGCGGGGGCACCCGTTCGGCGTGCTCAAGTCGACCACGCACGTCAGCGCCGTAGGCGATGGCGTGCGCGGGCCACCGGCCGGTGCTGCGGTGCCACGCGAGCGCTTCACCGGCCTGCACCGCCGAGTAGAGGGCCGCCAGCTGCTCGACGAGGGGCAACTGGACTTCCCGCGGAAAAACTCCCGCACTCTCGGCGAGGTCGACGGCCGCGGTCATGGCCCCGCTTACCGCCGCGGCGCACTCGGGCAGCCCCGCTCCCCCGACGACAATGCCGAGCCGCAGCCCGGCCGGGTGCGCCGCGGGCGGTATCGGCGCCCCGCTGAGCACCCGCAGCACCAGGCGCGCATCCGCCACGTCCCGGACCAGCGCACCCCCATGATCTAAAGAGTGCGCCAGCGGCACGGCGCCGTCGAGCGGCACGAGACCGTAGGAGGGCTTGTGGCCGACCACACCGCACCACGCCGCCGGCAGCCGGATGGAGCAGCCGGTGTCGGTCCCGAGGGCCAGCGCGACGATCCCGGCGGACACCGCCGCCGCCGATCCGCCGCTGGACCCGCCCGGCACCCGGTCGGTGTCCCAGGGATTTCGGGTTCCACCCAGCCGTTCATGCTGGGTGGTCAATCCCCACGCGAACTCGTGCGTTCGGGTCCGCCCGACGATGACGGCGCCGGCCCGGCGCAGCCTGGTCACGGCTGCCGCGTCGGTCGTGGCGGCCGGCCCCGGCGGGACCAGCGAGCCGGCGCAGGTGACCTGGCCAGCCACATCGAACAGGTCCTTGACCCCTACCGGGATCCCGTGCAAGGGGCCGAGCCGATCTCCGCGGCGAATAGCGGCAGCCCGCTGCCCGGCTTCGGCCCGGGCCTCATCGGCCCGCACCAGGACGAAGGCACCGAGTTGCCGATCGCATTCGGCTAACCGCGCAAGGCTGCGCTCCAGCAACTCGACAGGGTCAAGCCGGCCGGCGTGCACCTGCGCCGCGAGCGTGCTGATGGTCGGCGCGTGGGGCTGGGCCCACGCAGTACTCACGACCGCAGGGCCCCCGGCGCCGATGAGGATACGACCGGGTTCTTGGGGGCCGTGGCCTCGAGCCGGATGTAGGGCGCACCGGGAGCGGGCCGCTGATCGACCTCACTCCGATTGGGCCACAGTGCCAGCGCGCGTTCGGCGAGCGCGGTGATCGTCAGCGACGGATTGACCCCGAGATTGGCCGAGATGGTTGAGCCATCGACGATGTGTAGCCCGTCATAACCATAAACGCGGTGGTACGGATCGACGACCCCATCCTCCGCACTGCTGCCGATCACGCACCCGCCGAGGAAATGCGCCGTCATCGGGATGTTGGCCAGCTCGCCCAGGGTCCCACCCGGATAGCCGCCGATCTTGTCGGCCACCCGCCGGGTTGCCTCGTTCGCCACCGGAATCCAGCTCGGGTTGGGCTCACCGTGACCCTGCCGCGCAGTCAGTTTCCCGCGCCGGGTGTAGGTGGTAATCGAGTTGTTCTTGGTCTGCATGACCAGGCAGATGATGGTGCGCTCCGACCAGCGGTGCGGGATGAGGATCCGCGCGAATTGGTGCGGCCGGCGCACGATCTCGACCAGCGCCTTGCGCCAGCGCGGAACCGGGCCGCCCCCGTCGGTCATCACCGTTTGCAGCAGCCCCATCAGGTTGCTGCCCTTCCCGTAGCGGACCGGCTCAATATGTGTGTCGGCATCGGGGTGAAACGAGGAGGTGATCGCCACGCCGCGGGTGTAATCCCGCCTGACGGTGCGGGTTTGCGCGCCAACCAGCGACTCGGAATTCGTTCGGGTCAACACGCCCAGCCGGGTGGACAGCCCCGGCAGCACCCCGGTGTCGCGCATCGTGTGCAGCAGTCTTTGGGTGCCCAGAGTGCCCGCTGCGAGAATGACTTGCTCGGCGGTGAAGGTCCGGGTCGTGCGCCGCGACCATGACCCAGTCGGCGAGGTGTCGACCGCATATCCACCGCCCGGCAGCGGGCGAACGGCCGTCACCGTTGTCTCCGGATGGACAACGGCGCCCGCCGCTTCGGCGAGGTAGAGGTAGTTCTTGACCAGAGTGTTCTTGGCCCCGACGCGGCACCCGGTCATGCACGAGCCGCATTGCGTGCAGCCGGTGCGCTCCGGGCCGGCGCCCCCGAAATACGGATCGGCCACCGTGCGGCCCGGCTCCTGGGCGCCGTCGGGGCCGAAGAAAACGCCTACGGGGGCCAGCGAGAAGGTGGATCCGACCCCCATGTCCTCGGCGACGGCCCGCATGACCTCGTCCGCGGCGGTGACGGTGGGGTTCTGGACCACACCGAACATGCGGCGCGCCTGGTCATACCACGGGTCGAGCTCGTCCTGCCAGTCGGTGATGTGCCCCCACTGCGGGTCGCGATAGAACGGCGCGGGCGGCTGGTAAAGGGTGTTCGCGTAGTTCAAGGAACCGCCGCCGACCCCGGCGCCCGCCAGCACCAGCACGTTGCCGACCCTGCTGATCCGTTGGATGCCCTTGAGACCCAGGCGCGGTGCCCAGAGGAACTTACGCACGTCCCACGAGGTTTTGGGCAACGTGTCGTCGCTGTACCGGACACCGGCTTCAAGTACCCCTACCGACCAGCCTTTTTCGACCAACCGCAGCGCGCTGACGCTACCGCCAAACCCGGAGCCCACAACGAGCACGTCGTAATGCGTCATGTCGTCCGCGAATACTACAGGGATGAGCCATTGGGCGGAGTTTGTGCACGACTACCACGCGGCCCATCCGGGAATCACCGAAGATCTGCTCACCCCCATGTGCGACCGTGCCGGACGCGACCCGTACACATGGCTTGTCGAAGGCCTGCCGACTTCCGGTCTGATCTGGGACGCGTGCTGCGGGAGTGCGCCGGTTGCCGACAAGGTCGGCCTGGACCGCTATCGCGGGATCGACACATCCGACGCCGAACTCGATCTGGCCCGGGAGCGGCGGCCAGGCGTTCGTGTTCGGGCTGGGGACGCGGGCCTGGTCCAGCCACCCGCCGGTCCGGCGCTCATCTCAGGCGTCACGGTGGCCATGGCGTTGATGCTGCTCGACCTGGACGCCTTCCTCACGCGCGTCGCCACCTTTTTACCACCCGGCGCCCCGTTGCAGGCGATAGTGCCGACTCGCACTCCAATCAGCGGCGCCGGCGATTTCGCCACGACGCTTACCCTGCTCGGCCAATCTGGAATCGGCTACCGCGAACCCCTTCCGCCGCAGGCACTTCCGGGCCGTTTCGCCGCTGCGGGTTTCGACCTCACCTCGGACGAGACCGCCTTGTTTCAGCGTCCGGTGCCCGACCTGGCGGCGGCCGACCTGATCGTGGACTCGTTCTACGCACCCGGGGTCACCCCGGCGCAACGCGGCGAGGCCAGCAGGTGGCTGGCCGGCCGGCTGGCCGAGCCGGGATACACCTTCGGCTATCCGATCCGGCGAATCTGCGCTCGACGTAGACTTGACTCATTCCAGTAACCCGCAGAGACTGGCCACAATGGAGCCTTCCCGCGAGCATCCGGCCACGAAGCGCACACTGCGCGCGGCCGGGCTGCGCGTCACCGGTCCACGTATCGCGGTGCTGGGCGCCTTGGGCGAGCATCCGCACGCGACGGCCGACACCGTGGCGCTGCACGCGCGTCGGGCGTTGGGGTCGGTGTCCACCCAGGCGGTGTACGACGTTCTCGGCGCCTGCACCGCGGCCGGGTTAGTCCGGCGGATCGAACCAGCCGGGTCGGCGGCCCGGTACGAAACCCGAACCGGCGATAACCATCACCACCTGGTGTGCCGATTCTGCGGCGCTGTCTCCGACGTCGACTGCGTCGTCGGAGCCGCACCGTGCCTGACGCCATCGGAGGAGCAAGGGTTCGTCATCGACGAGGCCGAAGTCGTCTTCTGGGGCTACTGCGCTACTTGTCAGACCATCCGAAAATCAGTTGAGGAGAACTCTGCATGACATCACCAGCCAACGGTCATCCCACCAACGGTCACACGACCACCAATGCCGCCAACCCCGTCGCCAGCGATGAACACTCGCTCACCCAGGGCGCGGGCGGCGGCATCCTTCTGCAGGACCATTATCTGATCGAGAAGATGGCGCAGTTCAACCGGGAACGCGTGCCGGAGCGGATCGTCCACGCCAAGGGCGCCGGTGCCTTCGGGGAATTCGTCGTCACCGACGACGTCAGCCAGTACACCAAGGCGGATTTCCTGCAGCCCGGCAAGAAGACCGAGATGCTCGCGCGGTTCTCCTCCGTCGCCCCCGAAATGGGCGGCGCCGACACCCAACGCGATCCGCGCGGCTTCGCGCTGAAGTTCTACACCGAGCACGGCAACTACGACATGGTGGGCAACAACACGCCAGTCTTTTTCGTCAAGGACCCGATGAAGTTCCAGGACTTCATCCGCAGCCAGAAGCGGTTGCCGGATTCGGGCCTGCGCAGCAATGACATGCAATGGGACTTCTGGAGCCTGTCCCCCGAATCCGCCCACCAGGTCACGTGGCTGATGGGCGACCGCGGTCTGCCCAGATCCTTCCGGAACATGAACGGGTACAGCTCGCACACCTATCAGTGGATCAACGCGGCCGGCCAGAAGTGCTGGGTGAAATACACCTTCAAGACCGATCAGGGCAACGAGTTCCTGACCCAGGCCGAGGGCGACCAGCTCGCTGGCACCTCACCGGACCACCACCGCCAGGACCTGTTCGGCACGATCAAGAACGGCGATTTCCCCTCCTGGACCATGTACGTGCAGATCATGGCGCCCGCTGACGCCGACGGCTACCGGTTCAACCCGTTCGACCTCACCAAGGTGTGGCCGCACAAGGACTATCCACTGATCAAGGTCGGCACGATGACCCTGAACCGCAACCCGGAGAACTTCTTCGCCCAGATCGAGCAGAGCTCCTTCGAGCCGTCCAACTTCGTTCCCGGCATCGACGCAAGCCCGGACAAGATGCTGCTCGGCCGGCTGTTCTCCTACCCCGACGCGCACCGCTACCGCATCGGCCCCAACTACATGCAGCTGCCGGTGAACGCTCCGAAGGCGCAGGTGAACTCCTACGCCAAGGACGGTCCGATGCGCTACAGCTGGAACGACCCGAGCATCCCGGTCTATGCGCCGAACTCGCACGGCGGCCCGGCGGCGGATGCGGCAAAGTACGACGACGGCGCGGGCTGGTCGGCCGGCGGCGACATGGTGCGCTCCCCCTACGTTCAGCACGCCGAGGACGACGACTGGGGCCAGCCGGGAACCCTCGTCCGTGAGGTGCTCGACGACGACGCCCGCGCCCGACTCATCGGCAACATCAGCGGCCATCTGCTCAACGGGGTGACCGAGCCGGTGCTGCTGCGGGCCTTCCAGTACTGGTCGAACGTGGACGCGGAGTTAGGCAAGCGGGTCGAGGAGGCCGTGCGCTCCCAGCAAGCGGGCGAGGCGCCCACCACCGGGCAGAGCCCGACCGCCCCGGGCAGCGAAGCCGCCAAGGTCTGAGCCCTGATCCCGCGGCGGCGCCCCGCCCGCTCTACGCCGCCGCGGGATCAGATCGCCTCGACGCCAACGTCCTGGGCGTGCTGGGCCAGAGCCCGGATATCCCTAGCGTCACCGGTGAGAACCGTGCCACCCGGTTCGGAGGTAGCCACGACGAGGGCGTCGATGGCCGAGCCTCGGTGGGCCTCCGTGCGCAGATGCGCCGCGCGACGGGCGAGCCCTACCGGCACGGCTTCCAGGATGTTGACCGACCGGAGTAGTCGGTGGGTGGCAGCGTCGCGGCTGCCATCCCCGGTGAGGCACTCGATGAGGACGGGCGAAGGAACGAGCGGCGGCCACACCCCGCGGTCGCGCAGTGCGGTGATCAGCGCAAGTGTTGCGGGGGTCCGGCGCGCAAGATAGGACACGGCGCTGGAGTCGAGGACCAGGGCCATCGCCGGGCTGCCTCAGCTCGCCTGGGCGCCGCTTCGGCGGGCGATTCGGCTGGCAATTGCTGCTGCCCGCGCCCGTTCTTGCTCGGAAGGTTCGCCGACCTCCGCCGCGAGCTCCTGCAGGTACCCGTCGGTCGCGGTGAGCAGGTCCTGGCGGTGCAGTTCGGTGCGGACCGCCGCCTGCAACAACTCCGAAGCCGGCAGCCCACGCGCTTTCACCTGCGCGTGGAGTTCGTCCGGGAGATATACCTGCAGACGTGGCATACGCCTAAGTATACGCCTATAGTGGCGAGGGTCGGCGTCGTTCACAGCCCGACCGCAGCGAGGGTGGCCGCCAGGTTCCCGCGCGGCTCCAGCACGATGTCGCCCAGTCCCTGCCAGTCCGCGGCCCGGCGCAGTTCCACGGCGAGCGCCGTCGCGACCGTGGCCGCGTCCTGCCCGGGCTCCAGCCAACAGGCCAGCACCCGCAGCACGCCAAGCTTGCGGTCCGCCTTGAGATCAACCCTGGCGCAGATCGCCTCACCGTGTAGAAAGGGCAGCAGGTAGTACCCGTACACCCGCTTGGCTAACGGGACGTAGATCTCGATGCGGTAGGTGAAACCGAACAGCCGCTCGGTCCGGGCCCGCTCCCACACGAGCGGGTCGAACGGCGACAGCAACGCGCTGCGCGGTACCCGGCGTGGGACGGCGGCGCCGGGCCATAGGTACGCCGGCTGGGTCCATCCCTGCACCGCGACGGGCAGCAGCTCACCGGCGTTCACCAGCTCGGCGACCGCGGTGCGCGCGTCCTGCACCCCGAGCCGGAAGTAGTCGCGCAGATCCCGCTCGGTCGCGACCCCGTGCGAGCGTGCCGCGAGGCGGACCAGTTGCCGCATCGCCTCCGGCTGCGACGGGGTCGGAGCCTCGAGCACCGCCGCAGGCAGTACCCGCTCGGGCAGGTCGTAGAGCCGCTCGAACGAGCGGCGCCCCGCCGTGGTCACCTGCCCCGACCAGAACAGGAACTCGAGGGCGATCTTCGTCTCGTCCCAGGACCACCACGCGCCTTTATTTCGCTCGCCGGTCCGCAACTGCCCGGCGCCGACTGGCCCCTGCTCGCGGACCATCCGCAGCACCTCGGCGACGAACTCCGGCCGGTCGCGCATCGCCCGCAACGGGCCTCCCCAGCCCTCCTCAAGGCGTAACGCGCGTTGCATGCGCCAGCGCAGCAGCGGGTGCAGTGCGACCGGTAGCAGCGACGCCTCGTGCCCCCAGTACTCAAACAGCTCGCGCTGCCGGTAGGCCATGTCGTCTAGCAGGTGGGTGTCGTAGCTGCCGACCCGGGAGAACACGGGCAGGTAGTGCGCGCGCGCGAAGACGTTGACCGAGTCGATCTGGAGCAGGTTGGTCCGGCCAAGCACACGACGCAGGTGGCGCCGATCCACCGCACCCGAAGGCATCGGGTCGTTGAAGCCCTGCGCCGCGAGCGCGATCCGCCGTGCGGTCGGCAGGGAGAGGCTTTCGCGAATAACGGGCTGGGAGGGAACGGATGGCACGGCAGGCACGGGCGGCATCCTGGCAGGAGGGCCGGTCAGTGCCGCGCCGAAGGTGCTCCCCGAGCCGCTGTCACGCACAACCGGAACGGAACGACGCAAAATCGCTCTCAGCCCTCATGGCAGTTCCGTTGTTCCTCAGCCCCGACCCGCGCTTCGGCTCGGCTCAAGCCTGTCGGGTCACGGCCACGACGCATGCGCACGATCGTTGCTGGTACGCATCGCGGGGATGGAGCCAGCCACGCGCCCGCTGGACACCGTGCCGAGATCCAGCTCGCTCGGCGGCACCGGGCGCCCCAGCAGGAAGCCCTGAACCATGTCGCACCCAGCATCGGCGAGTACCTGTGCCGGTGGACGAACTCAAGATCGACCGTTCCTTCGTCAGCCGTGCGTTCGGGATCGGACATGACGACGGTCTCGGTCACCTCCAGGCAGAGCAGTTCAGCGGGCACGCCATGAACGGCCAACGCGCGCGCCACCCGGCCGACGAAGGCAAGGTCGAGCAGGTCGGGGGCGGTGATGTTCACCGAAACTGGTATTGATCTGCCCTCGTCAACGAACGCTCGCACCTGAGCCAGCGAGGCGTCCAAGACGTGCTCGGGTCAGCGCACCGAGCAAACCCGCTCGCTCCGCGGCCGGCAGGAACTCGGCCGGCCCGAGCAGGCCCCTGGCGGGGTGCTGCCAGCGAGCGAGCGCCTCCACCCCGTCGGCGGTTCCGGATGCGAAACCCACGCTGGCACCGACCGCAACCGTGGCACCATCGATCACCATGGGCTGCTCCAGGGCTGTCCTTACCAGGCCGGCGAACACCTCCCCGGTGGCCGACACGCCGGCAAGCACCACGGCAAATTCGTCGCCGCCGATTCGTGCGACGTGCTCCAGCCCACCCACAGACATCAGTCGGGCGGCGGTGCCCACCAGCAGTTCGTCGCCAGCCGCATGGCCGAGTGTGTCGTTCACCGCCTTGAATCCATCGAGGTCGATCAGCAACAGGGTCGTCGGCGACTTCGCGGCCAGCCTCTCGTTCAGCAGCCGATACATGGCGCGACGATTCGGAAGGCCAGTCAGCTCATCGGTGAGGGCGTCCCGCTGGGCTCGCTGAAAGAGTCGATCCTGGCGTAGGTACAGCGCGGTTCGGGCAACCGACAAGAAGATGCCGGCGCTGGCCAGCCCCACGGCCAGCGCGGGCAGCCGGCGGGTGTGATCGGTCACCAGCACAGTCAGCGCGGCGAGCGTCGCCACGCCCGAAATAGTGAGAACTATCGCCGACCTGCCGGTGGCTGCCTGCGCCTTGCGCGGCGCCCGCCACGCCGCGAATCCGACCAGGGCCGGACCGGCGGCGTAGAGCGCGTCCAGCCAGGTCCCGAACGCGAACTGGCCGTCGGCGGACCGCACCGCGTAGATGCAATCCCCGACGGCGAGAGCGCCGAAGCCGGCCACCAGGAGAAGCCAGCGTGCGTCGAATCGCCAGCGCAGCAGCGCAAGCCCGGTCAGCGCGCCGGCCAGCAACGTGAGGCTGCCGACCGGGTACGCCAACGCATAGACCACCTTCAGTCCGGCGCCGTGGAACAGTCGGGGGTGGCCAACGGCGACGATGGCGACGGTCACCGCGCCCACGGCCAACGCCGCCACCGCACCGTCGAGCGTCGCGGAGAGTTCGCCGCGACGCCGTTGTGGATGCGTGAGCGCGGCGAGACCCGCGAAGGCGAGCGGATAGAGCGCCAGCGAGGCACAATCGGAGAGGTTGAGCCCGAAGGGGCCAGCGCCCCCGCCGGCCCGGACATAGAAGATGATCACAAAGCCGCTGGCGTAGCCGGCCAGCCCGCCGGCCAGAAGCGCCCAAGCGGTGCGCTGGGCCGCCCGGGTCGCGGCCCGAGCAAAGCAGCTCACCGCGCCCAGCATGGTCACCGCGCACAGGGCAAGTTCCCGGCCATTCATCGTCGATCCGGGCAGCGACCAGGGGTGCCCGTCGGGGCCGGACTGCAACAACAATGCCAACCACGACACCGCGATCCCGAGCTGGCAGGCCCCGGCCAGGACCCGACCATCGATTTTGCTACGCGCAGTCACCAGATCACTCTCGGCAAACGCGCCGACCGACTCTCTCCGCCAGCTGGCCGGGTCACCGCCGGCCGGTCGGGTCACCACCGCTGGCCGGGTCACCGCACGCTGGCTGGGTCACCGCACGCTGGCGAATGGGCGCTCCGGCTCGCCACCGGTAGCCAGACGAGCCGTACTGAGTCAGTATCTACGTATGAATGCAGGCTCGTTGGGTTCGCCGCGCGAACAGCCTGTCCCCTCGCAGGTCGACCTCGCCGTCGAGGTGTTCCGCATGCTTGCCGACGCGACCCGGGTGCGACTGTTGTGGGCTTTGCTCGATGCTGAGTTGGCAGTTAACGAGCTCGCCCACGCGGTGGGCAAGGCCCCAGCCGGGGTGTCCCAACACCTGGCCAAGTTGCGGATGGCGCGTTTGGTGCGCACCCGACGGCAGGGCACCCAGGTGTTTTACCGGATAGAGAACTCTCACCTGCGCCAGCTCGTCGAGGACGCGATCTACCACGTCGAGCACGTGGGTACCGAGGTGCCCGACCACCATCGCAGCGATCTCGCCGTCACCGCGCTGACGCCGGCGGCCGGAAGCGCCCGAACTGGGACCCCATGACCTCCGCCGCTCCGGAGCCACACCGGCACGGCGAGCACCGCCAGCACGGCGGGCACGGCCAGCACGGCGGGCACCACGACCACGCGAGCTGGGTGAGCAGGTGGATAGGGGGTCTTTTCCACCCACACAGTCACGTCGCTTCCGACTCGGTGGACACGGCGCTGGAGTCCAGCCGCGAGGGCATCCGGGCCGTAAAGATCAGCCTATGTATGCTCGGGGGAACCGCCGTGGCGCAAGCCCTCGTGGTGGTGTTGACCGGCTCGGTAGCGCTGCTCGCGGACACCATTCACAACTTTTCCGATGCCCTGACCGCGTTCCCGCTGTGGATCGCGTTCGTACTCGGGCGCCGCGCTGCCACCCGGCGCTACACATACGGCTACGGGCGCGCCGAGGACCTCGCGGGGGTGTTTATCGTCGCCATGATCGCCCTGTCCGCCATCATCGCGGGATACGAGTCCGTCCGCCGGCTGTTCGACCCCCGACCCCTCAGCCTGGATCCACCGTCGAATTAATGCGGTCTGGCATGTCGTAGGCCGCGGATGCCCTGCTGTGTAAGGAGAATGTGGCTTGCGACAGTCACGTTTACCTACTCAGAAGGAGCATCCGCGGGAT
>JAABUP010001061.1_pt1 | contig 58782 bp, 95 predicted proteins | sample 5559201 | NCBI WGS metagenome assembly JAABUP01 (sample SAMN10711887, study PRJNA513373) | rock metagenome | isolation source: Antarctica rocks | place: Antarctica | reverse complement strand
CACGACTGAGTGGGAGTGTTAAAGATGGCTGGTTCAGGGTACAGGCGTTTCGCGCGTTCGCGTTTATATGAATACATCTTAGTAGTCATGCGTTTTTATTATTGCATATGAACCTGGTTATTCAACAGTCGAGACAGGCGGGACGTGGGTCTAAGCGAGGACAAATGAGTGTAGCCGCGTAGACGAGATCGGAGAACCGGACGAGATCGTCTTGGACGTGGTATGGGACAATGAGACTTAATCAAGGATCACTGGGAAACCTCCTACAAGACGAGACTAGCTGTGCAATATATCTTTTCCTTCTCCGTAGACGTTCAACCGACGAGACGGAGCGAGTGGGACGTTCAACCAACGAAATGGAACGAGTGGTCGAAATGGACGTCGACGACGAGTGGTGGTGATACTGCGAGCAAGAACGCGTGGAAATTCTTCGTCTGCGCCTCACGACAAGACGACGTTGGTCTCGGTCCACCCGCCATCGGTTTCTTCGCGCAAGATGCCAATTGACCTGCAAATCGGCTCAACAAAATCGACCCGAGGGAAATCGAGGGCCTCACGCAGACTTGGCTCGTCGAGCTATTACGCCTGCACTTGGGATCCAAACAGCGCTGCGAAGAAGACAGATATTTGTGGTTATCGTGCCCGTGACAAAGTCAGTCGACGGCTATGTCTTGGTGCAATGGCAGGATGTGGCTTGCATGTTCATGGAGAACATGGAGAAACCGGGGGACTAGAAGGATGAGTGGTCTGCGTATCTCAGATGTGAGCACGCGGCCCGTCATTCGCTGTTTCATGATCGCTGAGACGAGTGACTCAGGTCAAAAGAGAGTTCTGATTCCGGTGATAAGTGAAGATGAAGGAGGTCAAATCTTTGGGATCCCCTAAGTCGTGAGGTCAACGATTGAAGTGATACTCGATCGACGCTCCGCGGAGTGAATACCGGGCTACCTTGCCCCGTTCAGCCTCCGTCCCGAGATGATCCGCTTGAGCGTTACTAATCGCCCGATTCATAGCCGGTCCGTCGATACGTACGGCATTCACCTCCTAAATGGAGTCAGCCGTAACATCTCGGCCGCCTCCCGATCATTCTGATTAACGACCCAAATGACTCTCCTTCGGCGCTTCCTTCTCTTCCCATCACCGGCTATCGCTCGACTTTCAACGCTCTCTTTGGCCTGTGATATGCTGGGATTCGGCTCAAGAGTACTGAGTCCAAGATAAAGCAGACTGTCGTTGGTGACGTGGCTACGTCGTTGCCCTCAGCTCCTGCCACGAGCATCTCTTCTCCTGAAGTTGCAGAGTACCATTCAAGGTGTGCCTGGTCCTGTGGTGAAGGATCTCGCTTTTCGTTTCTCTTCTCTTCTCTTCTATCCTTCTTCTCTCCCGGATCTTTTTCTGACGTCGCCTCACTATCATCGCTCGTATCATCTGCTACCCTGACTTTGATTCACCCTCATCCCGCTTAATGATGCCGAGTAAGAAGAACGAAGCGAAGAAGCCGGGGAAGGAGGACAAGTCCGAGGTAATCCATATCAAGACACAACCGGAGTGGGACGAGGCCAAAGCGTACACAGCACTTGTTTCCAAGGACAAAGACGCATTTTCGTGTCCATAGCTGGCACCTGGCAAAGAACAGGTCGGTGAAGTCTCAACTGGACCGTCTGTCCTGCAGCTGAATTTCTATGGTAGCGGTTCATTGCCGGTCTACTGTGCTTCCCTTCGTCCGGCAGCCTCGACAAGTCCCCGGTCGAAGTCGATGCGAAGGATTTCGTCCTCCGGACTGACATCGAGATCGTCTACACCGACTTCATGAGCCAACTCCAGGCTTTCGATGCGGGTCATCTTGCCGAATTTGATGCTCTGTGCGACCGGATGAAGAGCGATGATGTCAGCAAAGCGCTGCGTGAGGAGTTCCACCAGTGTCGGACTATACGACCTTGGGCCGTCTTCGTCTACGCTTCGCGAAAGAACAATATCACCCTCGGTTGACACGCAATTACCTTATTCGGAGATGATCACGCTTGTCCCGCGGTCCGGCTCAATCAACTCACTGAGGGTGAGATAGAAGGAATCGCTCCGGGCTGGCTCGTCGAGCTCTTGCGCCGAAGGTTAGGAGAGCAGCGACCCTGCGACGATCAGTGCGGTGGGTGGTCAGCGGCTTCAAAAGCGTCGAGAGAAGGCTATGTGCTGGAGGACTGGGGGATCGCATAGCTTCAATCTTCAACGGGGATGATGGGGACTATGGATTGGAATTCTGTACGAATTAGCGAGTGATTTACCGTCATTCGGGTATTCGTCATCGCTAAATGTTGAGCGCGATGGCTCTCCTTAGGCGTCCCGTCAGGATAGGCTGTGAAATGAAAGTTGTGATGTCGGATGGTTTCGTTGACGCGTTTAGACTCAACACCTTGAAGGGGTTGAGCCTGTTTGAGATCGAAACCGTCGGCTGACGATCACGAGCTCCATGACACCGAGAACGCCAGCGAAGATGATTGCAGGAAGTCGACCGGAATCGCGATTTTTGAAGCCTTTGAACCGTCAAGGCCGTGCATCTTACTCAAAATTCCGGTAAGATTCCGGTTTTTCTCGCTCCTTCTAACCGCTAAGGAGCCATAGGGAATGAAGAGGCATTCCTCTTAGGATTCCAGTGCCCGACCATCTCGATGACTCCCGCTTTTCCGTGGCACTCCACTCGCTCAGACGCGAGGAGCCCTCTATTGATGCGTAGAGAATCACTCAACGTGTGTCTGGCCGCCACGCTCGTCGCTTTGTCCTTCTCTCTCCCTGATTCTTCTCTCCTCTCAAGATCAACATCGCCAACACCAGATATGTATGACCTGAGTCTCAATCAGTTCCCTGAAGTGGAAGCGCTCCGTCATCGCTTGCAGTGCGTCACCAGTGAACTGCTCCAAGACCACATTCTCGAGCGATTCAGTGATGAACCTTGGGCACCGTTCGGATACGCCTCCAAGACCAGGAGCTTGCGCTTAGGCAAAGAGGCTATCGAACCCTCGACGAGGATGAGAATTGCGCCGCCGCCTACCGGCTGCATCAGCTCAGGGCAAAGGAGATCCAACAAGTCGACGCGACATGGCTCGCCGAACTTTTAAGCCTTCGCTTCGAGTCCAAGGGGGTCGCAGTGAGCGAGCACGGGACGTACAAGTCAGGAAAGGGCTACGTTCTGGAGGAGTGGGATGAGGTGGCTTCCCGCTTGGGGAGGCAGGCGGAGCACGGGTCACGCTGAAGTGGCACATTTCATCTGTGAGGCATGCGAAAGAGACTTTGATAATGGCACGCTGAATTCGTAATTCAGCCTTCCCAACTCAGTCAATCATGGCAAAGCGGTCAAGCGGCGTGTGAGGAGAACGTATAGTGGAATCCCGAGACTCGGAGAAGGAAGACGAACAGACAGCACACCATACAAAATGTGCGCCTGGTGGCAAATCCTTCAGTCGAAGCACCGGCAGCACAGGCAGGCAGCCGACTCTAGGTGAACAGCAGCCTATCAAACTCCTTCTCTGAATCCATGCCCTTCTACAAGATGCCGAAACTCTAGGCCGTCGAACAGGTAGGTCCACGTCGTCGAGCTCATCAGTCAAGTCAGCCGCGAAGAATCGACAGGCGCCCGGAAGCTTGGCGTTTCTCAACCCAGAGTCGTTCTCCGGCTCGACATCCCATACTTGTCAACTTGTCCGATTTAAGCGCCTTGAGAGTCCGCTGAACAACGTCTTCCATGACCGCTGCTTTTCCCCGCCTTCCACTCGCACAGCCGCGAGGCGTCCTCTCTTGATGTGTGGACCATCGTTCACCGTGTGCCTGGTCCTCGCTACTTTTGATCGACCTTGCTTCGTTGGTTCTTCTTCTTTCGTACCATCCGTCGTCCGACGTTCAACTTGCCTTCTTCATCCAAGCTGAGCTTATCTCGTGGCCGGCATGACGAAAATCAAAGAAGGGCAGGCACAGGTCGAGAGTGCGGTCGCAGGAAGCGATATTCGGTAGAATGACTCTGATGACGATCCCAAGGCGGATTTGATCCTCGTCTCGAAGGACGGAATTCAGATTCGTATACACAGCCGGCACGTCAAGAAGGACAGGTCCGGCTTTCTCATTCAGAAGCAGTAGATCGTAGCTGACGAGCTCTAAATCGTTTTCAGCTCCTTCATCGCCGGTCTCCTTGCTGTTCCTTCGTCCGATTCCCTCGACAAGTCTCCCATAGACACGGACGCTTCGCGACAGGTCCTGCGTACTGATATATCACTATGACGTATTCCAAGCGATTGCACCCTCTCGACTTGCTGTCAACGAAAGGTTGCGTGGAGCTTGAAGCCCTCTGCCACCGTATGGATAGCATTCTCGACTCAGACGTCCACTTTCGTTAGGCGACCATGTGGAGTCGGACCCCTGGACGGTCTCTCTTTACGCCTCGCAAAAACAAGATCTCGATCTCGGCCGAAGAGTTATCACCTGCTTTGGGGACAGCGCTGACTGTCCTTCAAATCAGATAAATCAGCTCGAGGCGGAGGAAATGGAAGTACTCAAACCGACTTGGCTGGTCGAACTACTACGCGCTCGCTTTCGACAAAGGGAAGTCTACGTCGTCGAGCGAGGGGTGAGCGCCCGGGTCCAAGGGGGTGTGCTGAGGGACTGGAAACATGTGGCGCTCCGCTGTTCAGAAGTTGATTGAGGTGGGAGAAGTGGTCAACTACGATGCTGGGTTCGAGGAGCTGTGAGTTACGGTAGACCGCCGTGAACCAGAGATCTCAGTCGAATGGGCTCGTCCAGGCGACACATGTCCAGGCCGCTGATCGAAAGGGGATGTACGGCATTTGCGAGGCGATCTTAAGCAGGCTCGTCCCTTAGTGTATGAGCATACAAGCGACATTACAGCTCCGAAGCGCAATCGCTTCCCCCTCGAGCAGCCCACATCCACCAGCTAGATCGGACAGTACTTATTTACCTCACTAAGGTGCAGCTCGGCAGCCCCGGCATGTCACTGCCTCACATCTCAGCCCTTTCGACCGAGGCCATCTCAAGGCCCCCTCGTAGAAGCTATAAGGTATGGGCACGCCTGAATGCGGCTACGTAGCAGGATCTAGCATGCTCCCTAAGCTTTGGGATTCTGATTAAACCCCAGTCATGGAATGGTTGCTGATTAGCAGTGCCCCAACAAGCAACACAGCGCAAGAGGTCGACCGCGTCCTACTGCCCCGTGCGCGGAGATCTGCTTGACAAATCGAGTTGGCTAAATTTCCACCTTCAGAAATTGCGAATAGAGTCAAGGATGATATGAATGGCGACATGATGAGCGGCCTGCGGGAGTTCCATAGCCGGACTGGCCGAGATCTCTCTGCGAGGCCGCGTTGCTCCTCTCAACGCCACTCCGCTGGCAGCGACAAGCTGCTCACTCATTTGTTCGCGGCAAGAACAGGCACGCAGTGCATCGAGTTCTCGGCATATGATACCAGCAGCAATGCATATTCCTCGCTTCGACAACGTCTAGGCGTTATAAGTGGAAGACGAGACCTGTGTCAGCCGGCATCAGCGGATGCCTTACCCTCGCGCTCATAGAGACTCACATTTCCGGACGTTGCGGTCCACTTGACGTGTATATCCTCGCCGGCCTTGAGGTGGTCGTTCTCCATTCCTGGACGGACACGGAAGGTGTGTGCTAGAATACATCAGTGATGGGGAACATGCAAAGCGTAGACGATGATCGTACCTCCGAAGTAGTCGCGCTGAGCTTGGATGAGGTTCGCAGGCAAAGTTTCGGTGCGGTAGCCGTCGAAGAAGGAGAGAGCCGTGGTGTGTGCAGGAATGGGGATACCCCACAGACTGAAGCAGGGATTAATCAACAGAAAGTGATGGAACACCTAGACTCACGTGGACTGGGCAACGACTCGCCTCCATCCGGGCTGAGCGCTCGAGATAGCTTGCAGGAAGAATGGGCTGGTGAGGAGATTCTCGAGCTTGGGGTTCTCGCGGTAGGCGGCGGTGATGTCGGAAAGGAAGACACTCTGCGAGGCGTGTCAGTTGCATTCGTTCGACGTGATCTGGTGTATTCACCTTGATGATGCAACCGCCTCGCCACATGGCAGCGATACCGGCGTTGTTGAGGGTCCAGTCGTTCACCTTGGCTGCCTCTCGCATGAGCATGAAGCCCTGAGCGTACGAGATGATCTTTGAGGCGTAAAGAGCCTGCTCAAGATCGCTGCAGACCACTCAGCTATGTTCAAAACCGCTCACACTTCACCTACTCAATGAATTGCTGCTTGTCGCCCCGGAACGCCTCCCGTGCAGGAGCAGAGATGACCTTCGAAGCCCTGACTCGCTCATCCTTGATGGATGAGAGGCATCGAGCGAACACGGCCTCGCCAATAAGGGTAACGGGCATACCGTTGTCGAGCGCGTCAATAGCGGTCCACTTTCCGGTACCTTTCTGTCCGGCCGCGTCAAGAATCTTCTGGACCATGGGAACGCCGTCCTTGTCCATGAACCGAAGGATGTCACGGGTGATGTCAATGAGGAATGAGTTGAGAACGCCGTCTTGCCACTGTGACGCGGTCAGATGTGGTTGAATGTCTGTGAGAGAAACGCGCCTGTGTGAAAATGTCGGCAATCTCCTTCTCGTCCAGGTCAAGACCGCGCTTGAGGATGTCGTATGCCTCAGCAATGAGCTGCATGTCTCCGTACTCGATACCGTTGTGAACCATCTTCACGTAGTGCCCGGACCCTGCAAAAGACGTTAGCTCGAGCATATCTTACAGGCAGATGTCCGCACCAGTCTGTCCGACCCAGTCACAGCAAGGCTCGCCTTGAGCCTGAGCAGCCGTCTTCTCTACGGTCCCAGTCCCTGTCAGACATGTCCTTTTACGACCATTACTTGACTCACGGAAGATCTCCTTGATGTGAGGCCAAGCGGCATCGCTACCACCGGGCATGAGGGAGGGACCATTCCTAGCTCCCTCCTCACCACCCGACACACCCGAGCCGACAAATAGGAAACCCTTGGCCTCGAGCTCATGAGTTCGGCGGATCGAGTCAGGGTAGTGCGAGTTACCGCCATCGATGATGATGTCGCCCTTCTCGAGATGAGGCTCGAGCTGGCCGATGAAGTCGTCGACGGCCCTGCCGGCCTTGACGAGGAGGATTACCCGGCGAGGTTTCTGGAGCTTGGAGCAAAGCTCCTCGATGGAGTGGGCGCCGATGACATTGGTGCCTGGGCGGAATCAGCTTGTCAAGTGCAGGGAAGAGCGATATGACGGACCCTTGGCCTCGTTCTGCAGGAAGGCGTCGACCTTGGAGGTCGTTCTGAGCAGATTTAGCGGTGAGTGCTAGACGTCTGAGAAAGGCTGACCGGTTGAATGCGCAGACTTTGAAGCCCTTGTCGTTCATGTTGAGGATCAGGTTCTGGCCCTGTTTATAGCAACCGATCAGGACAAGAAGGATGTAGGAACCAGATTGAAAAGGGACCGAAAACCTCAGCAGTGCTCAAGTTAATCCTCCCTAGGGTAGGTAACGCACCATGACGGCCAGACCGATGAGACCAACGTCGGCGCTAAGACGAGATAGTCAGCTCAAGATCACTTCAAGGGCCAATTCCTGGAGACAGCCCCTTTTGCATTTGACCTCAACGCATTCCAACATAAAGACTCAAATATCCGCCCTCCATATCATCCGCAACCCCTGCTTCCAGAAACTTTGCCGCAAAAGTATACTCACAGATCGGAGGACATCTTAAGATGTTCGGTGTAGTCTTAGGTAGGTACAAAGAGGATAAGCAGCAGGTGTACGAGTTACTCAAGTGGACAGGAATGTGCAAGCTGGATCAAGCGGAAAATGGGGGCAGTTCAAAGTAAGCGGGTCCAGGGTCCCGAAAAAAGGAGCGGCGGCCCGTCCCAATTTAATCGGTCAGCAGCTGTGGCACCAGATCTACCGTTCACTTGTCACTGTTTCCCTTCGCTATCGAAGGTGATCTTTCTGCCCGTTGACATGCATTGTATCGTGCTACGTCTGGAAATCAGGTGATGGCCCTTCACAGAGGGCCGGTACAAGGCTGAAAATACTCCAAATGGTCCGGTCCGGAATGCCGGAGCTGGGATGGCAGAGCTTGTTTCCCAAATTCATCCTGCTTTGTAGACCGAGCCGCTTCGCGCAGTCCCGGGCTACATGATAATTGCTGCTTGAAAGAAAACAGCCAGCCATGCTATTATCATGCGTCGTCCCTCAAGCCGGAAGAATGATTCAGACTGGAAAGAGTTGAGCAGGACCGGACGAAGCGACACCATACATCCGCACAATACATTATCGATCCTCAACCGCAGACCGATCTGCCAGCGTCTCCCCTTCCATCTGCCTCGACGTCGGCAATCCCGCAGTCTGTCATCAGTCAATTCCGACTTGACTCCGACTCACCTGATCCCAGTTCTTCGCCGCAGCCTCCATCCAACCCGAAACGTCCAGTAGCGCCGCGTCCTCGCCCGGTGCTTGATTCACTCCCACCTCTGCCTCCGGACCTTCTATGCCGCTCAACGCCCTCCTCATATCCAGCTCGCGTCTGATCACCGCTCCCTGCTTGGCAAGCTCATCCCGCTCGGACCGAAGGTGATTGACTGTCGATTCGAGAGATTTGGCTTCAGCGTCCAGAGTCGTGAGTTTCGCGTGATGCGATAGGATTAGGTGCCGGAGATCATCTAGGTCGTCTCCGTTGACTTCGACACCTTTCAACCGGGCGAGCTCGAGCTCTTTGTCGAGGAGCGTAGATTTGGAAGAGGCGAGCTCGGTCTGGAGTCTGCTCAAGTAGGCATAGTCGATGCCTGTACCATTTTGTGGAGCGGGAGTGCTGAGTATTGGGTCGATAGTCGGATCCGTCAACGACGAAGAGGCCGCTGCGTCCGGTCGGCTGGCTAGGAGGGTCGCGAGTCCTTTCCGGAGCTGGTCGTTCTCGACATGCATATGCTGCACCGAGATCTCCAGCGCCGACCTGCCCCGTACGTCAGCTGATTGTTGACAGCAAGAGAGGTACAACGACGCACTGCTCCTGCCTCTTCTTGTGCCGACTCCGTTCCGCCGCCTTACGATTCTGCAGCTTCTGCCTCTCCTTCCTCTCCTCCTCATTCATCCCCTGCGTCACCGCCTTCCCCTTCGCATTTGACGGAGAGACCTCGTCCTCGAGGACTTCGGGCAAAAACTCCCCGCTGTCCTCGACACCATCGCCATCGACGTCGGCTTCGGGATCGGCGTCGGGAAGAGTGGTGTCGGCATCGGGAGGAAGGGGAAAGTCGGAAGAGAGGATATGGTCGTAGTCGTCCATCTCGGACGTACCTGGCGACCTGGATAAGGGGGTTTGTGACGTGTCGTTGTGGGAACGAAGGTGGATGATACGGGATGTTGATTGATAAACTCCCCAGATTTAATGACGAGGCCGTGCAGCGTTATTCGGCGGGCCTTTCCGGTCCTCCCCATTACGTATGGGTGGAGGACGCCCTTCATCGCCAACTGTTGGAAGCCGTCCCTCACTAATCTGGTCGACGTGAACTTGGGCAACATCTATCACAAAAAGTCTGCCAAAATGGGTGTCACAGAAACCGGCAAGACAATCTTGCTCAACCACGATTCGGTATGCATATACCCTTCACCTTGACTACATCCGCCGCTGACTTCCGGACAGGGTGCAAGCGTTGAGATCTAGTGAGTTCTCGTTTGTCTCATCCTTCAACGTGCTTCGGCGTGAGAGCTGCCAGTCTCACACCCGTCCCATCCATTTCTTCATCGATGTTCGACGTCTTTGTTCAGAATCTACAAGCTGTACATGGGATCCTCCACTGATTCTGCCTAGTCTCTTCGGCGCGACCGTCACCTCATGGAAAGTCGGCGGGAAGGAGCGGCTCTTCGTGAGCTCGAAATCGACGCTAGACGAGACCAAGCCGGTAAGTCCCGGTGAGCCGGCAGAAGTGCGCGTGTCCCCTCACACCATACAACGGGCACTGACTCACTTGTTCCCCTCGCAGATCCGAGGCGGAATTCCAATCGTCTTCGTAAGTAGCTCCGCCCACCTCTCACGCAGGCAATGATGATGTCGCGGTCGCAGCCGATCTTCGGCCCCCCACCCTCCTCTCCACCCGAGTACGCCTCCCTCTCCCAACACGGCTTCGCCCGCACCCAAATCTGGACGCTCGAGAAAGTCGTCATGGACCGCAAAGAAGGCGTCTCTATCCGACTCATCGCACCTTCCCCTCCCGAATCTTTCCCACATTCTTATAGGCTCAACTACGTCGTCACCCTCACTGCTCACCAGCTTTCCACCGATATCCACCTCCTGAATAACGGGGATAAGGATTTCATGTTCCAAGCGCTTCTGCATAATTACTTGGCGGTGCCGGATTCGAGCAAGATTAGTATCTCGGGACTGGATAGTGGGACGAAGTATTATGATAAGGCTGGGGGCGGGAAGATGGCGGAGTGGGCCGGAGGACCGCTGAGGATTGACAAGGAGGTCGACTCGTGAGTAAAGCTCGTCCTGACTCCGAGCTATGTTCTGACGGGTTGGGACATAGAGTATTCCACAAAGTTCCGTTGGGGCAGCTTGAGCTGGATGATGGAGCTGGCTCTACCCTCAAAATCCGCATGCGCGGCTTCGAGGAGTGCGTCGTATCATGCCTCTCGTTAGTTTAGCTGACAGACCTCAGCTGCACGATCTGGAACCCGCAAGAGGCGACGGGGAGCAAGATGGAAGACATGGAAGACGGCGGATGGGTGTGTCGATCCTTCAGCGAATCATGAGCTGGGAGACTGATGGGATTTCCAGGACCGATTCGTCTGCATTGAGCCTGGATATGTCAGGGAGTTCAAGACGCTCAAGGCGGGCGAGGAGTTCTTGGGACAGCAGAACATGACGCTAGATTGAATAGCAACTGCGTATCTTTATAAGAGGGCTGTAGCTATCTCCAAAATGGACACAGACAAGCGATGCATCTTTAATTGATCACCTAGATGCGAGGAGGAGCCGCGAAGAAGCTTCCAGTCGAAACGTCAATCACACACGTGGCGATCGAAACTCCCGCCCTGGTTCGACAAAAATTCCCCTCCAGCTTCATCTCCCCTCCTTCATCCTTCAAACCAAGAACGCAGACAAGATGTCCGACACGAAACTCCACCCCGAGATCATGTACGCCGAGCGCTGCTCCGCCACCGACGCAGAGAAGGTGGGTCGCCCCTCCTCTTCCCGCTCGTTGCGCATGATTGACGAGATGGGATGATCAGAACGTGATCTACCTCACCATCAACGCACCTGACATTGTCGGCGAGGCGGATTTGAATATTAAGCCCACCGAGATCTCCTTCTCCGCAAAGACTGGAGAGTACGTCCCCCTCCCCTCGCTCCCTTAGCTGGAACAAGCTGATGAGTGTTCATCGTAGTCCCGCGAAAGGTGTTCCCGAGAAGAACTATGCGTTCGACCTCCAGCTCTACGACGAGATCATCCCCGAGGTGGGCTCGAGGTTGTTTGGGTAGGAAGGAGAGACTGATGAGGGGGGTGTGTGTATAGGAGACGAAGCGCGTGCAGACTACTCGAGCGGTCATACTAGTTTTGAAGAAGAAGACGCCCAAATCAGAGTATTGGCCGAGGTTGACCAAGGAGAAACCCAATCGGAACTGGGTCAAGACGGATTTCTCAAAGGTGGGTCGGCCTTCACTCTAGCCCTTCACTCTAGCTCCTAGCAGGGGAACGGCATAGAGCTGATGGGGGTTCAGTGGGTGGACGAGGATGAGCAGGAAGGTGCGGCTCCCGCAGAGTAGGTGTCGTTCGCTCAAGTGAATCTGGCGCTGATGCGAGCAGCCTTCCCGACATGGACGATATGGGCGGCATGGGAGGCATGCCGGGAATGGGAGGTATGGGAGGTATGCCGGGTATGGGCGGCATGGGTGGTACGCCAGGAATGGGTGGGATGGGCGGTGCAGGCGGCATGGACTTTGTGTGTCCCTTCATACTATCTCATGTCGAGATGAGCTAACGGTGCCCAGGCAAAGATGATGGAGCAGATGGGTGGCGCCGGTGGGATGGGTGGAATGGGTGAGATGGGCGGAGGCGGCGACTCGGACGACGAGGACTTGCCTGATCTGCCCGCTGACGAGGGAGCGGACGCGGAGGACGGAGCGGACGCGGAGGACGAGGCGGCCGTCAAGGGGAAGGGGAAGGCCAAGGCTGACGTGAGTGCTGCTCGATCCTCCAGTTATATGACTGATGAGGTGTTTGGCCCAGCTGGAAGACGTCGAGTAGATCTGAGGCGGTTTCAAGGCCATCATATGTATATAGCCGATGTGAAAGGCATACCACGCAGCTGCCACCCGTCTCCGCGCCTCTATCCAATAGGGGTTGTGTTCTGCAACTCTTCTTGAAGATCGTTCGCACTTAGCTTCATTGACGTCTGCATTTCCTATATTCAATACCTCAAAACCTTCACTCGGAATCTTGGGCCGCGCTCCTTCCTGGATGACGTAAGAGTCCAAATCCGCTTGTATGACACTCCAGGTCTTTATGACACTCCAGGTCTTTGAAGTGTTGTGAACACTCCGGAATGAGTGCCCCGCTCTTCGACCCGAATCATGGCGCCCCTACTCGAGATCAAATCCCTGACTCTGAGGCGAGACGACGGTACCGGCTCAGCCATTCTCAATGTACCTTCTCCTTCTCCTTCTCTCTCCCTCACCATATGAAGTAAGCTGACGAGGGACAGAACCTGGACCTGACGGTCGAGGAAGGGGAGGTGGTGATCATCAAGGGGGAGAGCGGGTCGGGGTGCGTCTCCGTCTCTCCGTCCCTCCGTCTCTCCGTCTCTCCGTCTCCCCATCTCTCCATATCTCCATCTCCCCATCTCCCCATCTCTCCATGTCTCAATCCTCCGTCTGCTTCCTATGCTGTGATTCGCGAGCAGCTGACAAAGAGTAGCAAGACGACGTCGTTGAAATGTATAGCCGAGCTGAACATCTATCAATCCGGCGAGATCCTCCTCCACGGACAGTATGTCAACCTTATCAATTCACCTCCCCCTCTCAAATTCCCCATCTTGTGAAATACTGATCAAGACTACAACAGACCCGCAACTTACTACGGTATCTGTTCACATGTTGATCAAAGCCAAGCTGACGATAAAAGGCATCCCGAAATACAGAACCCTAGTCCAATACATCCCCCAACGCCCCTCCCTCCTCCCCGGTACCCCACTCGACTTCCTCACAACCCTTCACTCATTCTCGTCCCGCTCCTCTTCCGCCTCCTCCTCCTCGGATTGTCCGTCTCCGCTGGACCCGGTGGAATTGGCGCTTGAATGGGGCGTGGATCGGAGGTTGTGGATGAGGGAGTGGGGGACGTTGAGTGGGGGCGAGGGACAGAGGTTGGCGCTCGCTATTGCTCTAGGAATTGGCGGGGCGGAGGTGGTATTGCTCGACGGTGAGTCGGCGCTCGGTCAAGTGAGAGTGGGAGATTGATCGAGTGGTTTGGGGGGTAGAACCGACTTCGGCATTGGACGAGGAGACTATGAAGCGGGTCGAGAGGAGTTTATTGGGGATGCTGCCGCGGACGGACAGTACATCAGTAGGTCGCTCAACCATGTAGAGCAAGAGGGGAACTGATAGATGGGCGAAGGAGAACGGGATTGAGCGGACTGTAAGCGGGCTGAAAGCTTTGGTGTGGATCACACATTCGGGGGAGCAGGCGACGAGGGTGGGGACGAGGGTGGTGGATATTACGAGGCGGTAGGGCGGTATCTCGAAAAAGCGAGCTGTCTCGGAAGATGAGCCCGAGATGAGGAGGACTCTATGGGACGGTGCAATCTGGGCCTTTTGCGTCATGCATGGCCCGTGGTTTCAATCTCCATTGCCTCACCACCTTCTTACATTTCGCTGGTATTCACCCAGACTGACCTGACTTCACCAGGATGCATCAGGCCAAATGGTTCGGACGAAACGCTCTAGGCCACTTCCGAGCCTAATGATTCCGTATCCCTTGCCGACGGCTCTTACTGCACTGATCGAATGATGCATTATCCTTCGCCATGCAGTCCTATATAAATCCCTCTACCCCGCTGTGAATCATCGCCGCCAACCCCTCACAGCCACCTATCCCCCGCGTCTCCCCACCTCCGCGCAGGCCGACTCTCCTCCAGCCCTAGCGCATATATCCAACACTCTCTCGCCCTCTCGTGCCTCTCCTGCGCCTCACACACTTTACCCAGATAGTACCATGCTTCCGGCACGTCCCATGCTGCATCCTGAGTGAGCTGATTCAGAAGCGTATGCGCGAGCTCCACCTGTCCCGTCGAGATATACAGCTTCGCTAGCGAAACCACTGCAGGGGGGTGGTCAGGTCGAAGGAGTAGGGACTTCGTGAATGCCGGAAGGGCTGCGTCATAGTTCGGAGGACTGGTTGATACGTGGTACAGGCCAAGCTGGACCCAGACATCTGCGTTTTCCGGATCGAGGACCTCGGCTTCTTCGATGGAGACGAGACATTGGTCGAGCTTGCCCCATCGTCGAAAGGTCGCGGCGGACATGCGCCAGAGATTGCTAAGTATACGGGCCTCGGCTGGGGTGCGCCCGTGGTCAACGGTGGCTTGAGATGGTGGAGGTGGAGGAGGGGTGCGGCCGGCGCAATGGTGGAAATGCGAGTGGACAGCTGTTGGGGCGACAGAAAGGGCGATGGAGGAAGCCGAAGCGGTGCGAGTGCGATGGAGAGCGAGATCTAGATTCGGTAGGGATCAACTTTGTCTGACCCTAGACCAGGCTTCACTCACCAGCTATGGGTGGATGGCTCATACGCCGCACATTGCTCGGTCGGGGAGACCTAGTGGAAATCGGATGCGGCACGTGAAGGTGCTTTGATAGCAACCTGCGCCCACCCGACACGGAGCGATGACCATCTTTCTCCGCACCCTTCTCGACCATACCGAAATCTGACGACGCAGCCGAACTGTCAAGCGACGAGTTTGCGGCATGCACCACGACTGGCGGCTCGATCTGAGGCAGAGGTTGGTCCGCAAGACCTCTTGCGCTCGGCGGAGGTACCTGCCCATCTTGAGGGAATCAGCTGCGTTCGTTATGAAATCGCCATCGAGGACCTACCAGACACCAGTGATGCAGGATTCCGACCTGGACCCGGCTGGTCAACACTGACGAAGCTCTCCCCTAGACCTTTTTCCACGAAACTGGTCGTGCTGACCGCGCCCGGCATTCCCCTCAAATACCCCTGGTTCCGCTGTTTCCCTGATCGCGCAGAGAAGAATGCGAATAGCTCTTGTTGGCGGATCATAGCAGCGTCTGGCCCCTGTGTCTTCTCAGTGATGGTGTTTAGCGTCATGCGTAGCTGGATGACCTCTTCTAACCGCTTTGCGCGGGACAGAGGGGAAGCGCACATCGGAGTTGAGGAGAGGTGGGGCTCGGTGAAGGCGCCGGAAGTTTGCAGGAGAGTTGCGGAAGATGTTTGGCCCGTTCCGTTCGGTCTGTGAGGTGTAGCAGCGAAATCCGTCACCTCCACTGCGGGGTTGCTCTCGCTTGGATTGCCGAGCGGTCCTTCATCTTCACCGCGGTCTGATTCATCCCCTTGCTCCCATACGCTGACTCCGGCTTCACCAGCTTTAGCTGCTCCTGCCCAATCGCTTTGTGCGGTAAACAGCAGGGCCAGGAGATGCCAGAATTGGATATTCCGCGAGTCTAGCTCGAGAGCATTGTGCACTGACTCGGTAGCAGATTCGATGGAGCGAGCTTCAGCTTGGCAGAAGGCGAGGTGGTAGAAAGCGGTAGAAGAGGTCGAGTCGAGACGAGTGGCTGCGATCAGATGATTGATGGACTGAGCTTGGTAGGTTGGACGGGTCGCAGGATCGGATTCTGATATGTATCAGGTGATCCGTACCATAATAACGGTAACTGACGGGAGGTGGCCATGCTCATCCGCACGATGCCTTTACACTCCTCAATCTGCGCTCTTAGCACTGCTGTAACGCCTCGTCCTCTCCGATTTCCGTGCGAGACCACATCGCCGGCAAGGCAGCTATATCGCCAAGCTTCCTCCGCTTCATGCAGATCTCGCAGCATCAGTCTTGACCCGACTAGCAGGGCTCCGATAAACTCCTCGTCGTTGTCAATCTCCGCATCTGCAGTCTCCGCTTTCCGCTCCACTGTGTCCCCTCCGCTTACACTTTGCGCCTCGCCGGCCTGGCGCTGAAGCTCCCGCGGATCCGCGGGATCGCCCTCGGTCGAGTGTCGTTTCAGCTGCAGGTTGACATCTGGCTGCTGTGTCTGCCGCGACTTCAAAACGAGCTGAACGTAAAGCTCAAAGGTCCGCCTCGCGTCGTCTGAATCGCCAACCAGCGCAAGAAGACGGGTGAGATGCCGTAAGAGCGATTGAGACTGGAAAGTCAGAGTCTGCGCCCACCAGAGGACCGAAATCGCTTCTCGAGACAGAAGAGGGCACTTTTTGGCGAGTGCCACACAGAGATACGTGAAAGCTGTAACAGGAGTATTGATCGAGCCGGCTCTCGGAAAGCTGGTAGTAGCAGACAAGAGATTGCGTCCGATCCGGATCGCTTCTGAGACTTCTTTCCGCCACATCGCTCTGCCTGGAAGTGTCGTGGTACCCTCGCCAAGAAGGTATGGGCTGTCGCTCGCCGCTCCTGCTTCGGGATATCCAGCAAGAAGTCCTCGTAAGTAAAGCTGGAGCATTCGTTGTCGTTGACGAGGGCGGAAGCCTGTCGACCAGCAGGTACTATATGCGTTATATGTCCGAAGGATCCTCAGCGTTTGCGAAAGCGCATTGGGCATGCGAGCTGAAATTATGGATGCGCGGGAGAGAGAGGTGGATAGTTGTCGATGAAGTTCGCGGTGTGTCTCGAAAGGGAGCTTTGGGGTCTGAGCGGGCGGTGTGACTAGATAGGGGGGTAAAGGAAATGGAAACGAGGAAAGGGAGCGGGCTAGGGGGATGACGGAAAGGTAAGACTGGAGGGCGTGGTGGGGATCTGATGTCCGTAAATGTTCCAAGCTGACACCTGAAGTTCAGTCAGCAGAACATCCGCCGAAGAGAGTTGACCGCTTACCCCGCAGACATCTTGATCGTATCCGCTCGAGCACCGCCGCGTCCCCTTGCACCACCCCCAGTTTCGGATCTTGCCCTGGATCTGCATCGCTGAAGACCGTCATAGCAGCCTCGTGTAGTCCTAGCGCGTGCAGATGATATGCCAGTGTCATGCGTGCCGACTGCTTGATGTCAGCTCTGTGATCTATCTCCACCTGTCTACGAGACCTCAACAATCACGGACTGACGTGTAGTTCAGGAGGACGCAGGCTTCCACCCGCTATCAATCCTTCCAAAGCTCTCGCACTCTCCTTGACCTCCTCCTCGTGCTCTGACCCCACTCCCGCCCACCGTCCTCGCCCTTCGCCCCATGAAGTCTCATCCTGTGCATCGTCCCCGTCAAGATCCTTCGCGCTAAGAGACGTTGCTCTCATCCCTATCGTCGACTGACGAATCGTGCTTCCCGACGAAGTCGCTTGTGCTCCCACAGGTGTACCGTCTAGAGAAGCCTGAGTCTTGTGACGAAGGTGAGGATGAGGCACGTGTATGAAAGATGAGCCCGAGGTCGAGGCGTTTGTCGAGTGAGAAACGCCTTCCGTGGAGGAATTGCGAGAGTTGGGACCGTCGACAATACTTGTCGTGGCTCGGGGAGAGGATACGATGGATTGAGATGCTTGGATAACGCTAGCGGAGCCAGACGAAGAGGAAGGATGGGCTGTCGAGGAGAGGTAGAGGAGGGATATGTCGCGGATATGATGGATGAGGGCGGTGTCTGTGAGCAAACACAGTCAGTGTCTCCTTTCCATCGCCATAGCTTTAAGCAATTCTGCGAGAAGAAGAACCTACTACCGCCGGTATGCTTCCCCCATTTCCTGACGAGCTCCCCCCAGCTCAACTCCGAGCCATTCGGTTCAGCGCCCGGGTTCGCCTCGGCCCAAGCGCCTCTGAGCAGCGCACCGCCGAGCGCGGTATGATAGTGTACCGCCTTGGGACTGATAGGGGCGGCAGACATAGCGAGACGCCGCTAGATGGGCTGTGTAGACGGTTTTATCATAAGCATAGGATTTTATGAATCCAGAGTCGGGGATGGGGAAACAGATGACGAACTGTATCAAATCCCTCCAAATAAGAAATTCGGATTATTGCCGGCGGTATGGATCCTCTTAGTGAGACAGTTGCAACGAAATCCTCTCCATCATCGAGAGGCTGAATTGAGGAGTATTGAGCGTTCGATAGCCCGGCTTCCGATCAAGCTGGACGAACAGCCGTACTGGCTTCGCCTCAGATGGGTTCGCCCGTTGCAAACGCGTCCGTCACCTCTCCTCCGAACGCCATCAAGCTGATAAAATCCAGTACCTCAAACCCCATCCCTCTTCCTTCCAAATCCCACCTCAAACCCAACGGTGTCCACCGTCCAGTGAAATCTCCCCCTCATCAACCTGCGACCATCGAGTACTCTTCCTCCGCACCCCTTCCCCCGTCATCATCCAACCATGTCCAGAACGGCGAAGAGGACGAGGATGTCCCTTCACATCTCTATGAAAAGCTGCCGGCACATACGCTGGAGAGCGATGGGCGGGGTGGAAAAGTACCGGATTACTTGCGGATGATCTTGATGTGTGAGCCTCCTTGATAGATTCCGTGATTAAGAGCCTATCGACTGACGGGGTGGTGAATAGCAAAGGTGTACTCATCGCCTTTGAATCTCCAAGAAACACCTCTCACCCTAGCCGTCAATCTCTCCGCTCGACTAGGCAACGAAGTTCGCAAGATATCGTGACTGCAGCAATGCTCGGACTGACACGCTGCGTAGATATGGCTCAAGCGGGAAGATCTTCAGCCCGTGTTCTCGTTCAAGATCCGAGGGGCATACAACATGATGGCCCACCTTACCCAGCCAGAGAAGGAGAAGGGCGTGATTACATGTAGTGCTGGTGAATCCCAGCTCGACGCGAGCACATCTCTGGCTCAGATGATTCTCCCGTTCCCTTCGGGACTGACAATGCTGTTGACCAGGCAATCATGCGCAAGGTGTTGCTCTATCAGGCAACGCCCTCGGTGTACCCGCAACGGTTGTCATGCCCGTTTCGACTCCTTCCATCAAATGGCGGAACGTCCAGCGTCTCGGAGCCGAAGTCGTCCTCCATGGATTCGACTTCGACGCCGCCAAAGCAGAATGTCTCCGGCTCAGCAGACTAGAGGGACTCACCTTCATTCCACCTTACGATAACCCGTACATTGTCGCTGGACAAGGGACGATCGCTATGGAGATCGCTCGGCAGATCAAGGATTGCGATGAGCTTGACGGGATCTTTGCGAGCGTCGGAGGAGGGGGACTGATAGCGGGTATCACGACGTATATCAAGCGGGTGGCGAAGCCGAGTGTGGGAGTCTGGGGAGTCGAGACGGTGGATGGAGATGCGATGGATCAGAGTTTACGGAAAGGGAAGCGGGTTCTGCTGGATGAGGTAGGACCGTTTGCGGATGGTACGGCGGTGAGGATTGTGGGGGAGGAGCCGTTTAGGGTGTGCAAGGAGTTGTTGGATGGGGTGATTACGGTCAACAACGATGAGATTTGCGCGGCGATCAAGGACGTCTTCGAGGGTGAGCTCGCTGTCCTTGATCCTCCTTGCGAAGGCCTGTACGGCTTTCGTACGATTAAATGGCAGAAGCTCACTCCTGGCTCGTCTTTGTAGAGACACGATCCATACCCGAACCGTCCGGCGCCCTCGGCCTAGCCGGTCTCAAAGCTCACATCAGCCGTAACAGTCTCCAAGGCAAGAACAAGCGCTTCGTCGCCGTCATCTCGGGGGGCAACATGAATTTTGGGAGGTTGCGATTCGTGGCGGAGCGTGCCGAGCTGGGTGAGAGACGAGAGGTCTTGATCAGCGTCCGCGTGCCAGAACGGCCTGGAAGGTGAGTAGTCAGACCGCCTGCAAGCGAGCATCTGCAAGCATGTCTGTATGGAAGCGCGACTGACTGCTCGCATCCAGCTTCATCAGATTCCACTCCCTCCTGGACGGTCGAGCCGTCACCGAATTCTCCTACCGCTACTCGTCCACCACAACAGGCTTCATCATCTGCTCCTTCCTCCTCCGATCTTCGCCGTCCTCCGCATCCGGTCCCTCCCCAGAAGCGCGCGAGACCGAGCTTGGCGAGATCTTCCGATCACTGAAAGACGTCGGTATCGAGGCGGTCGATTTGAGCGAGGATGAGTTTGCCAAGTCACATGTGCGGCATTTGGTGGGTGGCCGGAGCCAGGTGGATCATGAGCGGATATTCCGATTCGGTGGGTCGCTCCTCAAAGTCAAGGTCTGAAACTGACCAGGGGTTTAGAGTTCCCCGAACGACCTGGAGCGTTGGGAGGGTTCTTGAAGGGCATGAAGCCGGATTGGAACATCTCGCTCTTCCACTACCGGAACCACGGCTCCGGTGGGTCGACCTCTCTTTGAGCTGCGGCCAACCCTGATGGGCATGGCTAGACGTCGGGAAGGTTCTCGTCGGTATACAGGTCCCCCCAGGCGCGGATGGCGCTTTCGATGGGTTCTTGGAGGAGTTGGGGTATCCGTTCGTTGAGGAGACGCAGAACCCGGCGTATGCGAACTTCTTGTGCGGATAGATCACTGTATGGTCGTACGGCATAGATTTAGACACACAGCATGCACATATCGACCGATTGGGCTCCACCGGTATAGCAGCGAAAGGGGACAACTGAAAGGCCGCGCGCATCAACGTGGACTCGGCATACGCAGTGTCCGAAATATTGCCTCCTGTTCTCATATGCGTTGAATGCGACGATGCAGATTATAATCCAGGTGGGATAGAGTGTGTGGGATCATCTAGGTAGTATGTCCTACATGCCAGAACCCGACCCCTAGCCCCTCCCCGTCATCTCCCCAGCACACACTTCTCCACCCAATACTCATGAACCCTCACATCCCCACTCAATTCCGGATGAAAGCTAGTAACCATCTTCCGTCCCTGCCTCAACATGACCTTCCCCAGATCCTCCATCTTCGCAGCACCCATATGCCCATCTCCAGGCGGTTCGGGAGGTATCAATTCGTCGGGAAGGGAGCAGAGGGTCTCGATGGGGATGGTGGGATTGGGTCTTGTGAGTGAGTGGATCGCGGGGGCGCGGATGAAGATTGTCGTAAATGGTGTGGAGGGATCGGAGAGTGCGGGGATGGGGAGGGGGGCTTCAAAACTCTCTAATTGAGCTGTCCCACCGCACACGATCAATACCACCTTCTCTTCGTGTACAAGTGAGATGACGTACTGCCATAAAGGTTACGCCACACTCTTAACCCCTCAATCCCACCCCACCCTCTTTGTCGTTCCCGTCCCTTGATAACCTTCCCACCCCCAATCCCATCCTCCTCCGCCATCAAGATCATTCCCGCACAAGTCCCCCACACCGCCCGTCCCGGATCACGCACGAATGACTGGAGACCCTCAAGTAGGCCGGGGGTATTGGACGCGACGGAGGCGATGACGGTGGATTCGCCGCCGGGAATTATGAGGGCATGGCAGTTTAGGAGCTCGGGGAGGGTGCGAATGGGTAGGGCGGTGAGGGTGTGTTTGGCGGGGCGGAGGCTAGGAGGGAGAAGGGGGGGGGGGGGGGTCGGAAGAGCCGGAGAGAGGGGGTTGTAGGAGGGGAGAGGGGAGAGATGCGAATTAGCGAGCAGCTCCAGCGACATGAAGGCGGGAGAGAAGAACCAGAATGTTGAGTTCGGAGTAAATGAGATCGGGATTGGAACTTACCGTTCAAGATAATGGATGTGTTCGATAAAGGCGCCTTGTAGAGCTTGAAGGAGATCAGCGACTGTAATGGATTGATCCTGGAGAAGAGAGACTGACCAAGCACGCCGATGACGATATTCTCGGGTACACCATCGGCCGGAGGGAGAGGCATGATATCGACTGCCTCGGGGACGATTAGTAGAAAGCGAAGGAGGCGGCCGAACGAGATTGTCTGTTTTTGCTTATCTAATCTGCTCATTCATTCGACTCACAGACGAGAGTTTATACACGTCTGAACGATTCGGCCCGGGACAACCCTTATCAGTCTTCCCCCACCTCCACCTTTCGTGTGCACGATGCGTTTCCCCTTCCCCCGTTCAACCCTGGTTCCTCGTCCCCCCCCCCCTCCGTGCCAGCCAGACCCTATTCTCACTTTTGACCGTTGAGATACGCCGAGAGTGAAGTCTGGGTTTGACGAAGTGCCTGGAGGATCGTCAATTGGAACTTGAGAAAGCGGGGCCTGGCGCCCACTCGAGTATTGTTCGTCATTTGTATCTTATCAGCTTCTTCAGCGAGACTAGAGGTCTGACTGTGCCTTGTCCGATACTCCCTTTGGCTTGCCTAGCGCAGCGCCTTGTTCGCCTTTCCGCTGCTGTTCCTTCTTGTTCTCCTTTCGAAGACGCGCAAAAACACCGAGCTGCGGCACAGCTCGGCGCAGGGTCCTCCACGCATAAGGTCTCTTGACTTCCGGCGAAAGTATATCGACTTGGCGTCATCTGGACGGTCAACACGGACACACACACGCATAGCTTCGAGGTTTCGCGACTGCCTGTTCATCATCCAACGGAAACATCGAGCGACGTCGGCGATTCGCCTTGTTACGCTGCGTGGTGTCCACGTATCCGCTGCTCGAGCCGGTCTCATCGCTGCCGGTCAGCAAAATCAGTACAGTCATTATCCCATCGCACGGACCCCGTCAGCTTCTCATCTCGAATACAACTTGCATCGGCATCGCATCGCATTCATCGCATCAGCCCCGACGTCATTTCCCGCTCAAAGCCCGAAGCAAACATAGCAAACACGCCTAGTCGATAGTAGAATTTCCAAACAACACTCACCCTGGGGAGCTCAACACCGCATAGGCGACCAACGTCCAGCCGACCTCGTCCACACCCCGTTGACATTTCACACCCGCCCCGTTCCCCAAACATTTCGCATAAACAAACGATAGCCCAGAAGGACGTATATAGAAGGACGGCGCCAGTCGACTTGCCCTAGTCCTAGACATCAAACAGCAGAATCACATACACACCAAGATGCCTCTCCAAGCTCGCCGACCGAATCTCCCGGCTATCTCATTGCCTGCTAAACTGTGAGTCTTGACCGCACTTCGGCTTCAAAGCTGACGCGAGAGAGACAGCCGGTCGCAGGACTCGCTGAGCGAGGATGTGCATACCCCGATTCCATACACGCCGATCCCGTTCCAGCAGGTGACTAACGCAATGATCTCGACAAGGCTGAGAGCTAAACGACACCAATAGGCTCCGCTCGTCATGACCCCCGACACACCTTCGTTCTCTCTCTCGGGGCTCGACGCGGCTATCGCGGCTAAGAGGGGAAATTCAGACCTCGAGGAGAAAACTGATGCCACCTGGACCGAACCTGAGGACGGAATCCTTCAAAGCGTGAGCCGTCCAGCTAGTCTTGATTTAGTCTGACGGTCCGTAGTATTTGATGCACCCTCCTCGCCCTTTGCGGACCTCGTACCCGCCCGGATCCCTACCTCCAGCCTCCGCCCTGGACGAGATCACAACGCAACTCCTCGCCTCGACCACCTCAGCCTCCATCTCCAGCTCCTGGAAACACTCTTCGAAGTCCACTCGTTCCCGCCTCTTCACCATCGCCCGCAAGGAGTCCATGTCCGCCGTCGGCGGTCACAAGCGCGAGATATCCGAGTCTATGTCCATTGTCCCGATCTCGAAACCGGTGCGACCCAAGTTGACCGTACTGGGCAGCTCCAACATGAAAAGACAACAACACGGCATGGACTCGCTTTATGCAGATGACGAGCCTGAAAGCTTTTCCGAGACGCTAAGGTATGACTACTCACAAGGATGGCCGAGCGGAGCTGATGATGTGAGCAGATTGAGCGGCACGCTGCAGGATACCGCTGCGAAAGACTCTGACTCCATCCTCACCTCAGGCGGTGGTCTGTCGTCGCGTATGTCTCCTCTCATCAATTGTAGGCGAGTCCGCATTGACATTGACCGCAGCCCTTGCATTCACCTTCAACTTCAACGCTACCACCCGCAAGCCCGGTTTCCCATTCCCATCGTCGTCCTTCCCTCTGCCCCCTTCTCTGCTGCAACGCTGTCGATCCTTCACGTGCGAGGACTTCCCGGACGACGACTTCGCCCTGAAAGAGACCACTCCCCCTAAGGTCCGGCCTGAGATGCAGCGGTCCGCGTCATCTCCGGTATCAGCGTTGACGACCTCCCCTCCGAGCTCGATCTCGTCCCAAAGCATATCCGAGGAGCTCGACCTCGAGTTCGAGCCAGAGGAGGACCCGATCATACCGCTCAACCAAACGTTCCCGCATTCCCTCCTTGGTCTCCGACCGCGAGAGGAATCCATCACAACCGGCTCATCTGACGGGTCCGACAACATGACTCCAGCGGGAGCACCCGCTATCACGCTCACAGCGGATAGCCCGACTCGAGCGACTCCCCGTGTGATGTCGGGAAGTACCTGCGTCACTGCCCCAGCACCAGTCTCCACCGAGACCGATAGTCCGAGCCCATCCTTGGGATTCGCCAACCTCTCCCTCACCACACCTTTCCCCCTGAGCTCCAATCCACCAACGATCTCCACAACGGGCGGACTCCGTCGTACCCTCCGCCCAGTGGGATTGTCACGATCGTTATCCGACACGACGACCGGCTCGGTCAGGCCACTGTATCAGCCTGTGATCGAGCGCGAGGCGAAACGACCGAAGTTCCGACCTGGTTCTGGGTTGAGCGTGGCCGTTCCCAAGGCCAAGATGGGAGGCTGGGAGGAGCTCAAGAGTCCATTCGAGATCAAGACGAGCAACGCCTAATCCGGCTTGCTTCCTTCGCCCTTGCCATCTCCGTTCGTTTCGCATCACCAGAATCTCATGCCATTCCATGACTTCGATAGTCTCTACTAGCATATCCCGTCTCTAGGTTGTACCCGCATATTTTGTGTTTCTCGGTTCCATCCCATCATTGGTTCGTACTCATCACCATTCAGACCATATCATTACCGCAATAGGACGCATCCTTTGGCTGTACATGCATTCTGGGCCATTCATGGGACGATCGAAAAGGTCGCTGCTCGATGCCTCCCTCGCTCAGATGATACTGATGAATACTAAGAATGTAAAGCATGGGATGATCGAGTCAATGCACATGAGGTTCGCTGTCTATAATATACCACGATCGTTGCTCATGCCTGGTAGTCCCTAAAGTCCTTCCACTGCTGATTTGCCAACAGTCCCCCTACGAAAGCATGGAACCCAGGAGCTTGCTGAGCCGTACTCATCTTGTACAGCGGTACAGCCGTCCTGAGCGTCGACCGCTGCATCTCCTCTGCCGAATGCCATCAGCCGCCATAGTGGTCTCTATGCGATTTCGACCTACCTTTCCGCTCGAGATCCTGCTTGACGGTATCATCCTTCACCTCAATGTCTTTCATGATCACCTTGAGCGCGTCGGCAACCTCGTCGAGTCGCGGGATGACAGATGCAGACGAGAGCTGTGCGAGGCGGAGTAGGAGCATGAGAGCGAGGACTTTGACCTCGTTGACATCGCGAAGTGCGGCCATGACGCGGTCGGTAAATGAAGGGAGATCAACTTTTGTGAAACAGGTGCCGAGCTGTGAAGTATCAGCACCTCTTGAAAACCCGAATCGGCGATGATTTGCTAACCAAGGTGTACCTAGATATGATGTCAGCTGATTATTTTGGAAGAGATGATAGCACATACATGGTCTCGTAAGCTGTCTTCCGGTTCTCAAGCCCATCATCCTCGATCACTATGACAGGTCAGGACGTTCGGCTAAATTGAGGCTGGTCGCACCCTTCCACGGTCCCATCTGCACTTCTCGCTGCAATTCTGGCTTCACATGGGTCTCCTGGTAGAGCAACGGCTGCAGTGTTGTGAGGCGGTCCACGATGAGATGTGGCTTATTCTGGATCGCCGCGTTGAGAGAGGCAAGAGAAAGTCGGCGGACAATCTGAAATCATCAGCGTGGTGGGCAGACTGAGAAGGTGGAGCCTCACTAAATTCTCGTCATGCATGAGAGAGAGGAAATCAACGATGATTGGCGCTATGAGATCATCGTAGGCCGACGAAGTATCGATAAAGGTATAGCGCACGGCCGCCGCGACGATCGCACGGTTGCTGGGTGATGATCGCAGAAGCTCCTACATTCGCTAGATCAGCTCTTGAAGGGGCCAGTAGGTCCAAGCCAGGCTTACCTGAAGCTGAGGTAGGAACTTAGCCGGTGCAGTCGTGGTGAGCTTGCCGATGCAGGCTGCTTTGACATTTCGGACTCCGTCGTCACCAGTATTGCTCGAAGTCGCGACCTTCCCATTGGTCTTGCCATTGGCTCTCGGGACCTCTTCGGAAAACAGCGGATTCCAGAGCGAGTCGGCAAGATTCTCCAGCTGGGCGGGCGATGAATGCAGGATGACCTCGACGCATCGATTATCAACGGATTGCCATTGTCGCGAAGTCTGCTCACCTCTTTGAGCGCATGCAGCAGCAGCAAGCGAGAAGATTCGCTGTCCGCTGATCCGATGTGGCGCACGATGGTAGGCAGGAAGCCGCTGGGCGATCCCACAGCGAGGTTGCCTGTTCCAAGTCAGACACAGAATGCCGCGCGTCTAGATTGTCTTTCACTCACCTGCAGCAAAAGCGGCCGCAGTACGTACTTCCTCGCTCTCGTTCTTGAAGAAGGTCAGAACGAGATCACTAAGCCCAGCAGTCTGCGACAGATCGCTGCACTAGGTCTCAGCAAAGATCATGCGCCGCGATGCCAAGCGAAACGGCTCACACCGTCCTGCCGATCTCGCCTAGGCACAGCAATGCCAGGTAGACATCTGCCTCGGTTTTCTTCGAGGACTGTGACCTTGGTCAGCGCTACGCAGCCTAATATGGGCTCAAAATCACCTTCATCGTCTTTTGGAACATCGATACAACACCCGCTGCATTCCTCTGAGAATGCTCCACCACCACCCCCACGCATCGAGCTGTTGCGGTATACGTCGACGTCCCTCCTCGCGTTGCGTCTGGTAAAGATTCCGCTTTCCCAAGGTTGTCTACCAGCGAAGAGCCCAGACGAGTGGCAGCATCAATATCGCCGTCAATGTAAGCTGCGAAGAAGGCCGTAAGCGCGTCGATCATGTTGGGATTGATCGAAGGCGTCTTCACAGCCTCCATGGTGAGAGGAAGCAGCTGTTCCTCGACTGTCGACCGACAAGCCGGTTGCTGAGCGAGGATCAGAGCCACAATGTGAAGAGCAGTAGGCGTCTCAATGAACGGCTTGAGCTCCACGATGATAGCTTCGGCCACCGTCTTCGGTAGCCCCGATCCAACCCGACCAAGCATATGCTGTAGGCAGACAAACTCCGCACTTCTGCCAGCCGATCGCTTGCTTTTGCGTATAGCTACCACCACGTTGGGCAGCACGTTCAAAAGCCATGCATCGAAGTCCTGACCCTTGCAGACGGGTGACTCGACGATCTTGCCGATCACCTGAATTGCCGTAATCGCTGTATTATCATTTCCGAGGCGATCGCTGATGAGGGGCAGGCACATTGAATATGACGGAGTCAACGCATCGCCTTCGTGAGCGAGCAAGCTTCCGAGAGTTTCCAATGCTCTCTCACGAACTTCGCTGTCGACGCTGGAGTCGGCGAGAACTTCTGTGGTGGCATCGAAGAGCTGTCCGACAGGTCTGGAAAAGCTGTTTGGGAGTGGCGATGCGGAGCCTTTCGGGCGTATAGATTGGGCCAGGGACGAAGCGGCCGCGAACGCTTCGAAGTTGACCCGTTGGAGCTTGTGCTTCATGCTTCGGACTATGACCGACACAAGATCGACGAGGTGGCCCAAGTAGCAGCGAGCGGTATGACACCGGAAGAAAGCGGCAAGAAAGGAGAGAGCGGCCATCAGCAAGGCGGAAGTCGTGGCGCTGTCGCACGATCGAAGGGCCCCAATTGCAGCGGAGCAGATCCGGTCTGCTTCGGAGTCGAGGCCACCGGCGAGCGCTTCCGCAGTCTGTCGCAGCAGGACGAAGCACTGCTGACGGGTCGGGACTGATTTCGATGACAGCTGCTTAAGCGTTGCACGGAGAAGTTGCGGTGCAACAGCTTGCAGGAATTGCGCAGGACTGCAAAGTGTCACACCCCACTAACCTGGATTGGTGCGCTCACCTGTCATCCGGAGCGCCTTCAGAGTCCATCTCTTCGCTCCATTTCCTCTTGTTCCTTCCGCCGGATGCAAGCTCAGCTGCATTCGCCGTGATGGTCTGCTTGAGGAGCGTTCCGAAGGCGGCAAGTACCTCAAGGCGAACGCTCTCTTCCCTCTCACTGAAGCGGCTTATTAAAATAGGGGCGGCGGTCTTGTAGAAGTCATTCAGGAGCTCATTACGCGTGCCGATAAGTGCAAGGAGAACTTTGGCAGCGGCGCGGCGGATTTTCCACGAAACGTCCTCGTCATCGGAATATCTGGATTTACAGTCAACGACACTCGGATCTGCAGAGTAGAATGGACTTACGCTTCTTCTTCATACTCCTCATCTTCTTCTTCATCCGCGGCCATGTCATTATCTTGGTCGTCGACATTCACATAATTCTAAGCCAGATCAGCAGGTCGCAAACAGTCAATGAAGCATAGCCAACCGGATCATACTTGACAAGCTCCAAAGCCCGGTCGATGATTTGAGGAACATAGGGAGAGATCTCGTTTGGACAGCCCAGCACAAGGACTTCGAGAGCCTGCATCATACCTCAGCAACAAGCGTTACGAGGTGAAGCAGACTCACCACTAGAGCCCCTTTAACGGCTTCGGTGTCCTCCACATCCCGCGTCTGCTTCATGATCATCTCTATCACCTGTCCTTCTCCGATGAGAGCTCCAATTTTCGAAGCACTCCGACCTCTCGCCAAACTGGCGACCACGCCAACCCATATCCGACCAGTATCGCCTCCATTCTCCAGGCCCTCTATAATTCGGTCCCGTAGAGATGAGTCAAACAGCTTCGGACTGATGAACACCAGAGCGGAAAGTGGCGCAATGCAGCGCTTCCGGATGGACGGGCGGGACGTCGAAAGGATGCGGATAAGGCAGTTGAGAGAGCTGGTCTGAAGGGGTGCTGAGGCAGCAGTGATGTATGGGATTCGCACATAGATGTCGGTGAGTATCTGTAGGAGCTCGGATGCGAGCTGAGGGTCGACATTGGGCTGTAAGTGTCAGTTTTGATTCGGAAAGGGATATGACCACAGAGCCCACCTTGGTCAGTAGAGCGAAGATTTTGGTTATGATGGTCTCGACGTTCTGTGGCAGTTGAGCACCATCTGATGGCATCTTCAAAACCACTGATTTGAGAGCTTTGGAGCTATCAGCGCTTAAAATCCGCAAATACCGCCAGGTTGTTCAGCTCACCCAGGCATGAAATATTCGTCCGCTCTTCCTCACCCGACGCAATACCGTTCAACAGAGCGCTGACGATGCTATACATCTGTGGTGGTCGTGACTTCCTTGCCATGGCTGCAATGCTGGAGATTACAATGAGCTTGAAGCAGCACTTTCACAGCACACTTCGGCTTCATCATTGGTGAAAGCCACTCACCAAGACACTGCACTGTTCTTGACTTCCGAGATCTCATCCATTAACAGCTTCAACACCATCTCCACCAGGTGTGCTTCTGTCACTTCATCGGTATATGTGCTCTCGACACCTCGTTTAGAGCTCGAAGCGGAAATTGAGGTGGAAGAAGAGGAAGACGAGGGGACAGGGGTGGTGAGGCGGAGAAGCTCCTTGTGCAGATCAATGAGAGCTTGAGTCCTGTATAAAGGAATCAGAAGGGGGCCAAAAGATGGGGAGCAGCCTACCGCAAGTCAGAGTCGGTAGACCGCATCTGTCAGCGTATCATCAGCCAAGTATCCAGAAGAGGGGAGGGAGACCGGACCTTCTCAAGCAGAGAAGATGACTGAACACTGAGCCCAGGTTTGGCTGACGAGGACGACATCTTTGCAGCTCCACTGGCGTCAAAGTCTCACGACCGTCTTCTCAAGCCCTGTCTTTTATACCAGAGACGGTCGAACGGACGGATGTCGCGTGGTCTTTGTCACGTGACCTTTGGCGGATCGAGCTGAAGCTGTTCTCAGCGACCGTCTTGACCTTTATCAGATACAGGACTTGCTGAATGGCGGGGGGTCCACAGCAGGCCTCCAATACCTCTTATCTGGCCAGAGCTGCGGCATTATTTCATTAACCTGTATACGTGAACCGCTGAACACTCGGTTGACCCATAACCTACCCATCCCCTCGCTCATCCTCCTCTCCATCCTTCCCCGTGTCACACCCCCGCCCATCATGCCCCTCCGAATCCGACTCGCTCGCCACGGCCAGCGGAATAATCCCTACTATCACATAGTAGCCATCGACGCCTCCAAAGCCCGCGACGCCCGCCCTCTCGAGAAGCTCGGCGAATACGATCCCATCCCCCGTGTCCCCTCAACATCGTACCTCCCGCCTGAAGCGAAGGTGTTCGGGAAGGAGCATGGGACGGTGAAGTTGGAGAAAAAGGTGGAGTGGAATGTCAAGCGGATACGGTATTGGCTTGGGGTAGGGGCGGAGCCTACACGGACGGTCGTGAAGTTGCTCGAGCGGGTGGGTATCTTAGCTGTACTGTTGTGGGTGGGTGGAGCTGATGGGGTGTGGCTTAGGGAGGAGTTTTGACCGTGCCGCATCGATGGCAACATACATATAGCCCTCCATCAGCTGGCGAGACGTCCGAAGATGTCCTCCCCACTTCCAGCTTATCATCGCCAAATCGGACAGCCAGCTCAGAAACTCCGCAGACTGGCCCAGGCAGATGACAGGCTGGTGGGGACACACAACTACGATGGATTGTTCATTAGCATGCATGCAGTTCTGCCAGTTTCTTCAGCAAAGACCCGATTCCCGGAAAGTCAGGCAGAGCAAAATTGCTGACAGGCGTGTATTATGCCTCGCCTATCTAGCTGGCTAGCAGGCCTAGTTGGCAGCACCCCCATCTTCTCGGACATTCATACATACTGCCTATGCATGATACTTCCACAACGTCTTCAAACACCTAGGTGGTTGAAGCTCGACAAAAATCAGACCAAAATAAATCCGGGCCTGAGCAGCTGAAATTTTAGTCTGATCTCTGGATTTTTGTCGTCAAGGCAAACAAAACAATACTGCTCCTCTTGCAATCACCGCCGGAAACCATCCACTCCCCACTTAGCCTGGGCTATGGTGATATGGCCGCGCAAGACCGTGCAGTCGCCAGCTCCTCCAAGTCCCATCACCACCATCACACCCAGCGACATACCGATAAATCCTCGAAAACCAAGCACGGCGACATTGAGAAGGAGCACCGGTCCAAGCATCGATACAGAGGCAAAGAGAACGACAAGGGCAAGAGAGCGGAGAAATCCGGGCCTTTCGAGCAGCGCCTCTCGTACCTGAGATTGAGTGTCCCACCTAAGTTCTCGGCGGATTGGTTGGCGGGGGTCCGAGAGGTGCTGGACGGACTGCTCATACGGTGGGTCAAGCGGCTTCCTTACAATCCATCTGGGAAGCATTTTGATCGTGGGGGGATAGGTATGTCCCTCAGATGTGCGGCGTCCTCCTTGCCCATGGGGATCACGAATTCGTTGACGATACGGTCAAGATCCTCAACGAGTGCCCGTTCGGGGTATGTGAAGTGGAGTTCCGGTCGATTGTCTGGGCTCCAAAGCTCGGCCAAAGGCTCTGTAAGACTCCTTGTCCCCTTGCTTGTCGTCTTATACTGATAAATCTTGGTATAGACGGCACTCATTCCCTCTCTTCACCCTCCCACCTATCCCTCGTATTCTCCAGGACATTCAACGTCTCAATCCCACTCCAACATATCCCATTGGACCTATACGAGTTTGAACATACGGAAGGAGCGGAGGATGAGCCACTGTCCGACAGCGAAGACGAGGACGACGCAGATGGGCATGTGAATGAGGTTGGGCGGTGGAAGAGTCGGAAGCACGGGAAGCTCCTGGGTGAGGGAGGCAAGGGGATCAAGTTCACGGTGATCGGGTGTGCCAACCATCCCTGTCGCTGAATCATGGCTGATGGAGACCAGGATGCAAGTCTCCAACCAAATGCTTTCACTGACCGGATCACTCCTCGCCGATCCGGCCAACCCACCTCCCCCATCAGAACCGACTATACTCATACGAGATCCCTCACCTTCCCCAGAGCCTTTGGAAGTCGAGCCACCCGAAGAGCAGCCACGTCATAGCAATCCCAAGCCCATCACTAACGGCCATGCGACATACGATACAGAGCTGCAACCCAGACCCGAAGCAGCGGTACGGCACGAGGTGATAGACGAGCGGTTCCTTAGCGCTCGAGAGCTCAAGAAACGGCGGAAAGACGAAACGAAGGATAAGAGGGAAGAGAGGAAAGCGAAGAAGGGCGAGGTGATACTCGACGCTGTTGAGACGGTGGGTGGTGGGGATTTGGTGGGGTTGCGTGGAAGTGGAGGGGAGAAGGTGGTGAAGCGGAAGGCGGATGGCGACAGCGGAGAGATGAGGAAGAAGAGGAGAGATAAGCCGTGAAAATGGGTAGTGTATGATGTGACATCTGCAGCCTGCGCATCACGGATGTATTCCTCGACTTCTATTGGGGCTCGACTGCAAAGTACAGCATCCCGACCGTCTTTACGCGGTATCCCATTACAGCGGGTCTAGGGTTCTGAAGTGTGGGGACCCCGCCTATAACTTCGACGCGTCGGGCGTCTTTGTACTTTTTCTTCCCGCCAAAAATCCGGTTCTAACTCTCCGTCTAGCCGTTGCAATTTTCCTCCTATCCCAGTTCCTTTTGCCTTCCTGCCCCGTCCTTCTCCCTCAGTCCAGCTTGGAGTATGTCCAGTCGAGGGTTCCGAGGTCGCGGTCGAGGTCGAGGCGGTAGCAACACGCGTTACACAGGCAAGCGGACCTCCTTCCGTTCCAACAAACCCAGCGGATCCGGCGGAGGAGTCGCCTACGGCATGGATCGACCTGCACCCATCCGCGAGGCCGATGGAAGCGCAGCTGCGGAAAAATTCGAGGAGGTTAAGGTGCAGGATGAGATTGACGAGAAGATGGGGTTTTGGAGGTTCGAAAGTAATCTTGCGGCTGGGGAGAAGCGAGTCGGGTGGCTGGTGAATATGCATCAGGTGGGTCTGAGGACAAGGCAGATCAAGGCAAGCATGCTGATGGAGCGATAGACACTGGTGCAATCATCGACACATGCCGGAGGTCTAGCTGCGGTGGACTTTTACTTCATCCAGGATGATGGAGCGATATTCAAGGCTACAGTGCCGTATGAGCCGTACTTTCTCGTCACATGTAGAGTGAGCCGCCAAATCGATACGAAGCTCTGGCGGAACTGATCCGTTTCCCCCCAGGCTGGTTCCGAAACTATAGTGGAGGAATGGCTAGGAAAGCGATACGAGGGTGTCCTGCTCCGAGCTGAGCGGGAAAAGAAGTGGGATCTGGACTTGGTATGGACAACACCTTCCTTCATGTTTCTACTGATCGCTCGCAGCCGAATCACTTGCTCTCAGCACCGCCCGTCTTCTTAAAGCTGTCCTTCCGCAATACTGCCGATCTCCAATCAGTTCGACGAGAGCTTCTGCCCCTGTCCCAGACGAATTCGGCGAGATTCACAGCGGTCGACGCATACGCCGACGTCGTCGGCGCGGAAGGTGCTATGCCCGCTTTCAATGGTGGTGAAGAGCTCGAGGAAAAGGCTTGGGGCGCAGAGGAAGAGACAAAACAGCGGCGAGATCGGGAGCCGTCCGACTGTATCATCGATATCCGGGAGCATGACATCGCCTACTACCTCCGAGTAGCCATCGACCTCGGTGAGCCTGTTCCATGATGGTTGGCATTCAAGCTAAAGCAATCAGATGTCCGGGTCGGTCTGTGGTACAGCGTCACCTCTTTCACTGGGATCATATCGCTGGAACCGATACCCACTCTCGTCAAGCGAGCCGAGCCGGTCGTAATGGCATACGATATCGAGACGACCAAGCAGCCGCTCAAGTTCCCGGATCAACAAACGGATCAGATCATGATGATCTCTTACATGATCGACGGTCAAGGGTATCTCATCACCAACCGCGAGATCGTCAGCGAAGACATCGACGACTTTGAGTATACGCCCAAGGACGAGTATCAGGGGGAATTTACGGTCTTTAACGAGGCGGATGAAGTGAGTCAGCATATCAGGAGCGGGAACAGGACTAATCAATACAGCCCGCATTGATACGACGGTGGTTTGAGCACATCCGCGAATCCAAGCCTACGATCATGTCGACGTATAACGGTGACAGCTTCGACTTTCCCTTCGTCGATGCTAGAGCGAAGATTCACGGGATCAGCATGTACGATGAGATCGGCTTCCGGCCAGACGTGGAACTCGAATACAAATCGAAGGCCTGCATGCACTTGGACTGCTTTAGGTGAGTTTATGAAGGCGGATGCGGAAATGATAGGGTAGATGGGTCAAGCGAGATTCATACCTCCCGCAAGGAAGCCAGGGCTTGAAGGCGGTGACAACGGCCAAGCTGGGATACGATCCGATAGAGCTGGATCCGGAGCTCATGACACCGTGAGTCGGGTTTGAATAGCAAAGCTGACGATGTAGCTATGCGATCGAGCAACCGCAGAGCCTCGCCCAGTACTCCGTCTCAGACGCCGTTGCCACATACTACCTATACATGAAATATGTTCACCCCTTCATCTTCTCGCTTTGCAATATCATCCCCCTCAATCCCGACGACGTGCTCCGGAAGGGTAGTGGAACGCTTTGCGAAACTCTCCTCATGGTAAGTCAGTATCAGAGGACAATGCTGATATCTCAGGTGGAAGCGTATCAGGCGCACATCATCATGCCCAATCGGCACGAGGATCCGCATGGCGTCACATATGAAGGACATCTCCTGGCATCCGAGACATATGTCGGAGGTCACGTCGAAGCACTTGAGGCTGGGGTATTCCGAAACGATATTCCAACAAACTTCAAAATCGAGTCCAGTGCTGTGCAAAAGGTAAGCGTAACATGCAGAACGCCGACTGATGAGTAGCTTCTTGATGACCTCGATGCCGCTCTCGCTTTCTCCCTTGTTGAGGAGGGCAAGATCAGCCTTGATGACGTGGAAAATTACGACGAAGTCAAAGGCGAAATTCAAAAGGCGCTCGAGCTCATGCGAGATTACCCTAATCGCCTCGACAAGCCTCTCATCTACCACCTGGACGTAGCGGCCATGTATCCCAACATCATGTTATCCAATCGGCTTCAGCCTGACTCTGTCAAGGACGAAGCAGCTTGTGCGGTATGTGACTACAATCGACCCGACAAAACGTGTGATCGAAGAATGGAGTGGGCTTGGAGAGGGGAGTACTTTCCGGCGAAGCGGGACGAGGTCAATATGGTTCGGTATGCCCTCGAACAGGAGCTCTTCCCCGCCAAATTTCCCACTGGTCCCCGTCGACGTTTCGTCGACCTTGCCGAAGGAGAACAATCGGCGCTCATCCACAAAAGGCTTGGCGACTATTCTCGAAAGGTGTACAAGAAGACGCATGATACCAAAGTAGTCACAAAGACGGCAATTATCTGCCAACGCGAGAACTCCTTCTATATCGACACAGTGCGAGCTTTTCGAGACAGACGATACGAGTACAAGGGATTGCACAAGACATGGAAGAAAAATCTGGACAAGGCAATCGACGGTGGTGGGGCGGTTGCGGCGACGGACGAAGCGAAGAAGATGATCGTGCTTTACGACTCGCTCCAACTGGCGCACAAGTGTATCCTCAACTCGTTCTACGGCTACGTGATGCGCAAAGGAGCACGATGGTACTCGATGGAGATGGCCGGGATCACCTGCCTCACTGGGGCTAGCATCATTCAGATGGCTCGACAGCTCGTCGAGCAGATCGGTCGTCCATTAGAGCTCGACACGGATGGGATCTGGTGTATGCTGCCCGGCGTATTCCCTGAGAACTTTTCATTCGAGCTCAAGAACGGTAAAAGCTTCGGTATCTCATACCCCTGCACCATGCTCAACCATCTTGTCCATGCTCAATTCACAAACGACCAATATCATGAGCTGCTCGACAAGGAATCGGGCTTGTACGATGTGAGGAGTGAGAACAGTATCTTCTTCGAGCTGGACGGACCATACAAGGCGATGATTTTGCCTTCATCCAAGGAGGAGGACAAACTGCTCAAAAAGCGGTACGCCGTATTCAATCCCGATGGCTCCCTCGCGGAGCTCAAGGGCTTCGAGATCAAGCGAAGAGGCGAGCTACAGCTCATCAAGATCTTCCAATCGCAAATCTTCGATAAATTCCTCCTCGGCACCACGACCGAGGAATGTTACGCGGCTGTTGCGCAAGTCGCAGACCAATGGCTCGACATCTTACAGTCCAAGGCATCGAGTCTGCATGATAGCGAGCTGGTCGACCTTATAGCGGAGAATCGGAGCATGTCGAAGACGCTTGCAGAGTACGGCGGTCAGAAGTCTACGTCCATCAGCACCGCCAAGCGTCTCGCTGAGTTCCTGGGCGAGCAGATGGTGAAGGACAAGGGATTATCATGTCGCTTCATCATCTCCGCAAAACCAAACGGTGCTCCAGTCACCGAGCGAGCGGTCCCCGTTGCCATTTTCACAGCTGAACCCGCTATCAAGCGCCATTTCTTGCGCAAGTGGCTGAAAGACAATAGCCTTACCGAATTCGATCTCCGGACAATCCTCGATTGGGAGTACTATACGGAACGTCTCGGATCAGTCATACAGAAACTCATCACCATTCCAGCCGCGCTACAGAAGATCTCAAATCCGGTTCCGCGTATTCGACATCCGGATTGGCTGTTCAAGCGTGTCGCTGCGAAGGAGGATAAATTCCGGCAACACAAGCTCACCGACATGTTTGCCAAAATGCATGCGAATGCGGATATCGAGGACTCCAGCAAGTCAACGAATGGCGGTCAAAAGGTTGCAGTGGTAAAGAAGAAGATTCCCAAGCAAGCGGAGGTGGCACCAGATCCAAATCTTGACTACTCGGGATACATTCGGGTCATTCGCAATCAGTGGAGAATGAAGCGGGTCGAGCGTGCACGAGCACGACAGCAGGCGCCCCGACAGGACGGTACTGTCTCGTCCATGATTCAGGCTCGCTCCATCAATCTCGCTAGTCGGCAGTGGGACATCATCCAGATCGCAGAGACGAATCGCCCAGGCGAGTTCAAGCTATGGCTCGCTATCGATGGCACATTCCAGAGTGTTCGGTTGCGGATACCTCGCGAATTTTACCTCAACTTCAAAGCTCCGCCAAGTCCTGGTACCTTCTCACCCCGTTACGAGGCGACGTCCGTCGCCCGAGTACTGCCGCGAAGCCAATCATCCCGCCACCTTTTCCGCTTGCTAGTGGACGAAGCGCTCTTCGCCGAGGGAGAGAGCCACTTTTCGAGCCTTGTCAACAATCCAAAGGTCGATGGGGCGTATGAGCTCCAAATTCCGCTCATAGTCAGAGCCCTAATTACTCTCGGTACCTCTTGTGCTCTCAAATCAAGCGCCCTCGGTGGCCTCAATCGCGGTCTCGACAAAGGCTTCCAGCTTGCCGACCTGGAGAGGCCAGGTTCTGGTTTGCTACGCCATAAATACCTTGAAGGTGGCCGCGGTATTCGGTACCTCTTCCTGTTCCACGCGACGGTCAGATCGCGCCACCTCATTGCGCTCTTCACGCCGTTGGGACCGGCCAAGGTGTATGTCGTCGACGGCGCGCGTAATCGACAGCAGCTACCAGACCCCGCGCGATGGTACGCCGAACGAGCAAACAAGGCGGAAACAGGCGCGTTTACCTATCCCGACGAAATCGAATTCGCCACATCGTACTTCCCGACGGAGGGTGGCGCGATGAGGCAGCTCGCGAAGGATTTGCAGGCGATCAAGCACGGACTCAATGTCATCGCTCTCTGCTCGCCATTTGAACATTCCTACTATCAAGTCAGAGCGCCCGTCGTCTCGGACTTCCCCTTCATCACCTTCCGGGCGGCGAAGGATGAGGCGGCATCCCTCATGTGGTTGCTGCAGATATCCAGAAAGATGATCAACCAGTATCTTCGCCTGTCATCGTGGATCGCGACCCAGATCAACATCGCCGCTCATTACGATGTGCCCGTTGGAGTGAGTCATCGTTCGATAGATAGAGTACGATGCTGATAATTGTAGAATTTGGGATCCGATACACCAGTCTTTCTTGCCGACATCGAGTTTGCGCGTCGCCTCAAGCAGCAGGATATGATTCTCTGGTGGTCGCCTTCGCCTCAACCCGATCTTGGCGGATCCGAAGAAGAAGCCAACGCGTCTGAAGAGCTCGTCGCGCCAAGGATGTCAACGAAAGGCTGCTATTCGTCCGTCGTACTCGAGATGGAGATTGCCGATCTTGCCATCAACGCTGTCCTGCAGTCAGCACTGGTCAACGAGATGGAGGGAAGTGGAGCTGGCTCATTGGCCTTCGATTCCGCGTCCCACAACCTCGACGAGTACGCCAAGGGCACAGCGAACGCTGGCATCATGCTCGGAGATGCCATCCTTTCGACGCAGACCTTTGGCGTTCTGAAGACGATCGTCCGCGGGTGGTTCTTGGACAAGGCTCGTGCCCATGTAAAGGGTGCTGCCTCCTCACCCGCAGACCTCGTTGTCGACCACTTCTGGCGATGGGTCAGCTCGACTACGAGTAATATGTTCGAGCCTGCCCTTCACCGTTTCTTGCATGGTCTCATGTGCAAGACCTTCCTTCAGCTGCTAGCCGAGTTCAAGCGGCTCGGTACACATGTCGTCTACGCAGACTTCAACCGTATCTTCCTGCTGACAACCAAGCCCGATGCTGGATCCGCCTTCGCCTTCGCCCGATACCTCGTTACCGCCGCCAACTCACAAGAACTCTTCCGTCATCTTGTCATCGATGTCAACCAGTTCTGGAACTACCTCGCGTGGATGGACGTCGCCAACTTCGGTGGTGTCAAAGTGCCACCCGAGGTTGCCAGCAGTCGTGCACCACCGCCTCAACGCTTCGAGATCAGCATGGACTGGAACATCCAGTCTCTTCTGCCTGGCGTGCTGCAACCGGTCTTCGAGAGGAATGTCGCCTCGTTTATCTTCGCTCTATATTCTGCCAAGCGAGGTGCGACCGATGGCAGGACCCCGCTCCGAGCGATATATAACCTTAATATCGATCTGCCTGGCGAGACCACATCGGTCATCAATCCTGCCAAGGACCGCGAGAAGAAGGCAGCTCAGAAGAGCATCTCGCAGAACCTCACCCGTCGTCTCCTCGCCGATGTCGCGAGTGTCAAACGCCGACAAGCTTCAGCTGCGATCAACGAGGAAGACGCCACCGCGCTCGCATTCCCAGACCTCCCTGGTGCTCGATCGGACCGAACCAATCCAACTCTAGAGCTAGTGAAAGCCGTCTGCGAGATCTTCGCCCTCTCTTCAGACCACACCGTCGAGGTCCAGATCCTCCGGCGAAATCTTCTCGATCTGCTCGGTGTGCGCGAGTTCTCAACGGAAGCGGCATACCGAAATCCATGTGAATCGATCATTGTGCCGATAGTGATCTGCGCGAGATGTAACGCCACTCGCGACGTCGATCTTTGTCGAGATCCGGATAGATTGCCGACGGTGGACTCGGAGACTGGGGAAGCGAGACCGCCAGCGAGAAAGAGCTGGGTCTGCCACAAGTGCGACGCGGAGTATGACCGGTTCCAGATCGAGCAACCCTTGATCGAGATGATCTCTCGTATGATCACCTCCTTCCAGACACAAGACATCATCTGCGTCAAGTGCTCTCAGTCGAAGGATGATAATCTCGCTCCGACGTGTCATTGTGGTGAAGGATATCGGACTTCGCTCAACAGAGGCGAGATGCGGACGAAGCTCAAAATGATCAGGAGCGGTATGTGTAACGCAAATTTCGCCAGCATCAAGCTGATCAGGCTACAGTGACGGACCACCACGAGCTCTTCATGGCCGGTGCCTACGTACAGCAGACTCTCTCTCGGTGGTGAAACACCATCGCCCCAGATCGCCCCGCCGGGCAGATATCCGCCGAACGCCCAAGATACCCAGCATATCAAACAGCTTTATCGTAGATCCTTCTCAGTTTCCGTTCCATTAGCATCTCGCATGTTCTTGTAAACAATACTTCCACCACCGCATCGCATATCGCTGCATGTAGACTAAACTCTGGTAACAAAGTGCAAGGTATCATCATGCAGAAATATCTTCTCGCTCATTCGTGATCAACCTCTTGCCATCTCCTCGACGCTTGCAGGCCACTGTTCGTGCACCGGCACAAGGACCGTGGTCGAGCTCTTTGCTGGTAGGACATTCACAGTCTCCGCAGCGTTCTCCACGTAGGTCTCACACGTCACTCCGTCCTCCCTCGGTGACAGTAGGTGCACAGAGACAGATGGTAGGAATAGCGATCCGGCACGCATCGGGACCAAGACGACTTGCTGTATCTCTGGCACGTCCGGCTGATAACATGTCAGCTCCAATCAATCGGAATAGAACCGAGGTTCACTCTGGCGCTGTAGTATCCCTTCTTCTTCCCCAGCACAAGCCAGTCCTCAGAACTCGCCTGCACATCGAATACCATTCTCGTGCCCTCCAGATCCACTCCATCGCCAACCCAGGAGAAGTCGCTTGTCAAGCGAACATTCATGGCCAGCGCACGACCCTCGTATACCGATCCGCCTGGGGAGGCGTGACTGATGCTGACGGCGCTCAGAAGCTTAATTTGATTGTCAGCAAAGGCGTCTGGAAGTAGGGAGACGAACTCGGCGGCTTGGGACATCGACGGGGATCTCCAGAGTTCGCCAGGGCAATGATTCGGTATTGATGGCACCTATATGCTATCAATCCCATCAACCACCAATCCTCCAAAACAGGCCCGGACCCACGTCGATGAACGAGTGCCATAGCTTGTCCGGTGAATTGGACTTCACACCTTCGGTAAGGCTAGAGAGATCTCGTTCCAGCAGATAGGTCTGAAGCCAACTGGCCGGATCCGCAAGGGCTTGCTGGACTAGGCGCCGCAAAGTCGCGTGATTTGTATCCGACGTAGGAGCAAATGTGGCGAGTGACTTTTCCAGAAGCTGTCGGACTTCTACATAAGAATCATTCTCAGCGCATACTCCAGCGATAGAGAAGCATAAGTACCTTCGACGAGGCTCCTGTAGCGAATGACGAGTCGTAGCACCGATGCTAGACCGAAAGTATCTTTAGCATGAGCGAAAACTAGCCGAAGCAGCCATTACCGTTTGTCGATTGATCGGTCCTGCGAATTCTGAACAGGCTAGAGAGCGGTTGACCCGGTGTTACCGTCTGCGCATGATCAGCTCCAGATTGCTAGCGAACTCGAGTTCGAACGCACAACTGGCTGATCCCAATGATTACAACAAGCCTCTACCTCGAAGCTTTGTGTGTCTGCAGCTCGAAGCTCGACCGAGCCTACGTGCAGATGTTCCGTCCCGTCCGAAGCGATCGTGAAGTGAGAGATTAAGCTGCTTGATCAGTCGCCAGCGATGCTTGAGTGAGTGACGACATACCATTCCGGTCGGAAGAAGTCCTGCACATTGACAGTCAGGGGCAATCCCGTGGCGATGGTCTGGATATCGTCATAGGATCGCATCTGGCCTGGCCTGGTCTGCGAATCGTATGTAAGGTGGACCCTGGCCTGAATGGCCGTCAACTGAGTCTCTGTCCCTATGACGGCATAATGACCCACCTTTGTCACGTCGCCTTGTGGAGAACCGGAATAGGGAATAGAAATGTAAACAATATTGTTCGGCTCGATGTCGCCTAAGACGACGCCTTCGACGGTAGCACCTATGGCTGATCGGTCAGTGCCATCGCGGGAACGCGATTGAACATACTGGTGTCCTCGGACGACGCGTCTTCCAGCAAATATCGCACGTCGTCGTTGACAGAACTGACTTCGACCTGTGCGCCCTTTACCGTGCAGGACTTCGAGTGGATTTCCATGACGAAGCGCGGTTCTGCATCGAGGGCCACTGTAAAGACACAGATTCAATCGATGAGACTCGGACTGTATGCTGCTCACAGTCGTATGGCATCCGCAGGACAGTTGTGAGTCCAGTCAGATTTCGTCTGACGTGCAGGGTAGCTGGATCGTCCTGTCTCGGATACACGAATGTGATCTCGCCGATGCACAGCCGAGCCGTCTGAAGGATGAGATGGCCCAGTGTCGATGTCTGAGGGATCTTCATTTGGCATACTCACCGTTTGGAACATTTGACCTACCGAGCACGACAAGCTGAGCTTGGAGTATCCAGGCTGGAGCATTTCATAGCTGCCGACATAGGCAATACCTTCCCCTGCCGCGTCCTCGAAATCTAGGGCGATCTCACCTATAGCGACCGGCTTAGTCGCCGTCAGCTAATACCATCCAGGCGCAAGGCGATGCTTACAACAGGTAGACTGTTTTGGACCTCAATCGATATCTCGGAGACATCTGCCTCTTCTCCGACTCTAGCGACCTCACTCAATAGACGTACGCCAAAAGCCTTGTGATTCTCGACTTGAAGGGTGATCAGTCTGAAATTGAAATCGCGAACGGCGACTCACTTGATTGCGCCGACCCGACATCACTCAACCCCGTCAACACGAGGTGAAGCTCGCCAGGGTCTGCTTCATCCTCTACCACTACGCAAACCCGCATATATGCCACAGCAAGGTTCATCCAATCCTCACTTCTCTCTTTTCTCAGCTCGGTGTGAGCTCGGAGTGCACCCTCTAGGGCATACTTGGCGATCGGGTCCCAAGTAAGCAATGCGGCGCACTCCTTAGCAAGGTCTCGGCAGAGGTCATATGCTGTTATCCACTCTTTGGTATGACTGTGCACTGGTCAGTCGTATGCCCGTCACGAAGCAGATTAAGATGCACGTACAGAGCCAGACCGGCAAGATCGGTCTTCAGCCTCAGCACAGAGTTGGCTTTACAACAAGCCTCATACGCGATGATCGCCTTCTTTGTCAAAGCGAGGTACAGATTACGGAATTTTATCACGTCCGCCATAGCCTCAGCGAGCTGCCGATTCGACACGGTGCCTCGAGAAGCGGGCTCGTCGACTTTCGCATTATCATCGTTGTCCACTCCGCTGTCCGAGCACTCGAAAAGCACGTCGTCGGACGTGGAGACCATTGTAGATGACTGAGAGAAGGGATAGACGTCTGGGAGATGGCCGCAGGCTACGCCGATCCGCTCGACCTGCAAGACGATTCAGTCGGATGAGGTCCAGTGTGGTAGTGGGTTATTCACCTGTACACGGGCGATGTCCAGCAGCTCGGATCGAGCTGATTCATATGCGATCAAGCCAGTGTAATCGCCGTTCGGGTGGTCGATGCGAGACCATTCATCACACTTCTGCACAATGTCCATGCAAGCGGTATACGTCCAAGCCTCGATGAAGTGCTGGGCAAGATCGGCCTGCGAACGTCAATCAGATCCTTCGGATGGAGGTACCTCTTTGCTCACCTCACTCTCGCGCAACCGCCTGGTCAGACTGGCAACGAACCACTGGCCTCGCTTTGCAATCTCCGTGATCCGACCGAGTCTTCCAAGCAGCTGCGCCTGCCTCGCAAACACGTAGACTCGGAAGTCAAAGATGCTGATAGAGCTGGTCTGCAGCATCTCCCGGTACGGTTTTGCCGCTGTATCGAGTACAGGTAAAGAGTCGTCTCTAGGTCCTGTCGCGCCGAGCTTGCCGAACCAGGACAGGTTCTGCTCCTTCAGAACCTGGAAGAAAGCGGCTTCCAGCTCTTCGTAGACGATAAGTGCGTCCTCATGGAGGTTGACACCCTCAAACGAGTGAGCAAGGGATTCCTGGCTCCATCAGACACGAGGACAAGCGGTGATGGGAAACACACCTTGAGTAGGAACCATGTGCAGAAGTTCCACCCAACACTCAAGCGCTGCGCCTCACCCCGCTTGACTTCTTCCTCACGTTCGAGTATCGCCCCATCGAAAGCGACGACGATGCTATCCTTGAGCCTGTTGATGATTTCTGGCCAAGCTGCTAAATCGTCCGCATCCTTTGGAGGGAGGTTGATCTGTGCACATCTGCGTTGAGATAATCAGCTGGTTTCCCTTCCTGCATACTCTTCCAATCCTTTATCCATCCCAGCCTGCCTGTCCCCTCTGCGCCGCCCTCGAATTCCCCTTTACCGCACGAGTAGAGAACACGGAACGGCTGCTCACCTATCCCGTTTCCCCGCATTGAAATCCGCCTTGATCTTCCCAAGCACCCCTTTATCCCTCCCAAAGACATTCTTGCCGGAGTTTGCTGCCGATGACGGATTGACAAGTACGATGAGTGGAGCATGAACATGTCGGCGGGCTGCGAGGAGGGATAGCCAATCCTGTATGAACGAGCGGGTCTGTGTCCTGTACAGCTCTGAATCCTTCGTCCATAGTCAATCCCCGGGTATCAAAGCCTAGAAAGCTGGACTGACCTCGCACACGACGAGGCATAGGTCGACCAAAGGCCATTCTAAGACGCTTCCGCCTACTTCCTTACTCACACTGCCCACTTCACCGAGCTCGAGGAGGGTCACATCGAGCTCCTGGATCGTCCGTAAGGCTGTACGAGATGAGGATTTCCAGTGAAGGTTTCGAAGTGGTATTTGAGCTCGGATCCCTTTGAGAGCCACTTGAATGGGGTGTACAGATCCAGGATTTGGAGAGGGGTGCAGGGTATAGGTGACGAGGACAGAGCGAGGCGGCATGACCGCCGCTTGAGCAAAGCAGCATCTGAGCGCGATCTCTCTTTGCTTTGCAAGCTATTGTGTATGGGGCCCCGCCTTCAGAATTCAGAAAGGTCGTCAAAAGGTTGTCAACGCTTCTTCCCAGCCAGTTCCTTTTCGCCATGTTGACTCAATACCATTCAAGAATCGTCTTCCTCGAATGATGACCTATCCTCGCCCTCTCCTCACTTTCCGCCGCTCTGTGACCGGTATAGCATTCAGCGATGACCATTATCGTCTCGGCAAAGCTCGCCCTTGGTCTTCTGGGCTTAGTCGGGGCGAGTATGTACGCACTGCATGGGGAATCAACGTCCACTGCTCGGCATATGGAAGCTAAGAACGTGAGAGATTCAGCTAGTCATTCAACCTTCGCCGATATCGACAAGATCAAGCTCGCAATCATAGACGCGAATCTCATAGACCTCGAAAAGTCCAACGCCAAACTCGGGAGAAGTCCAATATCAAGCTTGAGACGTCTATCGAAGGTCGAGGCCAAGTTGGGTGATGTGGAAAGCATGTTATGGACTGGAAAGCTGCCTGGATACTTCCAGCCTTAGTCCTACGTTGCCGAGCCATTCGAGCTTGAGCCTCGGCTCGAGTCAGATCTCGCTTCTCCCTGTGGTGAGTCTGCGCTTATGGCTAGAGCTTTTGTTAATGGCACGACATAGACCGCTCTTGATGACCTAGATGGACGAACTGAATGACAGTATGGTTGATTGATGAAGATATGCATGATGACCCCTCTTTTGCCAATGATCATACTTCCACTTCTCCCATAGTCTGCAAGACCCTCTCAATCGCCGCCTTCCCCAACGGCACCCAAACCCACCTCCCCGTCCTCCCATCCCCATCCAACCCCGCTTCCACCACCAGTCCATGATCCTTAAACTCGCCCATCAGCGCAGTATACCTCTCTTCTTCTCGCGCAATGAACTTCTCCCGCGACAAAGTCTGCAGGATATCATTCTCGATCGCGAACACCGGTGCAGTCGCCGACCCGGGGTGAGCGGTGTGGTGAATCGGTTGCGGGGGCAGAGACGCGAGCTGCTTGGTGAGTAGGAGTTTGAGGAGACGCATTGCCATTGGTGGGACCGAGCGGAGGATCTGAAGAGCGCCTTCCTCGGATATCCCGCCGGTGGAGGTGGAGGTGATCCCACCTAGTGAGGAGGAGGACGCTGATAGGCGCTGGTAGGTCAGCTCGAGCTCGTAGTCGTCGTATGTGGTTGCGTTGTGGTAGACCCAGTTAAATCCACGAGCAGGAGGTGGAGTGCCGGTCCAGGAGCCGGGAGCGTAGGTGTGAGGTGGAGTATTGGTAAGAGGTGCGGAAAAGAGGAGGGGCGTGTGGATATGGTCGAATGAGGCGATGACGTGGATGTTGGGGGACGAAGCAAGTAGCGAGAGGACGGCTAGGGAACGAGGAGTACGGAGGGTCGGAGAATCGATATTGTGCAGGACAAGGTAGAGCGAAGCTGTTGCTTTCGGTTGACCTTTCCGCTTGGCAGTGGGAAGTGCGAAAGCAGGCAAGAAGAACGAGTATATTCGATGAACGGCTCGGTCGAGTGGCGTCGTTGCTGACGGGGGCACCGGGATATCCTGCGGTATCGAGAGCGTATCCTCGATCTGGGACAGCACCTCGCGTATGCCCATCTGTGGGAAATGACCGTTCACCACTACACAATGTCCTCTGCTGCTGAGCCTCTCCGTGACAAATCGGTTGAGCAGCCGGCGTTTTGACCCGAAGCCGTAGAGTAAGAGGTTGAAACCCTCTGCAAGCTCCATCTCCCATTGCGCGAACCTGAGCTCAAGGCGGTCCTGCAGCTCGGAGACAACGGCTTTGCTCATCCCTTTCGACCGAGCGGACGATGCGTAACTTTCATACTGAGCTTGAGATAACGGCTTGACCAGAGCTGAATAGGAGTTACCGGATGTACGCGACGAGCGAGTATTAGAGGAGAAGTACGCGTCGGACTTGGAGGGTCTGATGAAGCCAGCCCCATCCGGCTCGTGGGACTCAGTACGAGGCTTGACCTCTCGAGGTGTCGGGGTTTTACGTGGCTTGGTCGGTGTTGAGCGAGGGGTACTCCGTCCAGCACTGCCTACGAGACCTTGTTTCGCTCGCTTCGTCGGGGTAGCATGGACGTCGGCGTCCGCGTCGTCCATTTTCTCGTCGTCAGAGGCATCCTCCCCACCATCTCCGTCCTCCTCGTTCTCGTCTTCGTCTCCATCGTCGTCGTGTGCTCGGTCATCATAGCCTGTAAGGAAGGAGACTAGGTGGGACGCGCTGGCTTCGGGATTCGGGTCATCGGTATCCAAATCCTGCGATTCCTCCACTCGAGCTCGTTTGCTCGACCTGGAGCCTAACGCAGCGGGCATCTCCGTTGAGTATGTCTCGCATAAGAGAAAGTGAATGAGGAAAAGTTGACGTCATCAGGCTGGAGTATGCAGGAAGGACCTCCACCGGACGTTCCTGGGTTTAGCGCGTCATGTCTTTGCCAAAACGCTTTCGATTGCAGCCTACCTGTGCTCCTTTCGAGTACTGCAATGCCACCGACAGGATCGCCCAAGAAATCCACTTCACCGAAGAAGCCTCGGGCATCGGACACGACGAAGAAAGAGGTACCGACTGGAAAAGATATACGGGCATTTGTGAGTGATGTAGCTCATCGTAACATGCACCACTGACCGGAGCATCATAGTTCTCCCAAGGCTCGGTTGGGGTGTGTTCACTACTACTCCAATCATTCGGAAACTGAGGATGTTGTGCAGAGTCCATCGAAGACGAGGAAGCGGACCGGAAGCGGAACCGGGAAGAAGCCGATCACAATAGGCATGTCCTCCTTCTTGAGTTACGGCGTATGGCTGACCTGTGGGGGGAAGACGATAGCGACGAGGAGGAAGAGAAGGTTGAGAGGAGGTACGCTCGGGAGGACCGCTTGAGTTCGCACATGCTGAACGCATCTCTCGCTCTCATCCGTAGCATCAAGTGAGTTTCGAGTGATACCGCTCAGCAGGAGCTGACGGCAACAGAAGCGAGACCAAGCGCAAAGCCACAACCTCCAAGCACTCCCAGTCCAACGCATCTCCTTCAGTGAGCCTAATGTCGCAAGTTTCTCTCCTGCTCTAACCTGTCCGTAGAAACGGCCCATCATCCTCGACGATTCCCCTGAACCGGCTGATCCTCCAAAGCAGAAAGCTCCTCCTTCGAACAGCAAACCCACCATGTCGGCCAAGCGAAAAGCCATCGTCAAGTCGGAGACAGAGTCGGAACAGGATGTGAAGCCAGCGGTCAAGCGGCAATCGCTCGGAGGGGGACGGGCGGCCAAGAAGCCAAACTACCTAGAATCGGACGGCGAGGAAGATGAGGAGGACGAGGTGAAGCCTACGGCCGCGAAAAATGGCAAGGCGAAGGCAAAGCCGGCTAAGAAGGAGCCATCCGTACGTCAACGTACATCGAGCGCGGCCTAGTATTGATCGGATTAGCCGATGAGCGTGGACGAAAGCAGCGAGGACGAGGAAGAAGAGGACTTCATTCACGATGACGACGACGATCGACCCAAGAAGCAGGGGAAACCGAAAGCCAAGGCCGCCCCGAAGAAGACAGCTACACCGAAGAAGAAGCCGGCACCGAAGAAGTCATCTGCGAAGAAACCCACGCCGAAGTCACAGCCGCCAGTGAAGGATGAGGGTGGCGATGGCGATGAGAAGGCGGCGAAGCCCAGATTCGAGTGCGTCATGGTCTGCCGTATTGACATTGCGAATTAACGCAAAACAGCTTCAGGGCAGCTGCTTTGGCCCGATCTGTTGGACCGAAGGCGCCGGGCTCAAAGGAGATACCTGAGGGTGCACTCGATTGTTTGGAGGGCCTTACATTTGTTTTCACCGGGGAGCTGGAGAGCATTAGTAGGGATGATGCTATCGAGCTGGCGAAGCGATATTCAGGGTAAGTCGGGTCATATCCAGGCAAGCAGATTGAAGCATGCTGATCCACATACAGCAAGGTGACCGGTGCACCGTCTAAGAAGACCTCATTCGTGGTTATCGGCGAGAACGCCGGTCCGAGTAAGATCAAGAAGATCGAGGAGCTAGGCATCGCGACTGTCAACGAGGACGAATTCCTAGAGCTCATCCGAAGTCGATCTGGTGCGGAGCTCAACGAGAAGCGGATCAAGGCGAGGGAGAAAGAGGAGCAGAAGATCGCCGAGCAAGCCAAGGCAATGGAGGCGAGAGAGAAGGAGGAGGAGAAGATACGGAAGAGAAAGGAGGCGGCGTTACAGGGGACTGGCATTGCTGCAAAGTGGATCTGACGGTCTGACCCGTTCTTCACGTCACGTGGCTGAAGCTGTGGTGACAGGAAGGTAGTGCCGATCTCGGCCCAGCTGTGGACGACAAAATACGCGCCGCAAAATACCAAGGAGATATGCGGGAACAAAGCGCCAGTTGAGAGATTGGGACAATGGTTGCAAGATTGGTAAGTGCCCCTGCCATGTGGATTGGGACCGACCCTGAAGACGGTGCAGGGATAAGAACTATAAGAGCGGGTTCAAGAAGCCCGGCAAAGACGGGATGGGAATCTATCGTGCAATCTTGATATCTGGACCTCCCGGGATCGGCAAAACGACATCAGCGCACTTGATGGCCAAGCAGGCAGGCTACAACCCAATCGAGCTGAACGCCAGTGATGCGAGAAGCAAGAAGCTTGTCGAAGTTTGTGGCTCAACTTCTTACAACTACAATATCTGACGTCTCGATTGCAGAATTCCACCAACATCGACAATGCTTCTCTGGATGGCTTCTTTCAGGGTAATGGAGTACAAGTAGGCGACGTCATGTCGTCGAGAAGTCGGATTGACAGATGCAGAGCACGACAGTCATCGGCGATGTCCGTGTCGACAAACGCACATGTCTTGTCATGGACGAGGTTGACGGAATGTCTGCCGGTGACCGAGGCGGAGTCGGCGCATTGAACGTACTCATCAAGAAGACACGAGTGAGGATCATTCAAGGCGACATCTTGGATAGCTGATAACCGCAGATACCAATGATTCTGATCTGCAATGACCGGACTCTGCAAAAGATGAAGCCTTTGATGAGCACGACCTTCTCCATGACATTCCGGAGGTATGTATGTTTTCTGCTCCTATCGCGTCTGACTTCCTCCTTAGACCGGGACCAAATGAGGTGCGGTCTAGGATCTTGTCTGTTCTATTCAAGTGCGGCTTCCCCTTGTCGGTCATACCCGGTTGACAACCAAACAGGGAGAAGATGAGAATTCCCGCCAATGTAATTGACGAACTCGTCAAAGGCGCAAACTCCGACATCAGGCAAGTGCTCAACATGCTGTCGACCTTCAAGCTCGGTAAGAGCGAGATGGACTTCGACGAGGGCAAGAATCTGTACGCAGAGCATCCCTTATACTCATCGCAGGGCTGACGGGTTCTGTCAGACTCAAAGTGAACGAGAAGAACACCATCATGACACCCTTCACCATCATCGACAAGCTCACCAGCCCCTACGCCTTCTCGCGAACAAGCAAGGACTCGCTGAATGACAAGATGGAGCTGTATTTCCATGACTTCAGCTTTGTTCCGTTGTTCATGCAGGTGAGTTAGGTTGTGGCTCACCGTCACTAGCTTACGTATCGGTCCACAGGAGCATTACCTAAAAACACAGCCGACCCTGACCAACCAGGAGGAAGGGCCTGAGAAGAATCTCAAGCACTTGCAGCTGCTGAGTAAAGCATCAGATTCGATCTCCGATGGAGATTTGGTTGACCGAATGATACACGGGTGAGTCGTCTCAAAGGGTCCGCTGCAATATACAGCTCAAGGCGCTCGCAGATCCGAGCAACATTGGTCGCTGCTGCCCTTGCACGCTGTCGCTTCAACGGTCAGACCAGCATCCCTTATCTATGGTACCATGCGAAGTACAGGTGCTCCCGGCGGATGGGGACCATCTTTCCCACAGTAAGCATAGGGCTACTCATGACGAAGTTGGGCTGACGCGGAGCCTCGTTCAGATGGCTCGGTCAAAACTCGAAACAGGGCAAGCTACAACGGCAGCTCACGGACATCCAAATACGAATGCGGCTTCGCGTTTCCGGCAGTCGCCAGGAGATCCGGGAGCAATATATGCCCATGCTGGCGAATAGGATCGTGCTGCCGCTCGTTCAGCATGGACAGGTACGAAAGTCTGGCTCATAGGAGATTTGCGGCTGACCGAGCGATTCTAGGATGCGCTTGACGAGATGATTGGCTACATGGACGAGTACTACCTGAGCAAAGAAGATTGGGACGCCTTTGTCGAGCTCGGAGTGGACAGCATGAAGGACGAGCTAATCCTCAAGAAGATCCCAACGGCTGTGAAGTCTGCTTTCACGAGACAGTGAGTCCTGTTCGCTTCAGATGGACTTAATCAAGGAATGGCTGACATCGTTCACAGATATGGCAAATCAGACCACCCTATCGCGTTCCACAAAGGCGACATGTTCGCCATGTCGAAGAAGAAGATCGCAGATCAGGGTCCGGCTCCAGATAACGAGGATGTCTTTGAGGTGGGAAGACTCCCGCTATGGACGTGAGCCCCGCTGACTTGATGGCGACATCATAGGAGGAAGAGGCGCCACCTGAAGACACGTCGGAGAAGGCGGATGAGGAGGATGATGAGGTGAATGATCTTGCAAAGGATAGGTTGATCAAGGCTCTGAAGCCGAAGGGGGCGAAGAGGAAGGAGAAGCCGGCGAAGAGAAAATGAAAATGTGTTGCACCATTGTTTGCTTGGGGATGACACTATACTACAACGCTGTGTCCTGCCATTGAGATCGTCGAGAACGCACATCTCCGATCTGAGTGAAGATGCGTCCGGTCTTGACGTTTCAGGATCAAGCATTCTTAAAGCAATGTCAGACCCCCCAAAACGCCCTCCGCCGCTTGTTTTTCGACATCGACAACTGATTGTCCTACAACAACTGTGCCATGCTCCTTAACCTACCCTTAACTTCCCATGGTCGGACTCTGACTGGTCATGCTACCGCCTCGCTTGATCTGAGACGCATTGCCATCACCGCCGCCAGCCTCTCAAGTAAAGCAATCTATAAAGTCCCCGCTCGCAGCAAGTCCTTCCTTGCATGCTTTCATACCTTTACCGCATCCGTCGACGTCATTCCCAAAAATGGCTGGAATTAATGGCCAGAATCTTCCTCGGTCCTTTGGATTCAGGGTCCACGCGCCTGTTTAATATTGTGTTTAGGTTATACCTCATCGGATGGGGACGTGCCATTTATTCTCCTGAAACTCGCATTTTCTGCGGTGCGCTACGGTCACGCACAGAGGGGTGAGATATGTTCCAAAATCTCGCGCGTCTCAGCTGCGGTGAGAGAGCGGTCGGGGCGCAAGCCACCTGGTTTGCTCGTGTGGTCATTCACTCACCGGCGAATTGGGTTCGGTGCTCACTGATTGCTCTACGGTTTTCTTGTTCGTTGCTCATTTATCTCTAATCTCCTCCTCGTCTCTGCTACGGACATTGATTGACCGCGAGATATTTCACTTGGTGAGTCGCTATTCCAGACTGATCTGCGGCCGAGCGGCTCGTTTGTCTCTGAAATGGGAATCTCGAGGAGGGAGGCTGGAATGCGATGGAAGTCATTGAGTGGGACGCGTGGATGATATTGTCGGATCTCTGGGGATACGAGCGACGATCGTGCCTGGACACATGCTCGGGGAAGGGGGAGGTGATCAACGTGTACGCGAGGAAGCGCTGGGCCAGGCCATACTGAAAATTGAGCTGACCATGGTTGTCTATCTCGCGTCTTCGCCTTCCTCCCTACTCCGAATCCCTCGATACCGATCACGTCGTCGTCCACCCGTCCAACGCCTTCCTCCATCCCTCGCGATTATCGTGACCAAACAGACGCTGAGCGTCCCCCACCATCTCTTGCCTCACTAGACCAACCTTCGCCGGTCGATAAACCAAAACCCAAATCCCCCTTACAGCCCAAGCGGCCTCAATACATCTCTAGACCCGCCCGACATGCATTTCTCCACTCTCCTCCTCCCCCTCCTCGCCGTCACCCCTGCCATCTCCGCCGCCCGATTGGCCACCCACAACTCGAAGCGACATTCCTACCCTGCGCCTGACTTTGACAAGATCCCTCGTCAGGGGACTGCTGCGATGGAGACGCGAGAGGTGCTGGCATCATCGATGAAGGGGAAGCGACTGGTCAGGAAGAAGAGGTCTGGTAACTCAGGTTGCCAGCAGCCCTTCAACAACTCGACTTTTGCTTCCTCGTCCACGTCGAATAGCTACGTTTCACCGACGACTTCCGTGAACGCTGCCGCTAGCTCAACTACGTCTTTGGCGGGGTCTAGCGCGACTGAGTCACTGACTTCGTCGATCGGGCAGAACAGCTGGGCCGGAGCTTCTTCCACGACAACCACTACTTGGGGCTCTCCCTCCTCCTCGACGACCGTATGGTCCAACGCCGCGTCCAGCACAACTTCGACCACCTCGTCCGCCAGCCCGTCGCCCACAAAAAATTCGAATAGTGACTGGAACCTGGTCGAGACCTGGGTGAGTTCAGTTGCAGAGTGAGACGTCAGGGCTGACAGGAACAGGCCGGTGGCAATTTCTTCGACAACTTCAACTTCTGGAGCTACAATGACCCGACTCACGGGACTGTGGATTTCCAGTCCGCCTCGGACGCTTGGAACAGCGGTCTTGTGTCGATCGATGGGAACGGACATGCTATCATGAAGGTCGACACTACCGAGCATGTGTGGGGCGGCCGCAAGGCCATCCGTATCCACGGCAACCTTGTGTAAGTTGAGCAGAACCTGGTGTTTGAGCGAAGGCTGACTTGAAGCAGCTGGACCGGGGGAATGGTGCTCATGGACGCGCACCATATGCCAACCGGATGCGGTACCTGGCCAGCATGGTGGCAGAACGGTCCCAACTGGCCCCAAGGTGGCGAGATCGATATCCTTGAGGGCGTCAACGCTTTCACCCAGAACCAGGTCTCCCTTCATACCGGGCAGGGCTGCTACATGCCGGGAGACATGAACAACAACCAGCTGGCGACTCTTACTACCGGCGGCTACAACTCGTATGACTGCGCTTCGGTGGATACCTCCAACCAGGGTTGCGGTGCCCGGGACCAGACGAATGACGATTCCTATGGAACCGGTTTCAACAACGTCAACGGTGGTGTCTACGCCAGTACGTGTCATGTAAACTATGGCGGGACATCGCGCTGACCTGTCGTAGTGGTGTGGGACAAAGCCGGGATCCGAGTTTGGTACTTCCAGCGTTCCAACATCCCGTCTGACATCAAAAGCGACCAACCCGACCCGACCAGTTGGGGAACCCCCATGGCTAACTTCCCCTCCGACGATTGCTCCCCTTACACCTACTTCTACGACCACTACAATATCTTCGACACGACCCTATGCGGTGACTGGGCCGGAGCGGACGCTGTTTGGAACTACGCCGGTTACGCCGGTCAGGACCAGAGCTGCGCGTCCCTCACTGGATATAGCACATGCTCGGACTTTGTGCTCAACTCGGGGCACTCGTTCAACGACGCTTATTGGGAGGTCAGTACACACCCACTCTCATTGGGAGTAGGAACTGATGGGTGGTATAGATCGCCTCGGTCAAGTACTTCAATTCGACCAGCCAGGTTTGATTCCCACGTCGACATTACGAAAATGAGAACAACTGCCCTTTGAACCACCTCCTTGCTATGCCACATCCTTGTAACCCTTCGATCCCCTTGGTCATCCGCTCTTGAGCTACTCTTGTGACGCAGGTCGCACCGGAGGAAGTGAGACCCTCCCACCCTTCCCGGTCAATAGACCGTGTATCTGTCTTTGGTAGCTACGGATGCAAACATATTTGACGACGTATCCGCATGCATACACTTTCGAAGACACCACGTTCGTGTTAACGCCACAAACCCGTTCCGCGGCCTTTTCACGTTCTTTGATCCCGGCGCGGCCGCCAGCAAAGTTCTCTGAACAAAGCTGCTTTCGAAGCTCAAACCCCTGCTTTCTCATCAGCTTCGAAGACAGCATTCATCCACGCAGAATGGCTACCGTCAAACCGTGAACTGCTCATCCCGTCATCCGGCGAAGTAGCTGACTGATCTTGGTGACTGCAGAGTCAACACCGATTGGGCCGCAGACGAGGATATCCGTAAGTCCCCCTCAAACCCTTACCCATACTGTGGGGCCTTAAATCGATGCCCGTCGTAGCGGAGGCGCAGCCCGAGCCTATCGAGACCACCAGTGCTGATGGGATCACCACCATAATCAGCTGGAAGCTCGACGAGCAGGACAGGAGAGTCAAGGTGAGTCTCCCTGTGTCAGATCCAATTCTGGCTGATTGGGATTCTAGGTGACGAGACGAGTGAGGAGGAAGTTACAGACTCAGATCGTGTCGCATACTATCGCGGAGAGGAAGCACTGGGCGAAGTAAGTCTCCGCCTACAGAAGCGCAAGGTTGGACGGAGATGCTGATGATGGACAGATTTGGGTTGGATAGGGGCAAGCCGTCTGGACCGGATCGCACGACGACCATCATTGGGGAGAACATCCATTTCAGAGTCGCCGCGATGAACAAGGTGGGTGCATACCTCCCCTGTTCGAGCTTCATTTGCTGATGCTTCGTAGGCTGAGCCAGCTGAGCCCACTGAGACCGGCCCGAAACCGGTCACCGGTAAAGCAGTCAACTGCCGACGTTGCAAAGGAAGCCATTTCACCGCCCAGTGCCCGTACAAGGACCAACTGGCAGCGATCGACAATGTTGATGGGGATGCTATGGATGATGGACCGGGCTTGGCGGAGGCGGCTGGCGGATTGACGCCGAGAGGAGGACTCGGGTCGGTTGGTATTGTTGGAGGGAAATATGTTCCTCCGTGAGCTCAATCCCGTTTTCCGCGGTGAATCGCGCTGATGGCCGGGTAGTGGTCAGCGAGCAGGCGGAGGAGCTGGTGAATCGATGTATCGCCAGCGAGACGACCTACCCACCCTTCGAATCACCTCACTCTCGGAGGACGCAGAGGACGATGATCTCCGAGCACTGTTCGAGCCGTTTGGAAGGGTGGCGAGGGCGAATGTGGTGCGGGATAGGGAGACGAGGGAGAGTAAGGGTTTCGGGTTCGTCAGCTTTGATAGTCGGAAGGACGCGGAGAAGGCGTTGTCGAAGATGAATGGGTTTGGTGGGTTTCTCTCTGATTGCGTAGCGCGGCGAGATGATGTTGGGGTGATAGGGTACGACTCGCTGATCCTGTCGGTATCTTGGTCGTGTGAGTACTCTTATCATCACCACTCGAGATTTTGCTGAAAGTCCTTGTAGTACCTCGGGAACCCCGGCCTTGATTCGTTGGCATCTGGCTGCCACTTTACATGCAAGTTCCTACACCGCGATGATATGTACTCGATGTATGGCGTCCCTGTCATTGTTATCCATCCATGGGCGAGTACACGCCGTCATAGAGAGTGCGCAATACTCTCGGGAACGGATCTGTCAAAGTTCTGGAGCTCTGGTACAATCGTCAGTCTGGGGAGTGGTCGGAAGAGAAAGAGTACGAGTCGATGCCACCGGGAGACAGTTTGATTCGCCTGAGCTTCTGAAAGAGCATCGTGCACTGTCCATTCGACCGTTCTTATCATCGACCCATTCCGGTACTCTGTGCTGGCCGTCGTCATTTTTTACGAAAAGATCAGAGGACGGGTTTAGCTCCCGAAATCCGAGGAGTAACACGCGCTCCGGGTTGACGCGTCGATAAACCTATTATGGTTTCCGGGAGCAGTTAGCTACAAAACCAAACCAAGTGTTTCAGCTCAAAGGAGAGGCTCGATCATCGTGTGCTATCTCACCCACGATACTCCGTCACCGCATAGGCCCATTGTGGTCACCGGATTCTGCCTACCTTTCAGCTGCGACCAATCGGTCATTAGGTGCGGTGAAGCGATCGAGGAACGATCTGGCTGCTGGGAACTCAACAATAGGCCGGAGTCAGGGGGAATCAATAGGCGGCCCCGAGCAATCCGTGTTTTAACCATTCAATAGGGACATCGCAATCCGCCTCGTTCGGTTCTGATCGCGGTCTACTTGGATCGGCTTGACAATTCGACTCTCAGCACAAGGACCGGGGACAACACCGGAAGATACGGTAAACAAAGCTCCGGACATTGCGCAAACTGGATTTCCCCAATCTCCTACCACTTCTCCCTCAACTAGCGGTCCCCTTCACTTCTCAACTCCGTCCACCCGTCCTCGACATGTCCTTATCTTCCGCCCGACCCTTCGCCGCCCCGTCCTACCCCACATCCCCATCAGCCACCACCGCCTCCTCCCTCAACTATTCGCAATACGGCTCGACCTCCTTCGCCTCGCCCTCCCGTAATCCCATCGCATCCGTCTCGTCCTCGAGCTATGGCGCGGTAGCACCGGCCCGGATGGGTGGACCAGCTCCCGTCAGGAGTGCTGGACTGAAACCGCCGGGTTCTGCGGGAGGAGAGAGGAAGATGGAGTCGAGGGAGGTTGCCAGGTCGCACTGGCGGGCGCTCAGAGAGTTCCTTCGGGCATGGCTGGAGAAGGGTGAGTCGAACTTTGAGGGATCGAAGGAGAGCTGATTAGTGTCGTAGAGTCCCCATCATCGCGAGCGTCCGCCCGAGAAAAGCTCACTCGCCTAACAAAACTGCAGTTCCAGGAACTCTCGACGGACGTCTACGACGAGCTGATGCGGAGAATCAACGCGGAGAACGGGTCTCAAGAGAGTGCTGGTAATACACCACAAGGCGCTATATCGTCCGATTGAGCTAAAGATCGCGCAGTCCCCTTCCTGCCTGTACGAGACGACTTCCACCCCAAGCGGAATCAGGCGAGACAGAAGCTTGCGACGTTGCCGAAGAATCGGTTCAAGGATCTCGCGAGTGATGTTTTCCACGAGCTCAGAAGGCGTTACCCTGAGTTTGACGAGCAAGATGTACGCTTCTCGAGCTGCCGCGTCGCGAAGCGCCTACTGACAGATTCGCTTTGCAGGCAATAGAGCGTAGCTACGACGAGGAACCGCCACCTGCTCCTGGGCCCGCGCCAATGCGTCCACCATATGCGCAAAATCCGTCCCAGACCTCTCTACGCGATCGGACGCGAGAAAACCCTACACCACCGCCGATATCCCGCCTCGCATCGTCTTCATCCCAACATCTATGGCAAGGCTCGCGCAACATCAGCGGTGGTAGCTCCGTCGGTGACCAATCGCAGCACCGCTCGCGACCAAGCCGGGATCGCGAGATGATAAACGAGAAGCCGAACGGCTATGGAGATGGACAGCAGCCGAATTTGACAGCAGCAACAAACGAGGTGGTGGTCCCCAATAAGTCTCGATTACGAGAAGAGGAAATTGAGGTCCCTTATGCGCGGGATAGCCAGGTCATGGAGGTCCGGCGGAGCTTGTCTCGAGCCGATAGCCGGAGTAGTCTGGGTCGCGAGAGTCAGACCAGCTCGATACACGATCGCGCTCGTACGCCTCGGGATAACCGACTTGATCCGATGGAGACGCTCTCACCCGTAACTCCGGATGATCGGGAGTATTACGATCGGATGAGCTTCTCGTCGAATGTCACCAATAAGAGCAAACAGGCTGGACAAGCGACCGGGAGGAATGACGAGCGGGAGCAGAAGATTCGGGCTGAGTACGAGTTTCGCATCGCTGGACTGGAGCGGAGGACAGCCATGGCGGAGGCGGAGAGGGATGAGGCGAGGCGAACAGAGGGCGGGGAGAGGGATAGAAGAAAAGAGTGGGAGGATGAGGTGCGAGGTCTCAAAGAGGTGAGCGGGTCCGACTC